>JADMIO010845963.1_pt1 | contig 42969 bp, 39 predicted proteins | sample 8958161 | NCBI WGS metagenome assembly JADMIO01 (sample SAMN16585339, study PRJNA669376) | soil metagenome | isolation source: Crop rotation soil | place: USA: Cullars Rotation, Alabama | collected 2011
GGCCATTCATTTTCCGTTTGTCGGCGGCTGGCGCTGATTCGCGTTTGCTCGCGCCGCCTCCTTGTATTGCTGTGGCACGTTCAAATCCGTTGTCGGCGGCTGGCGCTGATTCGCGTTTGCTCGCGCCCTTCGGGCCTCGCCGCTCACAGCGCCGCCTCCATGTTGCGGCGGTGGCCATTCATTTTCCGTTTGTCGGCGGCTGGCGCTGATTCGCGTTTGCTCGCGCCCTTCGGGCCTCGCCGCTCACAGCGCCGCCTCCATGTTGCGGCGGTGGCCATTCATTTTCCGTTTGTCGGCGGCTGGCGCTGATTCGCGTTTGCTCGCGCCCTTCGGGCCTCGCCGCTCACAGCGCCGCCTCCATGTTGCGGCGGTGGCCATTCATTTTCCGTTTGTCGGCGGCTGGCGCTGATTCGCGTTTGCTCGCGCCCTTCGGGCCTCGCCGCTCACAGCGCCCTTCGGGCCCGCCGCTCACAGCGCCACGCTCATCCCCCCATCGATCGCGATGAGCTGCCCCGTGATGTAGTTCGCCGCGGCCGAGCACAGGAATACCGCGAGGCCCGCGATCTCGGGCGGCTCGCCCCAGCGGCCCGCGGGCGTCCGCTTGCACACCCACGCGTTGAACTCGTTGTTGTCGATCAGCGCCCGGTTCATTTCGGTGGCGAAGTAACCGGGCGAGATCGCGTTGACCTGGATGTTGTGGGGTGCGAGTTCCACGGCGAGTCCCCGGGTCAACTGCCGCACGCCGCCTTTGGCCGCCGTGTACGGCACGACGGTAGGGCGCGCAAGATCGCTCATCAGCGACGCGATATTGACGATCTTGCCACTCCTGCGCGCGATCATCCCCGGCAGCACCGCCTGGGCGAGGAGATAGGGGGCGGTGAGATTGGTCGCGATGACATCGTCCCAATCCTGGCGCTTGAAGTCGACCACCGGATTGCGGCGCTGGATTCCGGCGTTGTTGACGAGGATGTCGAGCCGGCCGTGCTGGTCCTCGATCGCGGCGACGGCCGCGCGCACCGCGTCGCCGTCGGTGACGTCGAATACCGAGGTCGAAGCCCGCAGCCCGGCGTCGTTCAGCCTGCTCGCGGCGTTCGCGAGCTCTTCCGCCTTGCGGCCGTTCAGCACCACCGCCGCGCCCGCCTCGGCGAGTCCCTGCGCAATCGCAAAGCCGAGTCCGCGATACGCGCCGGTGACGAGCGCGGTCCTGCCGGCGAGATCGAACGGGTTTTTCGCCACGGCTTTCGATCCCTCAGATCAACGACTGCAAATCGCCGTCCACCGGCAACGCGTGACCGGAGATGTTCGCGCCGGCCGGCGAGGCCAGGAACACGATGGCGTTGGCGATGTCCTCGGCGGTGACGAATCGGCGCAGCGACGTCTTGGCGAGGCCTTCGGCCCGAACGACGTCCGTCGGCACGCCGCGCGCGGCCGCCTTGCTCGCGAGCACGTTCTCGATGCGCGGCCCCGCCACGAACCCCGGGCAGATCGCGTTCACGCGGATGCCCGCGGGACCGAGCTCGCCGGAGAGCGACTTGCTGAACCCGACCACCGCCCACTTCGAAGCTGCGTAGGGCGTGCGCATCGGATAGCCGAAGCGTCCGGCTGCCGACGAGAGGTTTGCAATGCTCGCGTTGGAGCTCCGCTTCAGCATCGGTATCGCGTGCTGCGCGCAGAGGAACTGGGCCGTGATGTTGACGGCGAGCGTGCGCTCCCAGTCGGCGAGCGCGACGTCCTCGCACGGCGCGGTCGGACCGGCGATGCCCGCGTTGTTCACGAGCGCGTCGAGGCCGCCGAGCTCGCTGTCGACCGTCGCGAACAGCGCGGCGACCGCGGCGCTGTCAGCCACGTCGCACGCGGTCTGCGCGAGGGCGGCGTCAGTCGTTGCCACGGCCGCGAGCGCCGCGATGTCGATGTCGCAGATGAGCACGCGGGCGCCTTCCGCCGCGAACGCGCGTGCGGTGGCGAGGCCGATGCCCGACGCGCCTGCCGTGACGAGAACCCGCAGTCCGTTGATTTTCATGTCCATGGCAATCTCGTCGTTGTTGCGGTGCGACTTCGCGGGAGGGGGGGCGCCTCGGAGCAAGTCGCTTCGGTCGTCGGGGGGGCAGCGAATTATAGCGGGGGAACGGCGAGCGTCGCGGCATGCGACACGCTGCACCGGCGAAGGAATCGGCGCGCATAATCTCGCTCTCGGGAGCGCCCGCCGATGCCGGATGGAGCGCGTCGACCGGAGGAGACGGACATGAGCGAAAGCCGCAAAGTCATCATCACCTGCGCAGTGACGGGCTCCATCCACACGCCGTCGATGTCGCCGCACTTGCCCATCACTCCGCGCGAGATCGCCGACGCCGCGGTGGGCGCGGCAGAGGCGGGCGCCGCCATCGTGCACTTGCACGCGCGTGATCCGGTGGACGGGCACCCGACTCAGGACCCGAAGTACTTTCGCGAATTCGCCTCGGACATCGCGCGTCGCAGCGACGTCGTCGTCAACTTCACGACGGGCGGCGCCGCGACGATGTCGATCGAGGAGCGCCTGCAGCCGGCGCTGCAGCTCAAGCCGGAAGTCTCCTCGCTCAACATGGGGTCGATGAACTTCGGCCTCTATCCGATGCTGAAGCGCTTTCCGACCCTCAAGTTCGACTGGGAGCGGCCGTACCTTCTGGGCTCGGAGGACCGGATCTTCAAGAACACGTTCAAGGACATCGAGTACATCCTGACCTCGTGCGCCGACAACGGCACCCGTTTCGAGATCGAGTGCTACGACATCGGGCACCTGTACACTGCAGCGCACTTCTTCGAGCGGGGCGTCGTGAAGGCGCCGCTCTTCATCCAGAGCGTGTTCGGCATCCTCGGCGGGATCGGGCCTCATCCGGACGACGTCGCCCACATGAAGCGCACCGCCGACCGGCTGTTCGGGGATCAGTATCGATGGAGCGTGCTTGGCGCCGGGCGCAACCAGCTGCCGATCGCGTCGATGTCGGCGGCGATGGGGGGCAACGTGCGGGTGGGGTTGGAGGACAGCCTGTGGCTCGGGCCCGGCAGGCTCGCCGAGTCGAACGCGGCCCAGGTGCGCGCGGTGCGGCAGATCATCGAGTCGCTGGGCCTCGCGGTCGCGACGCCGGACGACGCCCGCCGGATCCTGAAGCTCAAGGGGCGCGGCGAAGTCGGCTTCTAGACACCCCCTCACCCCGGAAATCGTGGCGACTTTCGGCGCCCGTGGCCGGATGGCATGAGTTGTGCATTGCTTCCGTGCAAATCGCACAAGGCTGCCGAGATCGCCATGTTTGGATTCCTCACGCCTGCACGCCGCGAACAGGGCGGCCCTCTCGCCAGTGTCGGCGAGGCGGACCATTTTTGGCGGTCTCTGCCGCGCAACGACCCTTTGGCCGCGCATCGGAGCATCTGCGAAGCGCTGGGCGACATCGTCATGGAGAAGGAGCTCTGCCGGGAGCAGCTTCGTGCGCTGCTCGCGCTCGACCAGCGGGCACGGGCGCTGGCAAGCGCGCTCCTCGTGAACTACGGCGCTCGCAGCGCCCAGGCCAAGCCCTTCGAGCGGCGCTACTGGCGCGCCGCCATCGAGCTCTCGCGCGCATTCGCGTCGACGCTCGAGTACTTCCTGCGCTACATGCGCAACGAGCCTGCCGCGCGCACGTGGCGCGAATACGCGCCGGCCGTCGTCCTGCGCCTGTTCCGCCATCGGCAGATCGATTTCCTGTTGCGCCCCTTCCTGAACGACGCGCCGTGTCCGGAGACCTGGGCCGAGCTGCACTCGGCTTATCAGTTCGCCCAGGTCCAGGGCTGGGCGCACCATCCGATCCCGGAAAAGGGCGAGCGCGAAACGGATACGCCGCCGACGCTGCAGAAGGAGTACATCCACATCCTGCTGCTCGACCTGTTGAACGGGGGACAGTTCTCTCCGTATGACGGGTTCTGGTTGAGCCGCTGGATCCCGCACTGGACCCACGCCGTGTCGCTGCGCGCCGAGCTCGCCGACGGCACCGCGGAAACGGACCATTTCGTCCTCGACCTCGACAGCGCGGAAGGACTGAAGCGCGTCTCCGCCGGCCCGCCCGTTAACGCTCTCTATCTCGACGCCACGCCGCTGCTCGCCTCGATCGAGTCGGAGATCCATTCGCTGCGCGACCCGCTGCACGCGGCGCGCATTGCGTCCTCGTTCGGGTCGGCGCGGCAGGTCAAGCTGCTGCGCAAGGCCGCGTCCAGCTATTCGCCGCAGCCGCCGCGCGTCAATCGCCGCGGGGAGCGCAAGCCGGCGGCGTCGTCGGTCAAGGCGGTCATCGGCCTCGGCCAAATCATGAAGATGCTGCGGTACGAGGAGAAGAAGAAGGCGTCGGCTGCAGCCGTGGCCGTGCCGGAGGTCGAGGAGATCACGATCACGGTCACCGGCGGCTACACGCAGTCCGCGATCGAATCGGCGTGCCCGGACGGCTCGCGCGGCGCGCCTTCGGGCCACGAGTTCGGCGTCCAGCATCACCTGTGGCAGGTCAAGGACAAGAGCGCCTCCGGCTGCCGTCTGCGCGCCCCGAGCGCGGACGCGTCGCGCGTCGTCCCCGGTACCCTGGTCGCGATTCGCGACGACGAGACCATGCGCTGGTCGCTCGTGGTCGTGCGACGCGTGAAGACGCGCATCGGCGACCGCGTCGACATCGGCGTCGAGTACGTGGGACAGAACCCGCGGGGCGTCACGCTTGCCTTCGAGGCCTGCGCGTTCCCGGGAATGGAGGCAGGGGAGGGCAGGTCCGGAGTCTTCACGGCCCTCTACCTGCGGGAGAGCGTGAAGCAGCCGAACATGCCGTTCAAGACGCTGGTGATGGCCGCATCGACGTCCATGGGAACACGGTCGCTCGTGCTCCGCTCGGCCACCGCCGAATACACCGTCCGGCTCAAGGAACCGATCGAGGAGCAGGACGAGTTCGTCTGGCTCCCCTATGAAGTACTGGCGCGCCGAGCGGGAGAAACCGCGCCGAGCCCGAGCGTGGCGGACGGCGCAATCGCGCTCCAGCTGCCGCCCAAGATCGAGGCGGCGTCCGGCGAAGCGCCGACCGACTGGCTCATTCCCCACATGGGCAACCGCGCGGAGAACGCCGCCTGACCGGCTCGCGCTCTTCGCTTGCCGCATTTGCAGCGGCGCCGGCGCGACGACGCTAGTCGGCCGCCATCGCCATCGTCTTCGGCCCTACGGGCTTCGCTTCGCGAAAGGCCGACAGGAGCTCCGCTTCCTTCTTCTTCGCCGCGACGAGGTGACGGTCCTTGACGTGGCCGTAGCCGCGAATGTGCTCGGGAATGCGCGCGAGCTCGACCGCGATCGAATGATTGTGCGGCGCGAGCGCGCTCGAAAGCTCCGCGACGAGCGCTTCGTAGTCGCCGATCAGCTTGCGCTCCGTCCGGCGCTCGGCCGTCCGGCTGAATGGATCGAGCGCGGTGCCGCGCAAGCGCCTGAGCTTCGCGAGCACGCGGAACGCGCTCATCATCCAGGGACCGTAGACCGATTTCCTCGCTTCTCCGGTCGCCGGATCCGCCTTGTTGATCGTCGGAGGGGCGAGGTGGAACTTGAGCTTGTAGTCGCCCTCGAACTGCGCCGCGACGCGCGCCACGAAGTCGGTTTCCGCATACAGCCGCGCCACCTCGAACTCGTCCTTGATCGCGAGGAGCTTGAAGTAATACCGGGCAACCGCCTCGGTGAGCGCCGTCGATCCCGGCATCTTCGTCGTTTCGACCGTGCGCACCTTGCCGACGAAATCGGCGTAACGCCGCGCGTACGCTGCATCCTGGTACTCCGTCAGGAATTGGGCGCGCCGAGCGATCATCTCGTCGACCGACTGCGACAGTCGCTGCGTCTCGGGCGTTGCCATCGGAATCGCCGCCGCGGCAACCCGCGCCGGATCGACGGCCGCGAGCCGTCCCCAGCGGAAGCTCGCCTTGTTCGGCTCGATCGCCGTGCCGTTCAGCTCGATGGCCCGCAGGATCGCTTCCTCGCCGACGGGCATGAGACCGCGTTGGTAGGCGAAGCCGACCATGAACAGGTTGGTGGCGATCGAATCGCCCATGAGTCCCGTCGCGAGCTTCGTCGCGTCGAGGAACTCGGCGTCGCCCGGCGCCACGGCCTCCTCGATCTCCCGCTCCATGGAGCCCACGGGAAACGCGAGGTCGGGATCGCGGGTGAATCCCGCCGGCATCACGAGCGCGCTGTTGACGAGCGCCTTGGTCACGCCCTTTTGCATCTTCGCAAGCGCGTCGTAGCCGACGCCCGTCAGGATGTCGCAGCCGAGCACGAGCTTCGCTTCGCCGGCCGCGATGCGCGTCGCGTGGATGTCTTCCGGCCGGTCGGCGACGCGGACGTGCGAGACCACGGCGCCGTTCTTCTGCGCGAGACCGGTCATGTCCAGCACGCTGCAGCCCTTGCCCTCGAGATGCGCGGCCATGCCGATCAGGGCGCCGATCGTGACGACGCCGGTCCCCCCGATTCCGGTGACGAGGATGCCGTACGGCTCGGCGGTCGGCGCGCGCGCCGGCTGCGGTAACGGCGGCCATTCGCCGGCTTGCGCCTTCTTCGGCTTGCGGAGGCTTCCGCCTTCGACCGTGACGAAGCTCGGACAGAACCCGTTGACGCAGGAGTAGTCCTTGTTGCACGAGCTCTGGTCGATCGTCCGCTTGCGGCCGAACTCCGTCTCGACGGGCGCCACCGAGACGCAGTTCGACTTGATCCCGCAGTCGCCGCAGCCTTCGCAGACGAGCTCGTTGATGACGACCCGCTTCGCGGGATCGGGAAACGTGCCGCGCTTTCTGCGCCGGCGCTTCTCGGCGGCGCACGTCTGGTCGTAGAGCAGCACGGTACACCCCGGCGTGGCGCGGAGCTTGCGCTGCACGTCGTCGAGCTCGTCGCGGCCGTGCACCTCGACGTCGCTCGCGAAGTAGCCGGACGGATACTTGTCGGGCTCGTCGCTCACGACGACGATCTTCGAGACGCCTTCCGCAGCCACCTGCCGCGCGATCTCCCGCGGCGAGATCGGGCCGTCGACGGGCTGCCCGCCCGTCATGGCGACCGCATCGTTGTAGAGGATCTTGTAGGTGATGTTCACCTTAGCGGCGACGGCGGCGCGGATCGCGAGGCTGCCGCTGTGGTAGTACGTCCCGTCGCCGAGATTCGCGAAGATGTGCTTCTCGTCGGTGAACGGCGCCTGGCCGATCCACGGCACGCCTTCGCCCCCCATGTGCGTGAACGTCGAGGTGCGGCGATCCATCCAGATCGCCATGACGTGGCAGCCGATGCCGGCGGTCGAGCGGCTGCCTTCCGGCACGTTGGTCGACGTGTTGTGAGGGCAGCCCGAGCAGAAGTAGGGGATCCGCTCGAGCATGATCTTGGGCTTCGCGAGCGCCGTCTCCTTGGCGTTGATCCAGTCGACTCGGGCGTTGAGCTTTTCCATCGCGCGCGGATGGAGGTCGAGACGCCGGATGCGGCCCGCGATCACGCGCGCGATCATCGCCGGCGTCAGCTCGGAGAGCGCCGGCAGCAGCCAGTCGCCGTGCGGACGCACCCATTCGCCCTTCTCGTCGAACTTGCCGATGACGCGCGGCCGCACGTCGTCGCGCCAGTTGTAGAGCTGCTCCTTCAACTGGTACTCGACGATCTGCCGCTTCTCCTCGACGACGAGGATCTCTTCCAGGCCTTCCGCGAACTGGCGGACGCCTTCCGGCTCGAGCGGCCACGTCATCGCGATCTTGTAGACACGGAGGCCGATCTCCGCCGCGTCGGCCTCGGTGATTCCAAGGTCATCCAGCGCCTGCCTGACGTCGAGATAGCTCTTGCCGCTCGTGATGATGCCGAGCCGCGGCTTGGGCGAATCGATGACGATGCGGTTGAGCTGGTTCACGCGGCAGTAGTGGAGCGCCGCGTACACCTTGTAGTCCTGCATCCGCGCCTCGGTCTCGAGGAACTTGTCCGGCCAGCGGATCGAGACGCCGTCCGGCGGAAACGGAAAGTCGTCCGGCACGACGATCTTCGTGCGGTCGGGATCGATGTAAACGGATGACGAGCTCTCGACCGTATCGGCGACGCACTTGAACCCCACCCAGCAGCCGGAATAGCGGGACATGGCCCAGCCGTGCAGGCCGAGATCGAGAATTTCCTGCACCGACGACGGATAGAGAACCGGGATCAGCGCGGCGGAGAACTGGTGGTCGGACTGGTGCGGCAGCGTCGACGACTTCGCGCCGTGATCGTCGCCGGCCAGAACGAGCACGCCGCCGTGCTTCGAAGTTCCGGCGTGATTCGCGTGCTTGAACACGTCGCCGCAGCGATCGACGCCCGGACCTTTGCCGTACCACATGCCGAAGACGCCGTCGTACTTGGCCTTCGGGTAGAGATTCACCTGCTGCGAGCCCCAAAGCGCCGTCGCCGCAAGATCTTCGTTGAGACCGGGCTGAAACGTGATGTGCGCCCGCTCGAGGAACTTCTGGGCCTTCCACAGCGACTGGTCGAGCGCACCGAGCGGCGAGCCGCGGTAGCCGGAGACGAAGCCCGCGGTGTTGAGCCCGGCGAGCACGTCGCGCTGGCGCTGCAGGATCAGGAGGCGAACGAACGCCTGGGCGCCGGTCAGGTAAACGCGCCCGGACTCGAGCGCGTACTTGTCGTCGAGAGAAACCTCACGCAAGGCAGGGGCGGCTTGAGCCATGAACATTGCTCCACAAAATCGTGTCTTGGGAACGCGCGATCGCCCGGTAGGGGATGCGACGCACGCGGCAGGGATCGTGTCCCGGGCGCGTTCAGGTTCGGGCGCGCAGTTTACGCTCCCCGTGTCGTTACGGCAATTTTCCCGCGGCGAAAACGTTCGCAACGTGGCGTCCCGGGAGCGCACTGGCCTGCATTGCCCTCACGGGGGCCATGGGCTACAGTTCGCCGATGAACGACATCGCGGGCAAGGTCTCGAGCGTCGAGACGAAGGCCGACTGGGGCAGCGACGTCGTCGCCGATCTCCTGCGCGCGCTCGACATTCCCTACGTCGCGCTCACGCCGGGCGCGAGCTTTCGCGGGCTGCACGACAGCCTCGTCAATCACCTCGGTAACGCCCGACCCGAGCTGTTGCTGTGCGTGCACGAGGAGACGGCAGTCGCGCTCGCCCACGGATACGCCCGTGTCGCCGGTCGCCCGCTCGCCGTCGCGTTGCACGCGAACGTCGGGCTGATGCACGCGACGATGGCCATCTTCAATGCCTGGTGCGACCGTATCCCGATGCTGCTCCTGGGTGGCGTCGGACCCCTCGACGCGATGAAGCGGCGTCCTTGGGTGGACTGGATCCACACGTCGCGCGACCTGGGCGCGCTGTTGCGCGGCTACACGAAGTGGGACGATCTGCCGGGTTCCGTGCCCGCGGCTTTGGAAGCCATCGTGCGCGCGTATCGGATCGCGATGACCCTGCCGCAGGGACCGACCTACGTCGCGCTCGACGTCTCGCTGCAGGAAGAAGCGCTGGCTGCGCCGGTGCCGCTTCCGGAGCTCGACCGTTTTCGTGCCGCTGCGGCTGCGACGCCGGCAGCCGAGACGGTGCGCGAAGTGGCGCAAGCGCTCGACCGTGCGCAGCGGCCACTGCTGATGATCGGCCGCACGTCGAGCGATCCCGAGGATTTCGCCCGGCGCGTCGCGCTGGCCGAGCGCGTGGGCGCCGTCGTGCTGACCGACATCAAGACCGGCGCGACCTTTCCGACGAAGCACCCGCTGCAGCCCTTCGCGCCGAGCCTGTACGTCACCGGCGATGCGGCGCGGACGATCGTCGAGGCCGACGTGATCGTGAGCCTCGACTGGATCGATCTCGGCGGTACGCTTCGCCAGGCGTGCGGCGGCGACGTGCCGCGCGCGAAAGTCATCCAGTGCTCGCTCGATCAGTACGTGCACAACGGCTACAACATGGACTATCAGGCGTTGCCGCCGACCGATCTCGCGGTGCTCGCGGCACCGGACACGCTCGTCGCGGCGCTCGTCGCGCACCTCGGTCCTCCGGGGACCGCTTCCGTGCGTTCGTGGTTTGCTCGAGCGGCCGAGCCTCTGGCGGCCGGCGCCACCTCGGGCCGGAACACGTCGGGCGTGCCCGCGACTCCAGCCGATCGCCTGCCGCTCGCCGATCTCGCGCGTGTGACGATGGCGACGCTTGCGCCCCACCGGCCCTCGTATATTCGCCTGCCGTTGGGCTGGCCGGGCGAGCCTTGCGACTTTCGCCATCCGCTCGACTACATCGGCTTCGACGGCGGCGGTGGCGTCGGGTCCGGCCCCGGCATGGCAATCGGGGCAGCGCTCGCGCTTCGCGGCGGCGATCGACTTCCGGTTGCGGTGCTGGGTGACGGCGACTACCTGATGGGACTGACGGCGCTTTGGACGGGCGTGCACTATCGCATTCCGGTGCTGATCGTGATCGCCAACAACGAATCGTTCTTCAACGACGAGCTGCATCAGGAGCGCATGGCGCGAGTGCGCGGCCGGCCGGTGGAGAATCGCTGGATCGGCCTCCGGCTTTCGGATCCCGACATGGACCTCGCCGGACTCGCCCGCGATCAGGGCGCGAAGGGCTACGGTCCCGTGCGCACGGTCGAGGCGCTCCGAGCGGCAATCGCCGACGGCGTCGCGGACGTCCGCGCCGGGTGCGTCGCCGTGATCGATGCGCGCGTCGCGCCGGAGTACTCGCGCAACGTCTCCTCCGCGCTGATGCGGCACATTCCGGACCGCCAATGAACGATTCGGTTGCCGCCACCACCGGCATGTCCGATGCGCGCCTGCCGCGCAACCGCGCGTTGTGGTACGGCGGCGAGTGGCACGGATCGGCGGCTGCGCGCACGATCGCAGTGACGGCGCCGGCGACCGGGGAAGCCCTCGGCGTCGTCGTCGATGCGACGTCCGACGACGTGGACCGGGCCGTGACGGCAGCCCGCAAAGCGTTCTCCGCATGGCGAGACGTGCCCGCGCAGGAGCGCGCGAAAGCGATCCGCGCCGCGGCGTCGATCCTGCTTGCGAACGGGGACGAGCTCGCCTGGCTCGAGGCGCTCGACACGGGCAACCCGTTCCAGGCGATGCGCTTCGACGTCGACATCAGCGTCGCCTACATGGAATATTTCGCGGGGCTCGTCACCGAGATCAAAGGCGACACGATCCCGATCGGTCCCGGCACGCTCAACTACACGATGCGCGAGCCGCTGGGCGTCGTCGGCCGCATCGGTGCGTTCAATCATCCGCTGCTGTTCACGGCAGGGAAGTGCGGGGCGCCGCTCGCCACGGGCAACACGCTCGTCGTCAAGCCGGCTGCCGAGACTCCACTGTCTTCGCTGCGGATCGCCGAGCTGTGGCGCGACGTGTTTCCGCCAGGCGTGTTCAATGTGGTGACCGGCGGGCGCGACGCAGGTGTCGCGCTCGTCGCGCATCCGAAGGTGGCGAAAATCGGCTTCATCGGCAGCGTCGCCGCCGGTCGTGCCGTCATGGCCGGGGCCGCCGCGACGCTCAAGGCGCTGACGCTCGAGCTCGGCGGCAAAAACGCGCTGATCGCCTGCGCGGACGCCGCGCCGGCCGAAGTCGCCGACGGCGTCGTGCGCGGGATGAACTTCCGCTACGTCACGGGGCAATCGTGCAACTCGACGTCGCGCGTGTACCTCCACGACGCGATTCACGACAAGACACTGCCCGAGATCGTGGATCGGGTGTCCAGGATCAAGGTCGGTCTTCCGACCGAGCGGGACACTGAAATGTCGTGTTTGACGAGCGAGGCCCAGTACGAGAAGACGATGAGCTACATCAGGCTCGGCGTCGCGGGCGGTGCCCGCCTCGCGTACGGCGGCAAACGGCCCGCGGATCCGAAGCTCGCGAACGGCTTCTTCGTCGAGCCGACGGTGTTCACCGAGGTCACCGACGACATGCGCATCGCCCGCGAGGAGATCTTCGGGCCGGTGGTGAGCATCCTGCGCTGGTCGGACGAAGCCGATCTGCTGGCCCGCGTGAACGCGCTCGACGTCGGCCTCACGGCGTCGATCTGGACGCACGACCTCGACCGCGCGCATCGTCTCGCCTCGCGCGTCGAAGCCGGTTACGTCTGGGTCAACGGGGCGAGCACGCATCACGTCGGCGTGCCTTTCGGCGGCGTCAAGCAATCCGGTATGGGGCGCGAGGAGTCGGTCGAGGAGCTCCTCGCGTGCACGCAGATCAAGAATGTCAACGTTTCGCTTCGTCCCGCTGCGGGATAATGCTCGCGACGAGCCGGCGTCTGCGGCCGCCATCCCCTGCCGCGGGCCGTCGACCAGGAGGAAATCCGTCATGCATCGTCTGACCTCGCTCTTCATGGGTGCGCTGCTCGCCGGCGCGATGGGAAGTGCCGCCGCCGAGGAGCTTGCAGTCGGCAACTACGGCGTGTCGGCCAACGGCATGCCGTTCGGGGTCGCGCTCCACAAGGGCTACTTCAAGGAGGAGGGGCTCAACATCACCGGGCTCATCACCTCCGCGGGCGGCGGAACGTCGCTGCGGAACATGCTCGCGGGCGGCGGCGTGCCGTACGGCGAGGTCAACCCCGGCGTCGTGATCTCGGCGATCCTCGCGGGCGCCGATCTCAAGATCATCAGCGACAACGTTCTGACGGTCGCCGAATTCGTCTGGGCCGTGAAGCCCGAGTCGCCGATCAAGAGCGTCAAGGATTTCAAGGGCAGGAAGATCGGCTACACGAATCCGCGGTCGACGAGCCAGGCCCTCGCGCGGATGCTGCTGCAGGCGGGCGGCTACACGGAGGCCGATGCCGAGCTCGTGAAGACCGGCGGTTTCGGCGAAGGCATCGCGGCGCTCGACTCCGGTCAGATCGACGTCGCGCCGATCACCGAGCCCCTGTGGTCGAAGGTGAAGAGCAAGTACCGCGCCGTCGTGGTCGCGAGCGAGGTGCTGCCGCCGCTCGACAACGTCGTGGGCGTCACGACGGTGGAGATGGCGGAGAAGAAGGGCGATTTTCTGCGCGCGGTGATCCGCGCGCGGCGCAAGGCCGTGCAGTTCATGAAGACGAATCCGGACGAAGCGGCCGTGATCGTGGCCAAGGAGTACAAGATCGATCTCGACGTGGCGAAGAGTGCGGTGCGCAATCTCACGACCAGCACGACCAAGGGCGTGCCGTACTGGGGCGAAGGCGCGATCCACATGGAAGGCCTGAAGCGCATGGTCGAGGCCCAGCGCTCGGTCGGCGCGATCACGGGCGAAGTCGACTACGCCAAGATCATCGACACGCGGTTCCTGCCCGACGATTTGAAGGCGCTTCGGTAGCGGGCGCAAGAGCGGGACACGCGCGTGGCCGAGCCGCACGTCCGCCTTGCGGGCGTGAGCAAGGTGTTCATGGCGGGCGAGCCGCCGGCGCCGCTGCACGCGGCCGGACCGATCGACCTCGAGCTCCGAAGGGGCGAGTTCTTCGCCGTCGTCGGGCCGTCGGGCTGCGGCAAGTCGACGCTGCTCGAGCTGATCGCCGGCCTCACGCCGCCTTCGGAGGGCACCATCGAGTTCGAGGGCCGGCCGATCGCCGGCAAGGCCCCGGACGGCATGGGGGTGGTGTTCCAGGAGGACGCCTCGCTCGCCTGGCTCGACGTCGTCGGCAACGTGGCCTTCGGCCTGCGGCGCGCGGACCTCCCGCGCGAGGAGAAGGACAAGCGCGTTCGCGACGTGCTGAAGCTCGTCGGCCTCTCCGATTTCGCGACGAGCTATCCGGCTCAGCTCTCCGGCGGCATGCGCCAGCGCGTCTGCATCGCGCGCACCCTCGTCATGCAGCCTCGCCTCATCCTGCTCGACGAGCCGTTCGGCGCGCTCGATCAGCAGACCCGGCTGCTGATGGGGGACGAGCTCCTGCGGATGTGGAAGGAAACGGGCGCGACGGTCTTCCTCATCACGCACGCGCTCGACGAGGCGACGATGCTCGCCGACCGGATCGGCGTGATGTCGGCGCGCCCGGGCCGCATCGTCGACGTCGTCGAGACCCGCTGGCCCCGCGAGCGCGACAGCCGGATCATCGAGCACGCGGAGTTCGGCGCGATCACCGCGAGGCTGTGGCACACGCTGCGCGGCGAATCGATGAAGACGATCGGCCGCACGATCGAGGCACGCGCCGACGCCACGGCCGGCGCAACGGTCAAGGCAACGAAGGGCGCGGACGGGCCCGCATGACGCGACTCCGCTGGTACAGGATGCTGGTCGTCGGCGGCCTCGTCGCGTTGCTGGAAGTGCTCTGCCTCACGGGCGTGATCGACAAGATCACCATGCAGCCGCCGCATCTCATCGTGCGCGATCTCTGGCGGATGCTGCTCTCGGGACGGATGAACGGTGCGATCGCAAAGACGCTGACCAACACGGTGCTGGCCCTGCTGCTCGCGCTGGGAGCCGGCGTCGTCGCAGGGGCGCTGTTGCATCGCGCCCGGGCGCTGCGCAACACGCTCGATCCGCTGTTCGCGACGTATTACGCCGTACCCGTGTTCGCGTTCTATCCGTTCTTCATCGTGATCTTCGGGCTGGGCGACCTGCCGCAGATCCTGATCGCGTTCATGCTGGGCGTGGTGGCGGTGATCGTCAACACGCTCAATGGCCTCGATCGCGTGCCGCCGGTCCTGCTCAAGACGGCGCGAATCATGCAGCTCTCGCCGGTCGACACCGCGTTGCGCATGACGCTGCCGTCCGCCGGGCCGTACCTCTTGACGGGTGTCAAACTCGCCGTCGCCTACTCGTTCATCGGCGTCATCGGCTCCGAATTCATCATGTCGCGCGGCGGCATCGGCTACGAGATCAGCTTCGCATATGCCAACTTCGACAACGCGACGATGTACCCGCTGATCCTGCTCATCCTGCTCGCGTCGGTGGCGATCAACGGCGTACTGTCGCGCTGGGAACAGAGGCTTCTCGTGCGGCGGGGCATGCGATGACCGGGCGCCGAACGGCGGTCCATTCGCTCGTGCTGATTCTCGCGCTGGTTGCGGTCTGGCAACTGCTTTACTGGTGGGTGGGCGACGTGGCGCTCGCGTCGCCTCTCTCGACCCTTCGCTACACGGCGACGCTCTTCGCGAGCGAATCGTTCGAGTCGCACGTCTTCGACACGTTGCGGGCGTTCGCGATCGCTTACGCGCTTTCGGTGGTGCTCGGGCTCCTGGTGGGCTTCTGGCTCGGGTTCGATCGCCTGTCGGGCGACACGCTCGAACCGATGCTCGTCTCGCTCTACGCGATCCCGAAGCTGACGCTCTATCCGATCCTGCTGCTTGCGTTCGGGCTGGGTCTATCCGCCAAGGTGGCCTTCGGCGTGCTGCACGGCGTGATCCCGATCATCCTGTTCACGCTGTCGGCCGTGCACAACACGAAGCCCATCCTGATCAAGACCGGCCGGGTGCTCAACTTGTCGCGCTCGCAGATGGTCCGCTGGATCCTGTTTCCTGCGGCGGTGCCGGAGATCTTCACCGGCCTTCGCGTCGGCTTCGCGCTGACGCTGATCGGATCGCTCCTCGCCGAGATGTTCGCGTCGCAGCGCGGCCTCGGCCATCTGCTGATGAACGGAATCGGACTCCACAACGTCGAGCTCATCATGTCGGTTACGCTCATCATCGTCGTGTTCGCGTTCGCGGTCAGCTCGCTCCTGCTCCACATCGACCGCCGACTGCATCGGCGGGTGTAGCAGGCCCTAAGGCGCCAGCGACGCGCCCTGGATGCGGTTGCGGGCGAACGCTTCCGCGACGAAGCCCGCCGCCTTGATGTCCTCGACGAAAGCGCGCAGGTAGCGCGCGCCCGTCTCGCGGCTTCGTGGCGTTCCCATTGCCTGGTTGATCGCCATGAACCGCTGGGGCAGGAGGCGCAGCCCGCCAACTCGTCTCGCGTCCGCTTCGAGCTGCGGCTTCACGCCGGCGACCACGTCGAGCTTGCGGTCGATCCAGAGGTCCATCACGGATCCTGCGTCCGCGGCTCGGACGATCGTGGCGTCCTTCAATTCGCGCGACAGAAAGAGATCGTAGGCGCTTCCGGCAATCACGCCTACGCGCGTGGCGGCGCGGTCGATCTCCTCGTTACTGACCCGTGAAGAGCCGTCCGCCACCATGTACACGCCTTCTATCACGACGTAGGGATCGGTGAACGCAATGTCCGCCGCCCGCAGCGGATCGATCGCGAGGAAGCAGACGTCCCACGCCGCGGACTTGACACCTTCGGCCACTCTTCCCGCCTGCTCGTAAGGAATGCACTCGAGTGCCACGCCGAGACGCCGCGCGAGCTCGCGTGCGATGTCGGTGGAGATGCCGGCGGGTTCGCCGGTCGCCGGGTCGCGGCTGGCGAGCACGGGATTGCCGAAGTTGATCGCGGCGCGCAGCCGGCCGTGCGGAGCGAGCTCCGCGACAACGTCAGGCGACGCCGGCGTCCGTGCCATGGGACGGCAGCGTACCACGCGGAGCCGAGCCATCGCCGGAGCAATGCTGTAGTCCCCGTCTTACCCGTCCTCGGCTCGTGCCCCTATTGGCGGCGCGGTCGGGCCTCGTGATCATCATCGTGCATCGACGGGCTCGCGAGAGCGCGTGACTACGACCGGGCGTGTAACGGAACGACTCCACAGGACAGGACATGAACGCGATCATCATCCCCGAAGCCGAAGCACTGCGCCGGGAGTTGTGCCTTCCCAATCGGCAAGCGAGCATCCCCGATCGGCAACGGACCGTTCCCGGTCGTGAAGACGCCATCCGCGGCCTGGTCGTGACGTATCCGCTCGGACAGGCGACGCTCCACCACGGCCATACCGCTGCGACCCGGGGCGAGCTCGCGCGCCGTCTTGCCGGACTGATGGGGTACGCATATGCGGGCGATTTCGATGCCCTGCGTCATTCAGGGGCCACGGCGTACTTCGTTCCGAGCGACACGCTCGATCGCGAAACCGCGAATCGCTGCGGGATCCGAAGCGAACGCGACCTTTTCGGCGGCGTCGTGCCGCATCCCTTTGTCGCCACCAAGACGATCACGCACCCGCTCGCGGCGCCGGGGTCCGCCGCGCCCGCCGGGTGGTCCGCCGAATTTCCCCGTCGCGTCGCCGGCGTCGTGCTCGACGGGCGCAGCGCCTTCACGCTCGAAGACGCCGCCCTGGCGGGGCGCAAGCTGCTGGCGCATGGTCCAGTCCGTGTGAAGCCCGGGGGCGGAATCGCGGGCCTTGGTCAGTCGGTCGTCGACAACGGCGACGACCTGGATGACGCGCTGGCGGAGCTCGATTCGGACGAGGTCACGCGGCTCGGCGTCGTCGTGGAGGAGAATCTTGCAGATGCGACGACGTACAGCATCGGCCAGGTGCGCGTCGCCGATCTCGTCGCCACGTATTACGGCACTCAATTCACGACGAGGAACAACCGCGGCGCCGAAGTCTACGGGGGCTCGGACATCATCGTGGTCCGCGGCGGTTTCGAAGCGTTCGGCGGGCACCGGCTTTCGCCCGACGTCGCGCTCGCCATCGAACAGGCGCGCATCTACGACGCGGCCGCCAGCGAATGCTTCGACGGGCTGTACGCGTCGCGGCGCAATTACGACGTGGTGCAGGGTCGGGACAGCGTTGGCCGGATGAAATCCGGCGTTCTCGAGCAATCGTGGCGCGCAGGCGGTGCGAGCGGGGCGGAAATCGGCGCGCTCGAGGCCTTTCGCGCCGACCCGACCTTGCGCCTCGTGCGTGCGTCGACCCGTGAAGTGTATGGTGAAGCGCCCGACATCCCGCCGGAGGCCGTCGTCTATTTCTCCGGCGTCGACGAGCACGTGGGGCCGCTCACCAAATATGCGTTGACCGAAGCGTATGCCCACCCGCGATGAGCCCGTCTACGTTCGCGTCGAGGGCGAGCACATCCTCGGCACCCTGATCTCGCCCGGCGCACTCGTCCCCGGCGTGCTGTTCATTCACGGCTGGGGCGGCGATCAGCGGCAGTATCTCGCCCGGGCCCGCGCGATCGCTGCCATGGGCTGCGTGTGCCTCACGTTCGATCTCCGCGGCCACGCGCAGACGCAGACGCAGCACGAGACCGTCTCGCGCGAGGAGAGCCTTCGCGACAGCCTCGCCGCCTACGACTTCCTCGCCGCCCAGCACAACGTCGACTCCGACGCCATCGCGGTCGTGGGCAGCAGCTACGGGGGATACCTCGCTGCGCTGCTGACCGCGCAGCGTCCCGTGAAATGGCTGGCGCTGCGGGTCCCGGCCCTCTACAAGGATTCGGATTGGGAACTCCCCAAGCTCAAGCTGCGCACGCAACAGGACCTCGCACAGTATCGGCTGCAGCCCGTGAGCCCCGACGACAGCAAGGCCCTGCGCGCGTGCCACGCGTTCACCGGTGACGTTCTCCTCGTCGAGTCGGAGCACGACGCGGTGATCCCGCACCAGGTCGTCGTCAATTACCGCGAAGCCTGCAAGAGCGCCCGCTCGCTGACGTACCGGCTGCTGCAAGGTGCGGACCACGGCTTGTCGGACGAGCGAATGCAGACGGCGTACAAGGAGCTTCTGATCAAGTGGTTCAAGGAGATCGTGTTCGCCGCCGCAAAACAGGCGGAATCGGCACCGGCGAGCCCGCCCCCGTTGACCGGCGCCGGTTCCGAGCGCGCGCCTGCCGTCGCCTGACGCGGCGCACGCTTTGCACCGGACGACGCGAGGTCGTGCCGACGATCACAGCACGCGGTGCGTCATGGGCTGGACGCTGGCCACGCGCGGCTTGCCCAGGTGTTGCTCGTAGATGCCGTTGAGCGCGGCGTAGCAGAAGCACGAGTATTCCTCGAGCCCGTGGCGGTCGAGCACCGTCAGCTCGCCGTGATGGTAACGAATGAGCTTTTTCGCCTGCAGCCGCCCGGCCGCTTCGGTCACTCCCGCTCGGCGGACGCCGAGCATGCAGGCGAGCGACTTGTGCGTCAGCCGGAAGGTGTCGCTCTGCACGCGATCGCGCGTCATCAGGAGCCAGCGCGCAAGGCGCGAGTCGAGCGAGTGGAAGCGGTTGCACGCAGCGGCCTGCGCGATCTGCGTCGTCAGCACGTAGAGGTAGCGGTTGACGACCTTCCTGAACGCCGGCACGTCGGTCGCAAGACGCGCGAATCGGCTGGCGCCCATCTGCCACGCGTGTCCGGCGTTCTGGACGAGGCCGGTCAGCGGCGACGTCTTCACGTCCAGCAGCACGGTGATCCCGAACATGCCCTCGTTGCCCACCATCGCCACCTCCAGAGTGTCGTCCCCCACGGTGGGGCCGATGAGCGAAACGTGAGCGGTCGTGGGGAAGTACACGCGCTGGATCCTGTCCGTCGGCTCATACAGGATCTGCCCGGCGCTCAACCGCGTGGGCGCGCACGACTTCGCGACGAGCTCGCGCGCGCCTCCCGCAAGCGAGTCGAGAAGCGAGTTGCCAAGGGGAACCGGCCGCAGTGGTGTGCTTTTCGGCATGCCGTCGACACAACGTTGGAGGACCCGCCGCAGCGACATTCGAAAGCGCATCGCACGGAAGGGGGCGGGACGAGCGTACGTGGCGCGACCTGGGGCCACGGTACGATACCGCACGGAAATATTTTCGGACCGGCTGCTCGCGCGCGGAGTCGGTAAAATGTGCGGTTCGCCCAAGTCGGAGCTGCCGATGAATGCCGAGTTGCTGCCGTCGATCGAACTCGAAACGGGCGAGCGGCCGAAGGCTGCCGTCATCTGGCTCCACGGGCTCGGCGCGGACGGCAACGATTTCGTTCCGATCGTGGGCGAGATGCGGCTGGCGCCGTCGCCGGCGGTGCGCTTCGTGTTTCCGCACGCGCCCGTGCGGCCGGTCACGCTCAACAACGGGTTTCGGATGCGCGCCTGGTACGACCTTGCCGCCGGCGACATCACCAGCCGCGCGGACGTCGCCGGCGTCCGTGAGTCGCAGGCGCACGTCGAGGCGCTGATTGCACGGGAGAAGGCGCGCGGGATCGAAGCTCGGCGAATCGTGCTGGCCGGCTTTTCGCAGGGTGGCGTCATCGCGCTGCACACCGGCGTGCGGCACGCCGAGCGGCTCGCAGGCATCGTCGCGCTGTCGACGTACCTCGTGCTTCCCGACAAGCTGACGGAAGAGGGGACGGCGGCGAACCGCGACGTTCCCATCTTCATGGCGCACGGCACGCTCGATCCGATGGTGCGTCCCGAGTGGGGGGAGGCGGGGCGACGCGCGCTCGTCTCCGCGGGCTACGCGGTCGAGTGGCACACTTATCCGATGCCGCACTCCGTCGTCTGGGAGGAGGTCGAGGCGATCAGCGCCTTCCTCACGCGCGTGCTCGCCTAGCCGACGCGCCGCACTCCAATGCGCGGGCCTAGCCCTCGGTGCGCGAGGCTCGCGGCTTCGGCAGGCTCTTCCTGAGCGTGATGCCGCGCCGGGCGAGCGCGTCGCGCAGCAGGAACTCGATCTCGGCGTTCATGCTGCGGAGCTCCGCCTGGGCGAGCCTCACGATCGCGGTCCACACACCCGGATCGACCCGCAGGAGAAACGCCTTCTTGTCGGCCATCGCCTCAAGGCCCGTTGATCGCGAACGAGGAGAGCGGCGAGGCGCCGCGATGGCGCGCGCCGAAGACGCCGATCATCCCTAGCGGCGGGCGACGAAGCCCCCGGCGATGCCGAGGACGAGGCCGAGGGCGAGGCCGACCGACGCCAATCCGAACGCGACGCCGACGAGCGCGCCCGCTGCGGTCCCGATCGCGATCCAGAGTCCCCCGTTGCGCGACAGCGTGTTCATCCTCGATGCACTCCTTTCGTTTCGGCGTCGCACGAGCGACGTCCGCCCGACGCCGTCCGGCGCCCAATAGCAAAATGATATCAATGTAATATCAACCGTCCGCACCCCGCGTCAAGCACGCAGGCGGCGTGGGGGCAGAAAGCCAGCAGGTCCGTGGCAGCGACGCAACAGCGCTTGCGGCAGACACGCGTTCTCGCATGTGCGAACATGCGGAAGCCATGCGGATCCAGCGACTTCTTCGGGCACTCGCGGGAGGCGGGAGCTTCGCCGTGATCGCCTTCGTCGCGCCCCTGCCGGTGGCCGCGCAGCAGGACTCGAGCAAGGTCGAGATCACGACCGAAAAGCTCGCCGACGGCGTTTACATGCTGGTCGGCTCGGGCGGCAACCTGGGGCTGTCGGTCGGCAACGACGCCGTCTTCCTGGTCGACGATCAGTACGCGCCGCTCACGCCGAAGATCCAGGCGGCCGTGTCCGCGATCACGAAAAAGCCGGTCAAGTTCGTCCTCAATACGCACTGGCACGGCGACCACACCGGAGGCAACGAGCGTTTTGCGGAAGCGGGCGCACTCGTCGTCGCGCATGACAACGTGCGAAAGCGGATGTCCACCGCTCAGTTCATCGACTTCCTCAAGATGCACGTCGAACGCTCGCCGCCGGCCGCGCTGCCGCTCGTGACGTTCAGCGCGGACGTGACGTTCCACATCAACGGCGACGAGGTGGTGGCGTTCCACTGTCCCGCCGCGCACACGGACGGCGACGCAATCGTCCACTTCCGGCGCGCCGACGTGATTCACATGGGCGACGTCTTCTTCAACGGTTTGTATCCGTTCATCGACGCGTCGAGCGGTGGCAGCGCGGACGGCGTCGTCGCCGCCGTCGATCGCGCGCTCGCGCTCGCCGGCGACAAGACGAAGATCATCCCTGGCCACGGGCCGCTCGCGACGAAGGCGGATCTCCGGGAGTATCGCGACATGGTCGCGACGGTGCAGGGACGCATCCGGTCCCAGGTTGCGGCCGGCAAGTCGGTGCAGGAGATCGTCGACTCGAAGCCGACGCGGGAATTCGACGCGAAGTGGGGCGGCGGCTTCATCAAGCCCGACAACTGGGTGACGATGCTCGCAACGGCGCTGCGGCCCTGACGAAAGCGACCACCCGGGCCGAACGCCGCCGTCGCTCCGGATCGCGAAGGGCCTTTCCGGCGATCCAGTATCATTAAGGTTTTCCCGCAGGTCCCGCCTTGGATACCGCCCGCTCCGACTCATTCCGCCGCGATGCCCGTGTGATCGGGATCGTGGGATTCGCTCACCTGATGTCGCATTTCTTCCAGCTCGCGCTGCCGCCTCTGTTTCCGCTGCTGCGCGCCGAGTTCGGAACGAGCTACGCGGTGCTCGGCACGCTGGTCGGCGTCTACTACGCGGCGAGCGGCGTCTCGCAGTTCCTGTCGGGCTTCGCCGTCGATCGGCTGGGGGCACGGCCTGTTCTCCTCGCAGGTCTCGCGCTTGCCGCGGGCGGCATCCTGGTGGCCGGCCTCGTCCCCGACGTCGGCTGGCTTTTTCCGATCGTCGTCCTGATGGGCATCGGCAATGGCGTGTTTCACCCGGCTGACTTCGCCATTCTGAACGCGAGCGTCGCGCCGAGACGCCTCGGACACGCGTACAGCACGCACGGCATCGGCGGGAACCTGGGATACGCCCTGGCGCCGGTCGTGAGCTTTGCGCTGGGAAGCGCGTTCGGATGGCGGGCGGCGCTCGCGTCCATGGGCGTCGTCGGTCTCGTGGCGCTCTGCGTTCTCGTGACGCAACGGGGGGTCCTGCAATCGCACCGCGCGACGGATCCGCAGTCGCACACGGTGAAGGCGAGCGCGTCGCTGTTCCTGCAGATGCCCATCCTGCTCTGCTTCTTCTACTTCGTTTTCGTGACGATCGCCGGGCTGGGCTTGCAGACGTTCATCCCGACGGTGCTGGACGCCGTCTACGGCGTGTCGCTCGCGCTCGCCACGTCCACACTCACCGCGTACTTGCTCGGAGGGGCCGCGGGAATCTTCGCGGGAGGCTTCGTCGCCGCCCGGACGACGCGGCACGACCGCGTGGCCGCCGGCGGAATGCTGGTCGCCGCAGCGATGCTGCTCGTCGTCGCCATGGGCGCGGTTCCTGCCGCGTTGCTGATGCCCGTGTTCGTCATGATCGGCTTCGCGACGGGCTCCACCGGCCCTTCGCGGGATTTGATCGTGCGCGCCGCCACGCCCAAGGGCGCGGCGGGCCGCGTGTACGGGTTCGTCTATTCGGGACTGGATCTCGGCGGCATCATCGGTCCGGTGGCGTTCGGCTTCATGCTCGACCACGGGCACCCGCAGGCCATGCTGCTCGGCGTGGCGTTGTGCTACCTGGTCGCGATCGGCACCGTGTTCCAGGTGCGCACCGCGTCGACGCGCCGCACCGCGATCGCTCCCGAGGTGGCCTGAAAGATGAACGGCCACTGACATGGACCTCGGCATCGCCGGCAAGCGGGCGCTCGTCTGTGCCGCGAGCAAGGGGCTCGGGCGCGGCTGTGCCGAAGCGCTCGCGGATGCAGGATGCGAGGTCACGATCCTCGCCCGCACCGAAGAGACGGTGCGCCGCACGGCGGAAGAGATCGGCGCACGCACCGGCCGTCCGGTGCGCTCGATCGCCTGCGACATCACGACCCCCGAAGGCCGCGCGGCCGCCCTCGCCGCCCAGCCGGCGCCCGACATCCTCATCAACAATGCGGGCGGCCCGCCGCCCGGCGATTTCCGCGACTGGGATCGCGCGGCGTGGATCCGCGCGCTCGATGCCAACATGCTGACGCCCATCGAGCTCATCAAGGCGACCGTCGACGGCATGATCGCCCGGCGCTTCGGCCGGATCGTGAACATCACGTCGTCGGCGGTGAAGATGCCGATCGACTTCCTCGGTCTTTCCAACGGCGCGCGCTCGGGGCTCACCGGCTTCGTCGCGGGGCTTGCGCGCAAGGTCGCGGTCCACAACGTGACGATCAACAATCTGCTGCCCGGCGCCTTCGACACCGATCGCCTGAGGACGACGTACGAGGGACGCGCCAAAGCCGCGGGCAAGCCGATCGCCGAAGTGATGGCCGCCGGCGCGGCGGCCACGCCCGCGGGGCGCTTCGGCCATCCCGCGGAGTTCGGCGCGCTGTGCGCGTTTCTCTGCAGCGTGCACGCGGGGTACATCGTGGGCCAGAACATCCTGCAGGACGGCGGCAACTATCCCGGCACGTTCTGACCGACCCCCGAACGCGCGCCCGCATGATCGACCTCTATTACTGGACGACGCCCAACGGGCACAAGATCACCATCTTTCTCGAGGAGAGCGGTCTCCCGCATCGGGTCATTCCGGTCAACATCAGCGCCGGCGAGCAGTTCGCGCCGGAGTTCCTCGCGATCTCGCCGAACAACCGGATTCCGGCCATCGTCGATCACGCGCCGGCCGATGGAGGCGCGCCGCTGTCGCTGATGGAGTCGGGCGCTATCCTTCAGTATCTCGCCGAGAAGACCGGCAAGCTCTTGCCCGGCGACCTTCGCGGCCGCTGGGACTGCCTGCAATGGCTCTATTGGCAGATGGGAGGGCTGGGCCCGATGGCGGGGCAGAACCATCACTTCCACGGCTACTCGGTCGAGAAGATTCCGTACGCGATCGACCGCTACGTGCGAGAGACGGGACGGCTCTACGCGGTGCTCAACAAGCGGCTTGCCGATCGGGCCTTCATCGCGGGCGAGTACTCGATCGCCGACGTCGCGTGCTACCCGTGGGTGCAGCCCGAGCGGCAGAAGCAGAACATCGCCGACTTCCCGCACCTCGCGCGCTGGCTCCAGGAGATCGCGGCGCGGCCCGCCGTGCAGCGCGCGTACGCGGTCGCAAAGACCGTCAACGTGCGGCCCGCGGTCGACGACGAGAAGTCCCGGGCCATCCTGTTCGGACAGAGCAAGGACACGATCAAGCCGTAAGGCGAGGCCACCGGCCCGCGCGCGCCGGTCCAACGACAAAGGACACGAGATGGAACTGCCGCACAACGCCCTGAAGCACGCCATTCGCGAAGGCCGATCGCAGATCGGCCTTTGGTCGAGCCTCTCGTCGAACTATACGGTCGAGGTAATCGCCGGCGCCGGCTTCGACTGGATCCTGCTCGACACCGAGCACTCGCCGAACGATCTCGAGTCGGTGCTGCAACAGGCGCAGGCGGCGGCGGCGTACCCTGTGAGCACGGTCGCGCGCGTGCCGTGGAACGACATGGTCACCATCAAGCGGTTCCTCGACATCGGGATCCAGACGCTGCTCGTGCCGTACGTGTGCTCCGTGGCCGAGGCCACGGACGCCGTGCGCTTCACGCGCTACCCACCGGCCGGCGTGCGGGGCGTGGCGGGGTCGACGCGTGCCACCCGCTTCGGGCGCGTCAAGGATTACGCAAGAAGAGCGCACGAGGAGATCTGCCTCCTGGTGCAGGTGGAGACGAAAGGCGCGCTCGACCGGCTCGAGGACATCTGCGGCGTCGACGGTGTGGACGGCGTGTTCATCGGCCCGGCCGATCTGCACGCATCGCTGGGCTACACCGGCGAGATCAACCGGCCCGAAGTCGTGACGATGATCGAGGAGGCCATGCGTCGGATCCGCAGATGCGGGAAGGCGCCCGGCGTTCTCGCTTTTGCGGAAGACGACATCCGCCGCTACATTGCCGCCGGCGCTCTCTTCACGGCCGTGGGCTCGGACGCCGGCATCCTCGCGCGCGGCGCGGAGGCTCTGTGCGCGAAGTACAAGGGCTGACCGTCCGCCGCGTACGCGGCGCGGCTTGGGCCCGCGCCGTTCAAAGCTGACCGCTCATGGCCGACGGCGACGCCAAGGTCCAGATCCATCGCGGACTGCAGGGCGTCCATTTCGACCGCTCGCGCGTCTGCTTCATCGACGGTCGTGCGGGCGAGCTGCTGTACCGGGGGTATTCGATTCACGACCTCGCAACGCGCTCGACGTTCGAGGAGACGTGCTACCTGTTGCTGCACGGCGAGCTGCCCACCCGCGCGGAGCTCGAGCGCTTCGATGCCGAGCTCAAGGCGGCGCGCACGCTGCCGCCTCCCGTGATCGACGTCATCCGCAGCGTGCGCGATGCGCATCCGATGGATGTGCTGCGCACCGCAGTGTCGGCGCTGTCGGCCTTCGATCCCGAAGCCGGTGATCTTTCCGCGCAAGCGACGGCGCGCAAAGGGGTGCGTCTCACGGCTCAGGTGCCGATGATCGTCGCGGCGCACGAGGCCATCCGCCGCGGACGCGAGCCGGTGGCGCCTGTTTCGAGCCTGCCGCACGCCGCCAACTTCCTCTACATGATCACCGGCCGCATGCCGAGCGCGAACGCCTCGCGCCTGATGGACGTCGACATGATCCTGCATGCCGAGCACGGGTCGAACGCGTCGGCCTTCACCGCGCGGGTGGTCGCCGGAACGCAGGCGAATCTCCACGCCGCCGTCACCGCCGCCATCGCGGCGCTGTCCGGCCCTTCGCATGGCGGCGCCGCGGAGAACGTGATCCGGATGGCGCAGGAGATCGGCGATGCGTCGAAAGCAGCCGACTACGTGAAGGCGAAGCGCGCGAACAAGCAGGCGGTGATGGGCTTCGGCCACCGCGTCTACCGGGCCGAGGACCCGCGCGCGAGGCACATGCGCGCCGGCGTCGAAGCGCTGTCGCGCGAGATGGGCGATCCGCGCTGGTACCAGATCCTCGAAGCGCTGGTCGAGGCGATGAAGCCGTACGCGCGCCACGGCGTGAACGTCAACGTCGACTTCTACGCCGGCGTCGTCTACTTCCTGAACGGGATCCCGGAAGACCTGTTCGTGCCCGTGTTCGCGGCGGGGCGCGTTCCCGGCTGGACGGTGCAGGTGCTGGAGCAGCTCGAGAACAACATCCTGATCCGCCCGCTCACGCTGTACGACGGTCCCTCGCGGCGCGACTACGTCCCGCTCGACGCGCGCTGATTCGGCGGCACGCACTGTACGAGCAGGAGCGCCGACGTCGCGACGATGTCGTCGACCGACGCGCCGCGCGAGAGATCGCTGAGCGGCCGCGCGAAGCCCTGCAGAATCGGCCCGATCGCCTGCGCACCGCCCAAATGCCGCAGCAGCTTGTAGGCGATGTTTCCGGCGCCGAGATCGGGAAACACCAGCACGTTGGCACGGCCCGCCACGAGACCGACGTCCCTGAGCTTGCGCGCCGCAATCGTCGAGTCGAGCGCCGCATCGGCCTGCAGCTCGCCGTCGATGGCGAGCTCGGGCGCGCGGCTGCGCGCGATCTCCACGGCGCGCGCGACCTTCTCGACCTGCGCATGCGTGGCGCTGCCTCTGGTGGAGAACGACAGCAGCGCGACGCGCGGTTCCTCGCGCAGAACGCGCCGGCAGCTCTCGGCCGAAGCGAGCGCGATGTCGGCGAGCGCGTCCGGGGCCGGATCGACGTTGACGGCGCAGTCCGCGAACACGAGCGCGCGATCGGCGAAGCGCATCACGAAGAAGCTCGACGGTGTATTGCAGCCGGAGGCGAGGCCGACCGTCAGCATCCCGGCCTCGATCACGCGTCCCGTCGTGTTCGCCGCTCCCGCGACCATTGCATCGGCGTCGCCTGCAGCGACCATGAGGCCCGCGTGGAACAGCGGCTTCGAGGCGAGCCGACGCGCGATCCTGGGATTGGCGTCCGGCCGGCGTTCGAGATAGGCGGCCGCGTAGGCGTCGAGGCGGCCGCTCTTCTCGGGCTGGTCGAGCAGTATCGGGACGGCGAGATCGAGCTCGCGCAGTCGGCGCGCCGCGGCGACGATGCGCTCGTCGCCGCACTCCGGGAAAACCACCCGCAAGCCGCGGCCGCGAACCGCGGCGAAGCAGGCGTCGAGCACGTTCACGCCCGCTACCGCAGCGTCGCCCATTCATCCTTCTTGATGCGGGCGACGATGCGAAATGCGCGGTCGCCGAGCGGCTGCACCACGGCGGCTTCGCCCTCCGCGAGGTAGGGCGGTCCCGCGACCGCCACGAACGGATTGCCGTGGCTCGAGATCGCGAGGTTCGCCTTTGCCGGCACCGCCTGCCCGAGCAGCGTCCGCAGGGCGTCGTAGCGCGCACCTTCGGAGCTCGCAGGACCGCCGCGCACGGCCGTCGACACCGTGGCGCGGCCGAACATCAGTTCCGCAGTTTCGCGGGTACGGCAGAACGGGCTCGCCAGCACTTCCCCGATCGGAATGCCGAGCGACCGGATGGCGGCGCCGATGGCACGAGCGTCCGCCCGTCCGCCGTCCGTGAGGTTGCGCTGGCTCGCGCAATCCTCGAAGCCCGTCATCTTGTCGTCGTTCTGCGAAAAATCCGTCGCCGTGTGCCGGAAGTAGAGAATGTAGCCGCCCTCGCGCAGCGCCCGGAGGACGCTCGGCCCGGAGGGTTCTGCGCCTTTGGGCTCGGAAGGCTGAGCGCCTTTCTGCTCGGAAGGCTGAGCGCCTTTCGGCTCGGAAGGCTGAGCGCCTTTCGGCGCGGTGGCAGGCGCCTGTGCCAGCGCGGCGAGCGACAGGGCGAGAAAGAGCGCCAGCAGCGCTCGCATCGACCTGTGCGGCACGGGCAGCGTCCGCACGGCGCCGTCTATTCCCGAGCGTCGCGCCGATTTCCGATTGCGGCCACGGAAATCGCAGCGTCGGTCGCCCGCGCTTCACGCGCGGATTCGAGCAGCGGATCGGCGTCGAAGGCGATGTCGCCATCGGAGGTGGGGATGCCGGTGGCCTCGACGCGCGCGAAGTCGAAGAGGCGGCGATCCATGAGGTGCGACGGGACGACGTTCGCGAGCGCGCCGAAGATCGAATCCACGCGGCCCGGGTATCGCTTCTCCCATTCGCGAAGCATCGCGGCGACCTGCCTGCGCTGCAGATGCTCCTGCGACCCGCACAGGTTACAGGGAATGATCGGAAACCGATTGAGCTCGGCGTAGCGCGCGAGATCGCGCTCGCGCACGTGCGCAAGCGGCCGGATGACGACGTGCCGGCCGTCGTCGGAGACGAGCTTGGGCGGCATCGTCTTGAGCTTGCCCCCGAAGAAGAGGTTGAGAAAGAAGGTCGCGACCACGTCGTCGCGATGGTGGCCGAGCGCAATCTTGGTCGCGCCCAGTTCGCCCGCCACGCGATAGATCACGCCTCGACGCAGCCTCGAGCACAACGAGCACAGCGTGCCGCCTTCCGGAATGACGCGCTTGACGACGCTGTAGGTGTCCTGCTCCTCGATGCGGTAGGGAATGCCGCGCGATTCGAAATAGCGCGGCAGCACCTCGGCGGGGAAATCCGGCTGTTTCTGATCGAGGTTCATCGCGATGACCTCGAACGGGAAGGGCGCGCGTCCCTTGAGCGTCAGCAGGACGTCGAGCAGGCCGTGGCTGTCCTTGCCGCCGGAAACGCACACCATGACCCGGTCGTGCGGCTCGATGAGTCCGTACGCATCGATCGCCTCGCCGACGAGGCGGCGCAGCCGCTTCCGCAGTTTGTTCGCCTCGAACTCCGCCTCTCGCGGGTCGCGCCGCGCCGCGGCAGCACCCGGCGTGGAAGCCGAGGATTCGCCGGAAACGGGCGTTCCCACGTCGGTTATGGGGGGGGTATCCATCGACTCGTCATTCTACCGGCGGTGCCGGACATTGGCGCTAAGATGCCGTCTCCGGGGGAAGAAGGGGAGTCCAATGCAGACGATCGTGGTCGCCAATCCAAAAGGCGGGAGCGGCAAGACGACGCTCGCGACCAACGTCGCCGGATGGCTTGCGGGCAAGCGCCGCGGCGTCGTGCTGCGCGACCTCGATCCGCAGCACTCGGCGACCGAGTGGCTGAAGCGTCGTCCGCCGCTGTTTCCGTCGATCGCCGGGCTTGCGCGCGGCGTGAAGGGCACGAGGGAGCCGGAGCACGACTGGCGAGTGATCGACACGCCGGCCGGTCTGCACGGCGAAGACTTGCGCGAAGCGGTTGGACGGGCGGACGTGATGCTCGTTCCACTCACGCCTTCGGCGTTCGACATGGGCGCGACGCGCCACTTCCTTGGCGCGATCCAGGACCACAAGGCGATCCGCAAAGGGGAGCTCGCGCTCGGCATCGTCGCGATGCGCGTGGATCCGCGCACGCACAGTGCGGCCGAGCTCGACGCGTTCCTCGACGAATTCGATTTCCCGGTGGTCACCCACTTGCGCGACACGCAGGTGTACGTCCATTGCGCGAGAGATGGCGCTTCGGTGTTCGACCTGCCGCGTTCGCGCGGCGAGCAGGACTGGGAGCAATGGAAGCCGCTGACCCGCTGGATCACGCGGCAGGCGCAGAAATCCTGATCCGACGACGCCCGCAAGGCCGGCGGACGCTAAAACGCCGGCCCTCGCTTGCGGCGCGGGCCGGCGTGTGTTGGAGAGCGACGACTCAAGACGCGAGCGGGCTCGAGTCCGGCTACTTCTTCGGCTGAGCGGCCTGCTTGGCGGCCTCGACCGCCTTGTCGGCAGCTTCCTTCGAAGCGTCGGCGGCCTTGGCCGTTGCGTCCGCGGCCTTGGCGGACGCATCCTTCGCGGCGTCGGCGGCCTTGGCGGCGCTGTCTTTCGCGGCATCGGCGGCCTTGCCCGCGGCATCGGCAGTCGTCGCGGCAGCTTCCTTCTTCGCTTCCTTCGCGGCCTCGCCCGCCCTCGCGGCGGCTTCCTTGGCCTTGTCCGCCGCTTCGGCGGCGGACTTCTTGGCCTGATCGGCTGCCTGGTTCGATTCCTTGCCGCAGGCGGCGAAAGTCGTCGCGACGGCGATCGACATCAGTGCGATGATGAAACGGGATTGCATTCCATTCTCCTTGATTGAACGTGCGGGAGGTCCCTTCCTCCGCGACGGGCCGCGGTCGATAGCGCCTTGGCTTCCGCCGACCCTCGATTATAGCGGACGAGCAAGGGCCTTTCCCTTGCCGCAGCGGCGTTCTCGTATACTTCGATGGCGCCGGGAGGGCGCTTCCACCCGAAGGAGAAACCGATGGCGATTCGATCCGCAATGCATTCATCGCTCTTCGCCGGCGTCTGCGGGCTGCTGCTCGCGTTGGCCGCGCCTGCTTGGGCGCAGGATCGGATGGACAAGCCCGTGCGCATACTCGTCGGGTTCGCGCCGGGCGGCACCGCCGATCTCATCGCGCGCGTCGTCGCCGACAAGCTCAAGGACACGATCGGCCAGCCGGTCGTCGTCGAGAACAAGCCCGGCGCCGCCGGCCGCATCACGGCCGATCTCGTGAAAGGGGCGCCGCCGGACGGCTCGACGATCATGGTGATGCCGATCGGACCGATGGCGGTGGTGCCGCACACGCTGAAGCAGCTTCCGTTCGATCCGGTGAAGGACTTCACGGCGATCGGCCTCGGCGCGACGTTCCAGTTCGCCTTGGCCGCAGGGCCCGGGAGCGGCGCGAAGACGTGGGGCGAGTTCGTCGCCTGGGCGAAAGCGAACCCGACGAAGGCGTCCTATGCCACGTCGGCCGCCGGCAGCCTGCCGCACTTCGTGGGGGTGCTCCTGTCGCGCGACATCGGGATCGACATGGTCCACGTCGCGTACAAGGGCTCGGGCGCATACATGAACGACCTCATGGGCGGGCAAGTGCCGTCGGCGATCGACACCGTCGCCGATCTTTCGGAACAGCACCGGGCGGGACGCATCCGCATCCTCGCGACCACCGGCGCAGCGCGCGCGCCGGCGACTCCGGACGTCCCGACGTTCACCGAGCTCGGACTCAAGAACGTCGTGGCGTCGGGCTGGTTCGGCTTCTTCGCGCCTCCCAACACGCCGAGGAGCGTGATCGACACGCTGAATCGCGGCATCAACAAGGCGCTTTCCTCGCCCGACGTCGTCGAGCGACTGACGAAGCTCGGCATGGATCCGGCGACGAGCACGCCCGACGAGTTCGCGAAGATCGTCGCGTCGGACTACGCCAAATGGGGACCCATCGTGAAGGCGTCGGGCTTCACCGCCGACTGAGCGTCCGGGAGCGCGCGATCGGCCGCTACGCGGCGGCCATCAGCTCGCGCAGCACGAACGGCAGGATGCCGCCGTTCATGTAGTAGTCGACCTCGATCGGCGTGTCGATGCGCAGCAGCACCGGTACCTTCTGCACGGTGCCGTCCTTGCGGTGGATCGCGAGCATCACGTCCATCTGCGGCACGATGCCGGCTTCGATGCCCGTGACGTCGAACGTTTCGTCGCCCTTGATGCCGAGGGACGCAACCGAATCCGTGCCTTTGAACTGGCAGGGCAGGACGCCCATGCCGACGAGGTTCGACCGGTGGATCCGCTCGAAGCTCCTCGCGACCACGGCCTTCACGCCGAGGAGCTGGGTTCCCTTCGCTGCCCAGTCGCGCGACGAACCCGTACCGTACTCCTCGCCGCCGAACACCACCGTCGGGGTGCCCTGCGCGACGTACTTCATCGCCGCGTCGTAGATCGACATCCGCTCGCCGGACGGCTGGAACAGCGTGAGGCCGCCTTCCTCCCGCGAGCCGTCCGCCTTCTGCGTCAGCATCAGGTTCTTGATGCGCACGTTCGCGAAGGTGCCGCGCATCATCACTTCGTGGTTGCCGCGGCGCGAGCCGTAGCTGTTGAAGTCGACCACGGACACGTCGTGCTCGAGGAGGTAGATGCCCGCGGGCGACGTGGGCTTGATCGATCCCGCGGGGCTGATGTGATCGGTCGTGACGGAATCGCCGAGGATCGCGAGCGCCCGCGCGCCGCGGATGTCGGCGATACCGGTGGTCGCCATCGTGAAGCCCTCGAAGAATGGGGGCTTGGCGATGTACGTCGAGCGCGGCCAGTGGTAGACCTGCCCGGCCGCCCCCGAGATCGTCCCCCAGAGCGGATTGGCGTTGCCGACGTCGCCGTAGAGCGAACGGTAGATGAGGGGGTCCTTGGCGAAGCCCATCACGGCCGCGATCTCGTGCGAGGTGGGCCAGATGTCCTTCAGGTAGACGGGGCCGTGCGTGCCGTCGCCGAGCGGCTCGGTGGTCAGGTCCTTGAGCACCGTGCCGGCAATCGCGAACGCCACGACGAGCGGCGGCGAGGCGAGGAAGTTGGCCTTGAGGTTCGGGTGAATGCGCGCCTCGAAGTTGCGGTTCCCGGAAAGGACCGCCGCGCACACGAGATCGTTGCCGGTGATGGTCTCGTTGAATTCCGGCACGAGGTCGCCGGCGTTGCCGATGCAGGTCGTGCAGCCGTAAGCGGTGACGCCGAACCCCAGCTTCTCGAGATAGGGAAGGAGTCCCGCCTTCGTCAGGTAATCCGTGACCACGCGCGAGCCGGGCGCGAGCGAGGTCTTGATGTGCGAGCTGACCGAGAGGCCCTTCTCGACGGCCTTTTTGGCGAGCAGACCGGCGGCGAGCAGCACGCCGGGGTTGGACGTGTTCGTGCACGACGTGATCGCCGCGATCAGGACGTCGCCGTTGCCGATCGCCGGGTGAGGGACGGGAGGAGGCGGCACGTGGTCCGGGGTGGGCTTGTTGGCGACCATCTCGACGACGAATCGGGGTTGCGGAGCATTGGGCAGCGGCGGGCTGTCCTTCGCAACGGCCGAAGACGAGCCGGCGGGCCCGGTCGGGTAGCGGCGCGCCAGCTTGTCGGCGGCCTGCCCGAAGCCATTCTCGGCGACCGACTTGCTGAAGAGCTCGGTGAACGTCTTCTTGAGCGCGGCGAGCTCGACGCGGTCCTGCGGTCGCTTTGGCCCGGCGAGCGACGCCTTGATCGACGTGAGGTCGAGGGTGATCACTTTCGTGTAATCGATCTCGCCGGCGCGGGGAATTCCGAACAGGCCCTGCGCCTTGAAGTACGACGCGAACGCGTCGATCTCCGCCGCGGTGCGCCCCGTGGCGGTCAGATAGTCGACGGTGGCCTCGTCGACCGGGAAGAAGCCCATCGTCGCGCCGTACTCCGGCGCCATGTTGGCGATCGTCGCGCGATCGGGCACGGCGAGCGATGCCGTTCCTTCGCCGAAGAACTCGACGAACTTGCCGACGACCTTCTCCTTGCGCAGGAGCTCCGTGACCGTCAGCACGAGATCCGTCGCGGTGATCCCCTCGTTCAAGCGTCCCTTCAGTTCGACGCCGACCACGTCCGGTGTGAGGAAGTACACGGGCTGACCGAGCATGCCCGCTTCGGCCTCGATGCCACCGACGCCCCACGCCACCACGCCGATGCCGTTGATCATCGTCGTGTGGCTGTCGGTGCCGACGAGCGTGTCGGGGTAGCAGACGCCGTCCTTCTGGTGGACTCCCCGCGCCAGGTATTCGAGGTTCACCTGGTGGACGATGCCGATGCCGGGCGGTACGACCTTGAACGTGTCGAACGCCTGCATGCCCCACTTCATGAACTGGTAGCGCTCGGCGTTGCGGCTGAACTCGAGCTTCATGTTGAGATCGAGCGCATCGGGCCGGCGGTAATAGTCGATCATCACCGAGTGGTCGACCACGAGGTCGACCGGCACGAGCGGCTCGATCGCCTTCGGGTTGCGGCCCATGTCCGAGGCGACGTTGCGCATCGCGGCGAGATCGGCGAGCAGCGGCACCCCGGTGAAATCCTGCAGCACCACGCGGGCGACGACGAACGGGATCTCGGCCGTGCGCGCTCCCGTGGGCGCCCAGTTCGCGACCTCCTTCACGTGCTCGGGCGTGACCTTCTTGCCGTCGCAGTTGCGCAAGACGCTTTCGAGCACGATCCGGATCGACACCGGCAGCCGCGAGATTTTGCCGAGGCCCGCCGCTTCGAGCGCCGGCAGCGAGTAGTACTGGGCGGCGGCTCCGGAGGAAAGGCGGAACGTTTGGAGGGTGTTGTGCAGGTTGTGCGGCATGGTCAGCTCTCTCGGTTCGACTTGGTTCGACTGCGCAGGAGTGGGGATCTGCTTCGCGAGCCCGCGAGCTAGCCCTTCGGGCCCATCCACTGACGAATGTTCATCCGCTGGCCGTTCGGCAGCGTCATGTCCCCCGGCTGCTGGCCCTCTTTGCACGGGCCGACGTGCCTGCCCTCGACGATGGTCACCGAGTCCCGAGGGGTGTTCTTGAGCGGCGGGTCGAACACGGCGCGGGCCTCCGTGTGATAGGCGCTGTCGCCGCTCAACGTCGTGACGGCCTTCGTCTGGATCCTGGTGACGCCGAGGTCGCAGACGGCGTCGACCGTCACCTTGTTGCCGCTCACCTTCATGTCGTGCTTGCTGCAAAGACCCGCCATCATGCCCATCGACATCCGGTACACGTACTGCTGGGTCGAATCGTCGAGGCACAAGGTCGACACCTGCGGCTGCGCTTTCGCGCGCCCGACGGTGCTCGTGGTCGTGGACCACAGGCCCGATCGGAGCTTCGGGAACTCCTGCGCGGCGGCAACGGAGACGCAGCCGATTGCGAGAACGAGGGGCGAAAGGCGCGGGATCTGCATCGGGCCCGGCGTGCGGTCAGATCACCATCAGGTCGACGAACTCGTGCACGGGCATCGCTTCCAGCTTCTCGGCGTCGAGGGCGACGTGCAGGATCGCCTCCTGCTGCTTCGCGGGAAATCGCCGCGCGAGGTTCGTGCGGAACTTCTCGACGAGCACGGGCAGCCCTTCCTTACGTCGCCGCCGATGGCCGATCGGATACTCGACGACCACTTCCTTGAGCCTGGTGCCGTCATTCTGCTCGATGGTGATGCCGTTGGCGATCGAGCGCTTGTCCGGGTCGTGGTAGTCCTTGGAGAAGGCCTTGTCCTCGATGCAGACCATCTTCTCCCGGAGCTCGTCGATCCGCGGGTCGGCTGCGACGTCGTCCTCGTAGTCCGCCGCCGTGAGGCGGCCGTGGATCAGCGGCACGGCGACTATGTACTGGATGCAGTGGTCGCGGTCGGCGGGATTGGCGAGCGGCCCCTGCTTGTCAATGATCCGGATCGCGGATTCGTGCGTGCGGATCGTGATCCTGGCGATGTCGCCCAGGCGTTCCTTGACGCGCGGGTGCAGCTGCATTGCGCATTCGACCGCGGTCTGGGCGTGAAACTCGGCGGGGAAGCTGATCTTGAACAGCACGTTTTCCATCACGTAGCTGCCGTACGGGCGCTGGAACTCGAACGGCCTGCCCTTGAACAGCACGTCGTAGAAGCCCCACGTCTTCGCGGTCAGCACCGACGGATACCCCATTTCGCCGGTCTTCGCGATGAGCGCGAGACGCACCGCCCGGGCCGTGGCGTCGCCGGCCGCCCAGCTCTTGCGCGATCCGGTGTTCGGCGCGTGGCGATACGTGCGCAGGCTCTGGCCGTCCACCCACGCGAGCGACACGGCGTTGATCACCTCGTCCCGGGAAAGCCCCAGCATGTTCGCCACCACGGCGGTCGACGCCACCTTGACGAGCACCACGTGATCGAGGCCGACGCGGTTGAAGCTGTTCTCGAGCGCAATCACGCCCTGGATCTCGTGCGCCTTGATCATCGCGATGAGCACGTCCTTCATCGTGAGCGGAGCCTTGCCGGAGGCCACGGCCGTGCGGGAGAGCCAATCGGCGGTGGCGAGGATGCCCCCGAGGTTGTCCGAGGGATGGCCCCATTCGGCGGCGAGCCACGTGTCGTTGAAGTCGAGCCAGCGGATCATGGCGCCGATGTTGAACGCGGCCTGCACCGGGTCGAGCTGGAACGGCGTGCCGGGCACCTTGGCGCCGTGGGGCACGACGGTGCCCGGAACGATCGGGCCCAGGAGCTTCGTGCACGCAGGGTAGCCAAGTGCCTCGAAGCCGCAGCCGAGCGTGTCGAGGAGGCAGTGGCGGGCGGTCGCGAGGGCCTCCTTGCTCGTGATCTTGAACGTCGTGACGTAGTCGGCGATGTCCGCGAGCACGCGGTCGGGCTTGGGGCGGACGTTGCTGATCGGGGCGGACATGGCTTGGGACTTGGTCGAGTCTCGAAGTTCGGGTTCAGGTGCGTTGCGCGAGGGGAACGAACTTCCGGTCGTCCGGACCGATGTAGTTGGCGGACGGGCGGATGATCTTGCCGTCGTTGCGCTGCTCGATCACGTGCGCCGACCAGCCGGTGACCCGCGAGATCACGAACAGCGGCGTGAACATCGCCGTCGGCACGCCCATCATGTGATAGGAGACCGCCGAGAACCAGTCGAGGTTCGCGAACATCTTCTTCGCGTCCGTCATCACGCTCTCGATCCGCTCGGCGATCGCGAACATCTTGAGGCTGCCCGCATCCTGCGACAGCTTCCGCGCGAGCTCCTTGATCACCTTGTTGCGCGGGTCGGCGATCGTGTAGACGGGATGGCCGAAGCCGATGATCACTTCCTTGTCGGCCACGCGCCGGCGGATGTCCGCCTCGGCGTCCTCCAGCGAGTCGTAGCGCTTCTGCGTCTCGAACGAGAACTCGTTCGCTCCGCCGTGCTTCGGCCCGCGCAGCGCGCCGATGGCACCGGCGATGCAGGAGTGGAAATCCGAGCCGGTGCCGGCGATCACGCGCGCGGCGAACGTCGACGCGTTGAACTCGTGCTCGGCGTAGAGGTTGAGCGACGTGTGCATCGCGCGAACCCACAGCGGCTTCGGCGCGCGGCCGTGGAGCAGGTGGAGGAAATGGCCGCCGATCGAGTCGTCGTCGGTCTCGACGTCGATGCGCTTGCCGTTGTGGCTCCAGTGGTACCAGTAGAGGAGCATCGAGCCCTGCGAGGCGACCAGCCGGTCGGCGGCGTCGCGCGCGCCCGGCGCGCCGTGATCCTCCTTCTCCGGCAGGACCGCGCCCAGCGCGGACACGCCCGTGCGCAGCACGTCCATCGGGTGCGCCGCGGCAGGGATGCGCTCGAGGATCTCCTTCACCGGCTCGGGAAGACCGCGCAGTGAACGCAGGCGCGACTTGTAGGCGGTGAGCTCGGCGCCCGTCGGCAGCCTGCCGTGGATCAGGAGGTAGGCGATCTCCTCGAACTCGCACGTGTCGGCGATGTCGAGGATGTCGTACCCGCGGTAGTGGAGATCGTTGCCCGATCGCCCCACCGTACAGAGCGCCGTATTGCCGGCGGCGACGCCGGAGAGCGCCACCGATTTCTTCGGCTTCGGCGCGACGGTTGCATCGTTCATCGCATTCTCCCTGACATTGAAGGCCGACGCTCGCCGGCGGTCATTTATTGGCCGCGAAGAGCGCGTCGAGCTTGCGCTCGTAGGCGTGGTAGCCGAGGCAGTCGTAGAGCTCGGCGCGGGTCTGCATCCCGTCGACGACGGCCTTCTGCGTTCCGTCCCGGCGCAACGCGGTGTAGACGTCGAGCGCGGCCTTGTTCATCGCCCGGAAGGCCGACAGCGGATACAAAGCCACGGCGACGTCGGCGCTTCGCAGCTCGTCCACCGTGTAGAGCGGCGTGGCGCCGAACTCGGTGATGTTCGCGAGGACGGGCACCTTCACCGCCGCCGCGAAGGCCTTGTACATCGAAAGCTCGGTGATCGCTTCGGGGAAGATCATGTCGGCGCCGGCGGCCACGCACGCGCTCGCCCGGTCGATCGCCGACTCCAATCCCTCGACCGCCAGCGCGTCGGTGCGCGCCATGACGACGAAGTCGCCGTCGGTCCTCGCGTCGACTGCCGCCTTGATGCGGTCCACCATCTCGTTCCGCGAGACGAGCTCCTTCCCGGGGCGATGGCCGCACCGCTTGGCGCCAACCTGGTCCTCGATGTGCATTGCGCCCGCGCCGAACTTGATGAGCGACTTGACGGTGCGTGCGATGTTGAAGGCCGACGGTCCGAAGCCCGTGTCCGCGTCGACGAGCAGCGGCAGCGTCGAGACATCGGTGATCCGCCGCACGTCCGTCAGCACGTCGTCCAGGTTGCTGATGCCGAGGTCGGGTACGCCGAGCGATCCGGCGGCCACGCCGCCCCCCGAGAGGTAGATCGCGCGGAAGCCCGAGCGCTCCGCCAGGATCGCGTGGTACGCGCAGACGGCGCCGGGAACCTGCAGCGGCCGCTCCGCGGCGACGGCGGCGCGGAATCGCGCGCCCGCGGACGGTGCAGTCATAGGGGCCTGCCCATGGCGCGACAGGCGCTAGCCGCCGAGCAGGGACGCAACGCCCGCGCGCTCTTCCTCGAGCTCCTTGAGCGTGGCGTTCATCTTCTCGCGCGAGAAGTCGTCGATCGGCAGCCCGGCGACCCGCGCGTACTCGCCGCCGGCGGTCGTCACGGGAACGCCGTACATCACGTCCTGCGGGATGCCGTAGCTCCCGTCGGAGGGGACCCCCATCGTGACCCAGCGCCCGTTCGTCCCGAGCGTCCAGTCGCGGACGTGATCGACGGCGGCATTGGCCGCGGAGGCGGCCGACGACAGCCCCCGCGCTTCGATGATCGCGGCCCCGCGCTTGCCGACCGTCGGCAGGAAGACGTTGCGGTTCCAGTTGTCGTCGCCGACGAGGTCCTTGACCGATTGCCCGCCAACGGTGGCGAAGCGGTAGTCGGCGTACATCGTCGGCGAGTGGTTGCCCCAGACGATCAGCTTTTCGATCGCGCCCACCGGCTTGCCGGTTTTGGCCGCAAGCTGCGACAGCGCGCGGTTGTGGTCGAGGCGCAGCATCGCGGTGAAATTCTTCTTCGGCAGCGAGGGCGCGGAACGCATCGCGATGTAGGCGTTGGTGTTGGCAGGGTTGCCCACGACGAGCACGCGGGCGTCCCGCTTCGCGACCGCGTCGAGAGCCTTGCCCTGCTCGATGAAGATCTTCGCGTTCTCGAGCAGCAGGTCCTTGCGCTCCATGCCGGGGCCGCGCGGCTTCGCGCCGACGAGGAGCGCGTAGTCCGCGTCCTTGAAGGCGACCTTCGGATCGCCCGTGCCGATCATGCCGGCGAGCAGCGGGAAGGCGCAGTCCTCGAGCTCCATCATCACGCCCTTGAGGGCGGCCTGCGGCTTGTCGATCGGCAGCTCGAGCAGCTGGAGGATGACGGGCTGGTCGCGGCCCAGCATCTCGCCGGCAGCGATGCGGAACAGGAGCGCGTAGCCGATCTGGCCAGCGGCGCCGGTGACGGCAACTCGTACGGGGTTTTTCATCGCAGGCTCTTCGAAGGCAGGCCAAAAAGGACGGGCCGGTGGACGTGGAGTCGATCCGGACTTGCGGCAGCGCCGACCCGAAAGACGGGCGTACCGCGCTCGTCGACCGAGCGCCCGGCGTGCTGCGCCGCATCACCGCGGTCGATGGGTCGATTGTAGACGGTTGCGCCTTGTCCTGTCAACCAACTCTTATATCTTATATATGATATGAGATAGACAACAGGCCGGCAAGGGGTGGATAATGAGACGCATGGCCGAGCGCACGCCGACGTTCCAGCCGCTCTACCAGCAGATCAGGGCGCTGCTCGAGCAGAGTCTCGACGCCGGCGAATGGCCGCCCGGCACCGCGATTCCCAGCGAAAGCGAGCTCGCCCGCCGCTTCGGCGCGTCGCAGGGCACGGTGCGCAAGGCGATCTCGGCGCTCGCCTCGCAAAACCTCGTGGTGAGGCGCCAGGGCAAAGGCACGTTCGTCGCGACCCACACCGAGGAGGCGACGTCGCTCTTCCGGTTCCTGCGGATTCGCCGCAACGACGAGGAAAACGAGTATCCGGGCAGCCGCGTCCTCGACGTGCGGCGCGGCAAGGCGTCGGTCGAGGTGGCGCGCGTGCTGGAGTTGAAGCCCGGCGATCCGATCCTCGTCGTGCGCAGGCTGCTCGTATACGGCGAGGAGCCGGTGGTGCTCGACGAGATCACGCTTCCCGGCGCTCTGTTTCGGGGGCTCACCAAGGCCAAGCTCGACGCCTACCAAGGCTCGATGTACGGCTTCTTCGAGACGCAGTTCGGCGTCCGCATGGTCAAGGCGCGCGAAAAGCTGCGCGCGGTCGCCGCGGACGCGGGCACCGCGAAGCTCCTGGGGGTGAAGTCGGGCGAGCCGCTGCTCGCGGTCGACAGGATCACGTCGACGTACGGCGGTCGGCCCGTCGAGTGGCGTCGGGGCCTCTGCACGACGAGACGGCACCACTACTTCAATGAAATCGGCTGAAAGCGCGTCCGAGTCGCCGACTGGAGGCGTTTCGGGCGTCCGAAAACCCACGCGTCGCGCTATAATTTGGCGTGTTGCCATGCACAAAAAGACGCCCCGCCGGTCTCGGCAGGATTTCGCGAAGCGTGTGGCAAGGTCTCTCGATGCCTTGCCCGCGGTCTGAAACGTGAAAAAGCGACCCGTCTATCTCGACTTGCCGCGGATCAGGCTGCCGTTGCCGGGCATCGTCTCGATCCTCCACCGCGTGTCCGGCGCCTGGCTCGTGCTGGCAGGCATTCCGCTGCTGCTGTACGCGGTCTCGCGGAGCGTCGCTTCCCCGGAGGCGTACGCGGCCATGAAGGCAGGCCTTGCGAATCCGGCCTCGAAGCTCGTGCTCGTCGCGCTCCTGTGGGCCTACCTCCATCACTTCTGCGCCGGTCTCCGCTACCTCCTGCTCGACATCCATCGCGGCATCGAGCTCGAGCCCGCCCGCCGGTCGAGCGCCGTCGTGCTGGTCGTGAGCCTTTCGCTGACGGTGATCCTGGGAGCGCGGCTGTGGTGACGCGCCGAAGCGCCGTAGGCGCGCACTACGGGCTCATGGACTGGCTGCTCCAGCGGCTCTCCGCGGTCGTCATGGCGATCTACACCGTGCTGCTGCTCGCGATCGTGCTGTGGCACGGCGGCATCGACTACGCGCTGTGGACGGACCTTTTCGCGCACGGCGGCTTCAAGCTCGCGTCGTTCCTGTTCATGGTGTCGCTCCTCTATCACGCGTGGATCGGCGTCCGCGACATCCTGATGGACTACGTCAAGCCGGCCGGCATTCGCCTGCTGCTGGAGACGGTGACGGTCGTGCTGCTGTTCGCCTACCTCGGCTGGACGCTCCAGATACTGTGGGCCTCGCCGTGACGGTTCCGGTGCGCAAATTCGACGCGATCGTCGTCGGGGCCGGGGGCTCGGGGATGCGCGCGTCGCTGCAGCTCGCCGAAGCGGGGCTGTCCGTGGCGGTCCTGTCCAAGGTGTTTCCGACCCGCTCGCACACGGTCGCCGCGCAGGGTGGCATCGGTGCCGCGCTCGGCAACATGTCGGAGGACAGCTGGCTCTGGCACATGTACGACACGATCAAGGGCTCCGACTGGCTCGGCGACCAGGACGCGATCGAGTACATGTGCAGAACCGCACCCCAGGTCGTCTACGAGCTCGAGCATTTCGGCATGCCGTTCGACCGCAACGCCGACGGCACGATCTACCAGCGGCCGTTCGGCGGGCACTCCGCGAACTTCGGCGAGAAGGCCGTGCAGCGCTCGTGCGCGGCGGCCGACCGCACCGGTCACGCGCTCCTGCACACGCTGTACCAGCGCAACGTCCGCGCACGCACGAACTTTTTCGTCGAATGGATGGCGCTCGACCTCGTGCGCGACGGCGGCGGCGACGTGCTGGGCGTGGTCGCGCTCGAGATGGAGACGGGCGAGATCGCCGTCCTGCAGGCGAAGGCGACGATGCTCGCGACCGGTGGCGCCGGCCGCATCTTCGCCGCGTCGACCAACGCGTTCATCAATACCGGCGATGGCCTCGGCATGGCCGCGCGCGCCGGGATTCCGCTCGAGGACATGGAGTTCTGGCAGTTCCATCCGACCGGCGTCGCCGGCGCGGGCGTGCTGATCACCGAAGGCGTGCGCGGCGAGGGCGGCATTCTCCTCAACTGCGACGGCGAGCGGTTCATGGAGCGCTATGCACCCAACCTCAAGGACCTCGCGTCGCGCGACGTGGTCAGCCGGTCGATGGACCAGGAGATCAAGGAAGGGCGCGGCTGCGGGCCGCACAAGGACTATGTATTGCTGAAGCTCGATCACCTCGGCCCCGACGTGATCATGAAGCGCCTGCCGTCGATCCACGAGATCGCGCTCAAGTTCGCGAACGTCGACTGCACGCGCGAGCCGATCCCCGTCGTTCCCACGATCCACTACCAGATGGGCGGCATCCCGACCAACATCCACGGGCAGGTCGTCGCGCCGAAGGACGGCAACCCCAATGCGGTGGTCGAAGGTCTCTACGCGGTGGGCGAATGCGCCTGCGTGTCGGTGCACGGCGCCAACCGTCTCGGCACCAACTCGTTGACCGACCTCGTCGTGTTCGGCCGCGCCGCCGGCAATTTCATCGTGGGGCAGGGCCTCCCGAGCGCGCCGCACAAGGCGTTGCCGCCCGACGCCGCCGACAGGGCGCGCGCCCGGCTCGCGCGCCTCGACGGCGCGAGCTGGGAAAG
>JADMIO011081437.1_pt1 | contig 42964 bp, 33 predicted proteins | sample 8958161 | NCBI WGS metagenome assembly JADMIO01 (sample SAMN16585339, study PRJNA669376) | soil metagenome | isolation source: Crop rotation soil | place: USA: Cullars Rotation, Alabama | collected 2011
GGCCGTTCTTCGACGGTTTCCCGCCGGTGCATCGCTGGCTCGAGCGCGCTCGACCCGACGTCGTGATGATGATCTACAACGACCACGGTCTCAATTTCTTCCTCGACAAGATGCCGACGTTCGCGGTGGGCGCCGTGGCCGAATATCGGAACGCCGACGAAGGCTGGGGTCTGCCGCTGCAGCGGCCGCTCGCCGGCGACGCGGATTTTTCCTGGCACCTGATCGAGAGTCTGGTCCACGACGAATTCGACATCACCATGTACCAGGAGATGCTGGTCGACCACGCGTGCATGGTGCCCATGCAGCTGTTCTGGCCCGGTGTGAAGGAATGGCCGGTGAGGATCGTGCCTGTCGCCATCAACACGGTGCAGCATCCGCTGCCCTCGCCGGCACGTTGCTTGAAACTCGGCCGCGCCATCGGCAAGGCGATTGAATCCTACGCGAGAGATTTCCGCGTTCTGGTCGTCGGTAGCGGCGGCCTGTCGCATCAGCTGGAAGGCACGCGGGCCGGCTTCATCAACAAGCCGTTCGATCTGATGTGCATGGACCGCCTGGTGGACGATCCGGAAGCGTTGACCGTGTACTCCATCCCCGAGCTTGTGGAACGCGCCGGATCGCAGGGCGTCGAGCTCTTGAACTGGCTGGCGATGCGCGGCGCGCTAGGCGCTCATGTGCACAAGGTGCACGCCAACTACCACATTCCCATCTCCAACACCGCCGCCGGCCTCTTGGTTCTGGAAAAGACGGAAGCGTTGGTGCGCGCGGCCTGATCGCCGGTTGACGCAGTCGGGTGCGGGGGGCAGGATTCCGCGACTCTCGGGAATCCATCCATGCCTTTCGTCGTCACCAGCATCGATCGCGCGCCCACCGACATCGTCAACGGCTTCGCTGAGATCGGCGTCGCCACCGTGCATGAGGCGCAGGGCCGCACCGGTCTGATGGCCGCGCACATGCGTCCCGTGTGGAAAGGCGCGCGCGTGGCGGGGAGCGCCGTGACCGTGTCGCTGCCGCCCGGCGACAACTGGATGATCCACGTCGCGGTCGAGCAATGCCGCGACGGCGACATTATGGTGGTGGCTCCGACATCGCCTTGCGAGGACGGATATTTCGGCGACCTTCTCGGCGGCTCCTGCATGGCACGCGGCATCCGCGCGCTGGTCATCGAAGCCGGCGTGCGCGACACCGCCGATCTGGCGGCGATGAAATTTCCGGTGTGGTCCAAAGCCATTTGTTCGCAGGGCACGGTGAAGGAAACGCTGGGCGACGTGAATTTGACTGTCGTGTGCGGTGGCGCGATCGTAAATCCGGGCGATGTGATCGTGGCCGACGACGATGGCGTGGTCGTCGTGCCCCGTGCGAACGCAGCCACAGTGCTGAAGGCCAGCCGCGACCGCGAGGCGAAGGAAGCGAAAACGCGCGCACGGCTGAACGCCGGTGAATTGGGCCTCGATATTTACGGAATGCGAGATCGCCTCAAGGAAAAGGGCCTGACCTACGTCGAGCGTCTGCCGGGCAAATAGGATGCAACGCGCCATCCGCTGCATGGTGATGCGCGGCGGCACGTCGAAGGGCCTCTATTTCCTCAAATCGGATCTGCCCGCCGATGTTGCCGAACGCGATCGCATTCTGCTCGCCGCCATGGGCTCGCCCGACCCGCGCCAGATCGACGGCATGGGCGGCGCCGATCCGTTGACCTCGAAGGTGGCCATTGTCGGTCCGCCGACGCGCGACGGGACCGACGTCGATTACCTGTTCCTGCAAGTCGTAGTCGACGAAGCGCGCGTCGATACCTCGCAGAACTGCGGCAACCTGTTGGCGGGCATCGGACCGTTTGCGCTGGAGCGCGGACTCGTGAAGCCCGCGGGTTCGACCACGCCGGTGCGCATCAATATGCTGAACACCGAATCCGTTGCGGTCGCCCACATCCAGACACCGAACGGCCAGCCGGAATATCAAGGAACGACTCGCATCGACGGCGTGCCGGGAACGGCCGCGCCCATTCCCATCGATTTTCTGGATGTTGCCGGTTCGTCGTGCGGCGCGCTGCTCCCCACCGGCAACGCGCGCGATACGATTCAGGGCATTGCGGTCACCTGCATCGACAACGGTATGCCGGTGGTGCTGATGCGGGCGCGCGATCTGGACCGCACCGGCTACGAGACGCCGGAAGACATGGATGGGGATGAACCGTTGAAGAAGCGCGTCGAGTCCATCCGCCTCGAAGCCGGCCACAAAATGAATCTCGGCGACGTGACCAAGAAGACCGTCCCCAAGATGTGCCTGATAGCGCCGCCGCAACATGGCGGCGCTATCTCCACGCGGAACTTCATCCCCAAACGCGTGCACAAGGCGATTGGCGTGTTCGGCGCGGTCAGCGTGGCCACCGCCTGTGTCGTCGACGGCAGCGTGTGCGAAGGCATCGCGGTCGTCGACAAATCGAAACAACCCGTCACCTTGGACGTGGAACACCCGACGGGATTTTTCACCGTCGAAATGGAAACCGCGAACGGGCCCAACGGATTGGAAACCCGCCGTTCCGCCCTTCTGCGCACGGCGCGCAAACTGATGGACGGACACGTGTTCGTCCCCGCATAATCGCCCCGGGTATTGGGGGATCATCCATGTATCATCGTCGTCATGTGCTGTTCGCCGGCGCGGCCGCGTTCGCACTCGCCAATTCGTCGTGCACACGGCGTGCCGTTGCATCGGCATCGGCCGGGGACAAGCCGGCGCGGCTGGCCAAGCTCTACGACAAATTCATGGACGAGGCGCTGGACAAGGCGCCCGAATTCGCCACCTCGCTCGGCCTCGACACCGGCGCCCGCGCCAAGCAGAAGGCGCTGCTCGGCGACAGTTCGCTCGCGCGCCGCGCCAGCGACAAGGCCGACACCACACGGCAGCTGAAAGAACTCGAGGCGATCGGCCGCGACGGGCTCACCGGCGGCGATGCCATCGGTTACGACGTCGTGCATTTCGATCTCGCCAGCGAAGAACGCGCCAACCGGCATGCCGACTACGGCGCCGACGGTGGTGGCGCGCCATACGAGTTGTCGCAGCTGACCGGTTCTTATCAGGGCGTGCCCGACTTCCTCGACTCCCAGCACTCGATCGAAACCAAGGAAGACGCCGACGCATACCTGTCGCGGCTGGCAATGTTCGCGACCGTTCTAGATCAGGAAATCGAATGCGCCAAACACGACGCCGGCCTCGGTGTCATTCCGCCCGACTTCCTGATCGACAAGGCGCTGTTGCAGATGGGGAATTTCCGCAAGCCGGAGCCTGCGCAATCGACCATGGTCGCGTCCATCGACCGCCGCACCAAGGCGAAGGACATTCCGGGCGACTGGGCTGCCCAAGCGGCGAAGATCGTCGGCAAAAAGATCTATCCGGCGCTTGAACGGCAGATGGCGCTCCTGCAATCGTGGCGGCCGAAGGCGAGCCACGATGCGGGCGTATGGCGCCTGCCCCGCGGCGATCAGTATTACGCCGACGCGCTATACAGCCAGACGTCGACCAACATGACGCCGGCCGAAATTCATCAGACCGGGCTCGACGTCGTTGCCGACCATACGGCGAAGATCGATGCGCTGCTGAAGGCCGCCGGCATGACCAAAGGCACGGTGGCCGAGCGCCTCACCGCCCTCAGCGCCGATCCGAAACAGAACTATCCCGACACCGACGCGGGCAAGGAGCAGCTGATCGCCGACCTGAACGTGCGCGTGCAGAAGATCCGCGCCATGCTGCCGAAATATTTCGGCGCGCTGCCGAAAGCCGACCTCTTGATCAAACGCGTGCCCAAGGAAATCGAAGCGGGCGCGCCCGGCGGCTATTACCAGGGCGCCTCGCTCGATGGAAAACGCCCAGGCCAGTACTACATCAATCTCGAACACACGGGCGATCATCCGCGCTGGACCCTGCCGTCGCTCACCTATCACGAGGGCATTCCCGGCCATCACCTGCAGATTTCGATTCAGCAGGAAGCGAACCTGCCGTTGATCCGCAAGGTGCTGGGCAACAACGCCTATGTCGAAGGCTGGGCGTTGTACGCCGAACAGCTCGCCGCCGAAATGGGCGTGTATGACGACGATCCGCTGGGTCACATCGGGCAACTCAACGGCGCGATGTTCCGCGGCGTGCGTCTCGTGGTCGATTCGGGTCTGCACGCGATGAAGTGGTCGCGCGAAAAGGCGATGGAGTACTGCACGAGCGTGCTGGGCCGCCCGGCCACGGTCGAGGTGGAGCGCTATTGCGCGTGGCCGGGTCAGGCCTGCGGCTACATGGTGGGCAAGCTGAAATTTCTGGCGGTGCGCGACAAAGCGAAAGCGGCGCTGGGTTCGCGCTTCGACTATCGCGGCTACCACGACGTGCTGTTGACCAACGGCTCGGTGCCGCTGTCGGTGTTGGATACGATGGTCGACGGCTACATCGCGGCCAACCGCGGCTAGCTAATTCTTCTTCGGCTTTACGTTCTCGCCCCAGCGTTTGAAGCCGGGCGTTTCGACGTTGAAGTATGACAGCAGCCGCCCCACCGTCTCGTTGACGATGTCGTCGACGGATTCGGGCCGCGTGTAGAACGCCGGCACGATGGGGGCGACGATGGCGCCGAGATCGCTGAGCGCCGCCATGTTGCGCAAGTGTCCGCCATGCAGCGGCGTCTCGCGCAATCCCAACACCAGCCGCCGCCGCTCCTTCAATGCCACGTCGGCCGCGCGTGTTAAGAGCGTCGTGGTCACGCCGGTGGCGATCTCGCTCATCGTGCGGATCGAGCACGGCAACACCAGCATGCCTGCCGTCGGGAACGATCCTGATGAAATCGAGGCGCCCACATCCATGACGGGATGCGCGACACTCGCCAGCCGCTTCACGTCGGCGGTGGAAAAATCGGTCTCGTAGGCAATCGCCATCTCGGCCGACTTGCTGATGACGAGATGGGTTTCGATCCGCGCCCCGCGCAAGACCTCGAGCGCCCGGATGCCGAGGATGACGCCCGACGCACCCGTGATGCCGACAATCAGACGCGCCGGAGCGCCTTTACCTACCAAAGCCAATGAACCCTTGCCTTTTGCGGACCTTACGCACGCGAACGTGAAGCTGTCAGTGCCGCATCCACCGAATGGTAACTTGCCGAATGTGAACAGGCTGCTTAAAGCCGGACAAACTGGGGTGGGAGAACGTTCATGTACAATCGGCGCAATCTTCTGAAGACCGGCACCGCGGCCGTTGCCGCGTTCGCATTTACCAATCTCGCCGGCTGCTCGAAGCAGACGGGCACCGCGCCCGCCGCCACCGGCAAGGCCGCCGACCTCAACAAACTCTACGACCAGTTCATGGACGAGGCGCTGGACCGCTCGCCGGAATTCGTCACCTCGCTCGGTCTCGACAACGGCAAGCGCGCCGCGCAGAAGGCGAAGCTGAGCGATCACTCGCTCGCGCAATATGCGCGCGACAAGGCGCGCAACACCGATCAGCTGCACCGGCTGGAAGCCGTCGGCCGCGAGGGGCTGACGGGCAAGGACGCCGTCGGTTACGAAGTCGTCCACTACAACCTGTCAACCACCGAAGCTGCGAACCAGCGCTATGAATATGGGGGCACCGGTGCGGGCATCCCCTACATCGTGAACCAGTTCAACGGCACCTATCAGAACATTCCCGACTTCCTCGACAGCCAACACACGATCGAGAACAAGGCGGATGCCGACGCGTACCTGTCGCGGCTCGAGCAATTTGCCACCGCGCTCGATCAGGACAACGACGTGATCAAGCACGATGCCGGCATCGGCGCGGTGCCGCCCGATTTCGTCATCGATCGCACCATCCAGCTGCTCAAGACGATGCGGGCGCCGGAAGCCGGCAAGACCGGTTTGGTCGGGTCCATCGTGCGGCGGACCAAGGAAAAAGGCATCGCCGGCGACTGGGAAGCGCGTGCCAGCGCGATCGTCGCGGAAAAGGTCTATCCGGCAGTCGAACGTCAGACCGCCGTGTTCGAAGGCATGCGCCAGGGTGCCGTGCACGACGCCGGCGTATGGCGCTTGCCGAAGGGCGATCAGTATTACGCGGACTCGCTCATCGCCTGGGCAACCACCGACATGAAGCCCGAGGAGATCCACAAGATCGGCCTTGACGTCGTCTCCGACCACACGCGCCGCATCGACGAATTGATGAGGGCGCAGGGCCTGACCCAGGGCACCGTAGGCGAGCGCTTCGCGCAGATGTACAAGGATCCGAAGTTCGCGTTCCCCAACACCGACGCGGGACGCGAAGAACTTCTGGCCGATCTGAACAAGCGTGTGCAGCAAATTCGGGCCATGCTGCCGCAGGTGTTCGGCGTCGTGCCGAACGCCGATCTGATCATCAAGCGCGTGCCAAAGGAGATCGAGGCGGCGCAGGCCGGCGGCTACTACCAGAGCCCGTCGCTCGATAACAAACGTCCCGGCATGTACTACATCAACCTGCGCGACACGGCGGAGCAGCCGAAATGGGCGCTCCCGACGCTCACCTATCACGAAGGCATTCCCGGCCATCATCTTCAGCTCTCGATCCAGCAGGAAGCGGACCTGCCCCTCATTCGCAGGGTCTCAGGTTTCTCCGCGTATTCCGAAGGCTGGGCGCTCTATGCCGAACAGCTCGCCGACGAGATGGGGCTCTATGCCAACGATCCGTTGGGCAAGATCGGGCAGTTGCACGACGCGATGTTCCGCGGCGTGCGCTGCGTCGTCGACACCGGCATGCACGCGATGAAATGGTCGCGCGAGCAGGCGATCAAATACTATATGGATGCGCTCGGCGACCCCGAAAAGGCCGCCACCACCGAAGTCGAGCGCTATTGCGTGTGGCCGGGCCAGGCATGCTCATACATGCTGGGCAAGATCACGATCCTGAAACTGCGCGACAAGGCGAAGGCGGAACTTGGCGGACGTTTCGACATCCACAAGTTCCACGACGCGATCCTGACCTGCGGCGGCGTTCCGCTCGCGGTGCTGGAGACCGTGGTGAACGACTATATCGCCGCGAACAAGACCGCCTAGGCGGCCTCGGTTCACAAGCGCCAGACGAACGCCGCGCCGACCACGTCGGCGTCGACGTCCGACGAACCGATGAGTGTGCCGCGCAATTCGTTGCCTGGTGTGGCCGGCGTCTGATGGACCGACGCGTCGTCCAAGAACAGATGTGCGTAGGAGACCTTTACATCCATCGCATCGGTCGCGTGCCACGTCGCGCCCGCCGCAAGCCAGAAGCGGCCATTGTCGGGGATGCGCGGGCTGCGCGTCTCGTCGGGCACCGGCGTATCGTCGTAGGCAACACCGGCGCGCAGCGTCCATGCCTCATCGACCGCGTATTCGAGACCGGCGGAGACGAACCAGGAGTCCTCCCAATTGGCGGTGGTGACGTCGTCCGGCTGCACTGGGTTCGCCATGCGCACCCGCAGTTCCTTGAAGACGCTCCAGTTGGTCCAGTCGGCGCCCAACAACGCGGTCCATTGATCGTTGACCTCGAAGCGCAGGCCGGCGGCGATGACATCGGGCGTCGTCAGATTTACGGCGACATGCGTGTCGGCGAACAGGCCGAGGGCGCCGTTGATGCCGGCGGCCACACCGCCTTCATCCCAGGTGAAGTGGATCGGCCCTTCGACCGTGTGGTGCACGCGCGACCGGTACGAAACGCCGAGCGTAACGCGGTCGTTCGGATGAATCATGACGCCCGCGACCCAGCCCCAGCTCCAGTCGTCGGCGCCCTTGATGACGGCTTTGCCGTCGAGCGTGCCCGGCGTCGTGCCGAAGCTGTTCAGCATGCCGATTAGGCCGAAATCGATTGCGTTGGACAGCGTGCCCTTGGCGTACTGCGCCATCACGCCCACGCCCAGCGAGATTTTCGGCGTCACCTGATACGACACCATCGGTGTGACAGTGGCGACGGCGAGGCGCGTCTTGCCGGCGTAGAAGCGGCCGGCCCAGTCGAGCGGATATTCGGTCTTCAGGCCCCAGGGGATGTTCACGGTTACGCCAACGGCCCACTGGTCGTTGATGCGATGGCGCAGCCCAAAAGCGGGAACCCAACAATCGTTCACGTAATGCGTGGGATGCCCATCGCCGCCGGCGGGCGTTGCCGCCGACGTCAGCGCCGTCGGATAGGACCCATCCGAATGGGGGAAGATCAGCGTCACACCGAGCGAAAGATCGGTGTTCTCGACGCCCGCGAGCGACGCCGGATTGTAGGCGAGATAGCTTGCGTCGTTGTCCGAGGCGGCCGCCCCTGCATAGGCCATCCCCATGGAATCGACGCTGTGCTCACGCAGGCCGTAGCCCGAAGCCAGAGCCGGCGTTGCCGCACCGACAAGCAACAACGTCGCAACCGAACGGAATGTGCGCATCGTTTCTCTCCCCCGAGAAATCGAATTCGCGGAAAACTTGAATTAATTGGGTTTCAAAAGTGCTAACGTCGGGTAGCTGCGGATTAAGGCTTAAGCCGGTCCGGTAAGTTCGAAACGATAGATTTATCCAAATTTTTACGTGCCGAACGCGAGGATTGGCCTGTAATCGGGGAGAAGTCTCGCTTCATGCAGTCCCCGCTCGAGTATCCCGAGCAGGATTACCGGTTTGACCACCTCCGGGTGCGCTTTCGCAACCCGCATGTGGAACAGACGTTCGTGCGCGAGACGCTCGAGCGTGCGATCAATTTCGTCCGCATCTATCTGATCGCCGGCATCGGTCTGTACCTGTGTTTCGGCGTGCTCGATTACATCGTGGGCGGTGAATCGCTGGCAGCGCTGTGGACGATCCGTTACGGCTTTGTCTGTCCCGTTCTGCTTTCCATCTTTGCCATCACGTTCACGCCGATCTTCTTTCGCTTCGCCCAGCCTTTGCTGGCGCTCGCCATGCTCACCTCGGGCATGGGCATCATCCTGATGACGTCGGTGATGCACGGCGAGTTCAGGGCCCACTACTATGCCGGTCTCATCATGGTGGTGATTTACTGCGGCAGCTTGATCCGGCTGAAATTCTTCCACTCGCTGTGGATTTCGCTGCTTCTGGTTGCCCTTTATCAGGTCGTGATTTTCTTCATCAATCCGCTGCCGACGCATCTGGCCATCAACAACGATTTCTTCCTGGCGATGTCGACGGGCGTGGGTCTGTTTTCCGGTTACATCCAGGAGATGTACATCCGCCGCGGCTACATCAGCCAGAAGATCATCGAGGACAAGAACGCGGTCACCACGCTCCTGCTGCACGAGGCCAATCAGGCCAACAAGTCCAAGAGCGAATTCCTGGCCACCATGAGCCACGAATTCCGCACGCCGCTCAACGCCATCATCGGCTTCTCCGACATCATCCGGAACCAGGTGTTCGGTGCGGTCGGCAACAAGCAGTACGCGGACTACGCCAACGACATCAATGCTTCGGGCCAGCACCTGCTCGCGATCATCAACGACATTCTGGATCTCGCCAAGGCGGATGCGGGAAAGGTCGTGCTAGCCGAGCGCGAAGTCGACCTCACCGACGTGCTGCGCCGCTGCGTTCGGATGTGTCATGAGCGCGCGCAAAGCGGCAAGGTGCGGCTGTTGTTCCCCGACTGCACCGAGCCGGTCTACGTCTTCGGCGACGAACGGCTTTTGCTGCAGGTCGCGATCAACCTCGTCTCCAACGCCGTCAAATTCACGCCCGAGGGCGGAGACGTGCGGCTCACGCTCCAGGCCCGGCCCGATGAGGGCGTCATCATGAAGGTCGCCGACACCGGCATCGGCATCAAGCAGGAGGACGTCCCGCGTGTGCTGCGGCCCTTCGAGCAGGTTGAGAGTTCGTACGCCCGCAAGCACGGCGGCAGCGGTCTGGGCCTGCCCTACGCCGATCGCCTGGTACGGCTGCACGGCGGCGAACTGATCCTGCAGAGCATCCTGGGACGCGGAACCACGGTAACGGTGAGACTACCGCCCGAGCGCCTGATAGGGGTCGGACGACACCCGTCCATGAAGGCGGCGGGTTAGCGCGGCTACTGGATTCCGTATCTCGCAGCCCAATCCTTGGCATGCCCACCGAGTCTATCGGCGCACCCTTTTAGTTCATCGCGGAAATAATCGACGAGTTCGGCCTCGATCGCCGGCGGCATGTCGAGCTTCTCGGAGTTTGCCTTGCGGTTGTAATCGGCGGCAAGCCGGCCGCCCTCGGGATCGGCGCCGAGATATGTCAGGATTTCGGTTCGCGTCCATTCCGGCCGCTTGGCAAGATCGTCGAAGAAGAAATAGCGAAACTGCACCTGCGGCGCGTTGGTCTTCCAGCGGTCAATCGTTTCGGTCACCCGCGAGCGTTCCATTTTGTCGTGCCGCTCGATGTGGTCGCGAAAGCCCTTTGGGTCGTCGAGCAAGTCTTTGTCGAACCTCCCGGCGCGATGCGCCTTGCATATGCCCGACCACGCCCGCTGCACCAGGTCGCGCACCAGGAACACGATTTTGACGTTGGGCATCAATCGGCCGACCTCGGCGATGACGTCGTCGTCAGTCAACGTCACGTAGCTCGGTGTGATGTCGCCGCTCAGCTGGTCACCCTTGAAGCGAAACCAATCACGATAGCGCGCAATATCGCGCGGCTGGCCGTCCATGGCGGCGGCTTCCAGGAGGAAGCCCTTGTCTCTTTCGTCGTGGGCCGAGCGCTCGCCGGCCGCTCCGGCCCGCCGCTTCCCGCGCTCGAGTCGCGCTTGGGCCAGCGGCTTGCGGATGACCTCGCGGTCCAGGTAGCGGATTTCCTTGATCGGGGGCATCCAGAAATCACGGTGGGCGCACAACTGGTCGTACAGCCAGCCGGTCCCTGACCGTGGAAGTCCAATGCAAATGAAATCCGGCCCCTCGACCTTTGCCATCGTCCGCTCCTTGACCCCAATCCTATGCCGCTGCACGCCCCTAAGGCCAAGGCGTGATTAACGGTCAGCTGGATTTTGCCGTGGTTCCTAAACATAGCTGGGATCACGCAGCAACCGCAAATCGCGGCCTTCTGCGGCCGGGCCGTCTACGGCCTGATGGCGAACAACAGGCGCACCCGGTCGGTGGGCTCGGTCTCGGTCCACGCGCGCTCCGGTTTCAGCGGCGCCACCCAGTTCAGCATCTCGGCGTCGCCGCGATAGTGCAGCGTCCAATCGGCGATGAACTCCATCGGCCACAGATTGGACAACGGCACCTCGTTCATATTGCCGATAATAAGGAGGCCACCCGGCGCAAGAAGCGAATAGAGGCGTTGCGTCAGACCCGCGGCGCGCCGATCGACCAGGTAGTCGAGCAGGCCAACGGAATAGACCAGGTCCTGCGGCGGCAGGTTTTCCATCGCGCCGGTGCCACGCAGAATATCGGTGAAGCTGATGTTCACGCACTTCACCTTCATTCGCCCGTCCGTCTTCAACGTGTGCGGATAGGTGTTCTCGTACGCGTATTGCAGCGCCTGCGCTTCCTGATCGATCAGCGTGAATTCGGCGCGGCCCGAATTCGCGTGCGGGCTCGAGAGGAACAGTTCCACCTCGCGTGCAGGACCGCAGCCCAGCGACAGGATGCGGGCGGGACGATCGACGCCCTTTTCCTTGACCACGCGGTTGATGGTGGTTTTTACCACCTCCATGCGCGTCTTGATGCACTCGGCGACCTCGAGTCCGATCCGGTGCATCAGCATGCCGTAGACGGAGTCGCCGCGGCGTTCCCAGTCGTAGACCATGTTCATGACGTCGAAGTCGCCGGGATAGCCGAGCGGCTTGGAATACGAACGGTCCCAGATGGCGCCGAGCGACAGTTCCGGCGTCAGCACAAGCTCGGTGTATTCCTTGACCGCGGCGTAAACGGCGCGGTCGTCGCCGATGGCGCGGACGATTTCATTGCCCGTACGCCACAACGCGCGCCAGTGATTGACCAATTGTTCTTCGCAGGCCGCATAGGCGGAATCGGCATCGAAGGTCCGCGAGAAGGAATGCGTGATGCAGACATTCTGGTCCAGCACGGCCCGGTACGAACGCAAATGGCGCAGCACGTCGGCGGTGAAGGCGCGATATTCCTTGGGCACGAGCTGGCTGGCGTCTTCGTTCAGGAGCGAAGCGGTGCGGGCCAGGTGAGCCTGGGCATTCCGGTTCAGGAGGCGATCGAATTCGACGAACCCGTCGACCAGGTTGAACGCCACCTTGGCGCCGAACATGGTGGGTTCCTTGCGCACGACGCGGGCGCGGCTTTCGAAGATCGGCAGCCCCGATTGCTGCAACGTCAGGGGAACGGTTTCGCCAACGGCGAGCCCGTCATCGGACGGCGAGTGCGACACCGCGGCAAGGCCCGACAGCGAAATGTTGTGCAGGTGGTAGAGCTGCGAGCGCACCCGTACGCGCGGCCGCGTATGGGGAAACAGCTTGCGGGCGTCATAGCGGGGCGGACGGTAAAAGATTTCGCGGCCGGCGGAGCCTTTCAGCTCTTCATAAGCGAGCACGGCGTGACCTCATCGGTTCGCACAGCGGCGCGCCCCTTCGATGAGTCACGTGTCCCTTGGCCGCTCTTGAACGGTATCGGCGGCTACCCCTGACGACTCACGCTACGCTGTGACAGACAAAAATGGTTAATCGTTGGTTAATTGTGAACGGAGACTAGGCCGATTGTCAACCGACGCATGTACTGATGTGTGTCAGCCAGGTAAAATAGAATATAAGATCAGAAGACGATAAGTATTCATTGTATTTGCTCCGTACACGGCTGAACAAAAAACGTTAACACGGCAGTAACGCGGGTATTTTTGTTTCCTCGCGGCCGCCTGCGAAGTCTTGAAAGATGCGCGCTTGCGGCTCTGGCGGGCGCGGGTTACTCCCCGGCCCTACGCCGAGGAGCGCCCATGACGGCCAATTCCGACTTGCTTGCCCGCCGCAACGCCGCCATCCCGAGGGGCGTCGCTATTGCCACGCCCGTGTTTGCCGAACGCGCCGACAACGCCGAACTCTGGGACGCCGACGGCAAGCGCTACATCGATTTTGCCGGCGGCATCGCGGTTCTGAACACCGGGCACCGAAATCCCAAGGTCATGGCGGCGGTGGAGGCGCAGCTCGCGCGGTTCACCCACACCGCGTTCCAGGTGATGTCGTATGAGCCGTACGTCGCGCTGGCCGAGCGGTTGAACAAGCTTGTGCCCATAAAGGACGGCGCCAAAACGGTGTTCTTCACCACCGGGGCCGAGGCGGTGGAGAACGCAGTGAAGATCGCGCGCTATGCCACACAGCGTTCGGCGGTGATTGCGTTCTCGGGCGCGTTCCATGGCCGCACCATGATGACCATGGCGCTGACCGGCAAAGTGGTGCCGTACAAGAAGGGCTTTGGGCCGATGCCCGCCGATATCTATCACGTGCCCTTCCCCATCGCGCATTACGGCGTGTCGGTGCAGGATTCGCTGAATTATCTGACGCATCTGTTCAAGGCCGACGTCGATCCGGCCCGCGTTGCCGCGATCGTCGTCGAGCCGGTGCAGGGCGAAGGCGGCTATCACCCTGCCCCGTTCGATTTGCTGCGCGCGTTGCGCAAGCTCTGCGACGAACACGGGATTGTTCTGATCGACGACGAGGTGCAAACGGGCTTCGCGCGCACCGGCAAGATGTTCGGCATCGAGCATTCCGGCGTTGAACCCGATCTCATCACCATGGCCAAGGGGTTGGGCGGCGGCTTTCCCATTTCCGGGGTCAGCGGCAAGGCGAAGATCATGGACACCGTCGACCCCGGCGGTCTCGGCGGCACCTATGCCGGCTCGCCGATGGCGTGCGCGGCGGCGCTGGCCGTGCTCGACGTGATCGAAGAAGAGAAACTGCCGCAGCGCGCGATGGCGCTCGGCGAACGCATGAGCGCGCGCCTGAAGGAAATCGCCAAACGCAACGACAGTGTGCCGATCGCCGGTATCCGCAATCTGGGCGCCATGGTCGCCTTCGACATCGTCAAATCGCGCGGCGCACACGAACCCGATGGCGATACGGTGAAGCGGGTGCAGCAGAAAGCGTTGGCCGAAGGGCTGGTGCTGATGTCGTGCGGCATTTTCGGTGAAACGGTGCGAATCATGACGCCGCTCACGATCACGGACGCGGTTCTGGACGAAGGTTTGGGCAGACTGGAAAGGGCGTTGATGCCATGAGGGGATTTCGGGGGCTAACGGCCGCATTCATGTTTGTGTTCTCTGTGCTTGGCGTGGTGCGCGCCGCGGATGCGCCTGCGGGTCCGCCGCCGGAAGCCTGGCGCGACGTCGATCCGGAAAACCTCGTCCTCATCGACAACAAATATGGCCAGATCGCCATCGAGCTGGCGCCGTGGGCCGCGCCCGAGCACGTCAAGCGCTTCAAGGCATTGGTGCGGGCGCATTTCTATGACGGCCTTTCGTTCTACCGCGTGATCGACGGCTTCGTCGTGCAGTTCGGCATCGGCGAAGGAACGGCGGCGACCGCGGCGCGGCCGATCACGCCGGAAGTGAAAGCGCGATGGCCGGCGCTGAAGGCCGAATTCGAAGTGCCGGTCGATCCGAAGCTGCCCTATTCCGCGCTGGGTTCGCCGGATCTGTTCGTGCCGGAGCCCGGACACATCGACGGCTTCACCGTCGGCCGCGATCCCAAGACGCACACGCAGTGGATCGTGAATTGCTACGGCACCATCGGTTTTGCGCGCGACAACGAAGCCGACACGGCGACCACCGAAGTCTACATCGTCGCCGGCCAGGTGCCGCATCGCCTCGACCGCAATCTCAGCATGGTCGGCCGTGTGATCTGGGGCATGGGCAATGCGCAGCGTGTCGAACGCGGTGATCCCGCCGTGGAAAGCGGCGTGATTCAGGAATCGGGCCGCGCCGACAAGATTACCCGCGCGGTGGTTGCCGCCGATCTGCCGGCAGCACAGCGGCCGCATTTTCAGGTGCTGCGCACGTAGTCGGAAACGTTCGCGCAGCAGAAACAGGAACACCGCGTGGTGACGAACCCGTTCTTCCACCACCACCCGCCGGAGATTCTGGATCTCTGCCTGATGCCGGTGCCGGTGCGGAAGGTGACAAACTGACCTTTCCTCCCCGTCTACGGGGGAGGTGCCAGGCCGGTTTTGAAGGGGACCTATTCTTCGAAAAAGCCCTCGTCCAACTCCTTTATTTCAATGGACGTTCGAACAAGGACGCCGACGTTGTATCTCACCATCAACTCCGCAAGACGCTCGCCATCAATCAGAATGACTTGGAAAGTGGAGTCTTTCGCTGCGGCCCTTGCATCGGCGGTAAATTGTGAAGCCGTTACGAAAACTCCCTTTGAGGCGCGATGAATATTCAGGGCTCCGATGAAATTCCGAATCTCGGGTGAACTTACGTTGTTGTTTTCTTTCCACCGCTTTGCCTGAATGTAGACCCTCTCCAGTCCCAACAGATCCTGATGGATGACGCCGTCCATGCCTCATCACCGGAGCCTCCTAGCGCTTGAGCCATTTCCTCCTGGCCTTCGCCGTACCGCATGGCGAGCAACAGACGGATAATCAAATCTTCAAAGTCTGCCGGCGTCATTTGACGAACACGATCCAGCAGATCGGTACGCAACGCAGCGTTAAGTTCTCTTTGCGCGGAATCAATGAGTTCTCTAGGAGTACTGCGCGCCGACGGCTCACTCGAGCGTATCGAGGAAGTTGCTTCGATAGTTTCGTCGTGTCCGCGCTCGCCCAGTGGCCGCTGTGAACGCTGTAACCATTCGACAAATGGCGGATACCTCCGAAGCAGGTTCAAATCGACTCGAGCAGGCTGCTCGCGAATTAAAGTTCGACCTTCGTCCGTTATCGACACAACGCCTCTTTTTGGTGCGACGAGCAGCCCCGCTTTTCCGAGATAGGTTCGTGCCCATTGCAAGCGGTTCGACAATAGGTTTTCCATCCCGCTCGGAATTCGTTCGGCCCTCTCTTCGGGCGTAAGTCGGAATTCATCGGCAATTGAATCGACGAACGAACGGACCGGAACCGGTTGGTCCTGTTCCGCAAGCCTCTTCAACAGCGGAAGCATGAGCGTCTGATAGTCGGGAACAGGCATGCGCGCTCATCACACCAGAGGCGTGACACCCCTAAACGGTTCGTCGATCGAGTAGCTCGGCTCGGTGAACCATTTCGGGCCCGCGTCGGTCATATAGAAATGGTCCTCCAGCCGAATGCCGAATTCGCCGGGCAGCACGATCATCGGTTCGTTGGAGAAACACATCCCCGCTTGTAGCGGCGTCTTGTCGCCGCGCACCAGATTGGGCGCCTCGTGCACGTCGAGGCCGATGCCGTGGCCCGTGCGATGCGGCAAGCCCGGCAGCTTGTAGTCCGGCCCCAGTCCCGCCTTCTGCAACACCGCGCGCGCGGCGTTGTCGGCGCTTTCACACGGCTTGCCCAACTGCGCCGCCGCAAACGCCGCCGCCTGCGCTTCCTTTTCCAGATTCCAGGTGTCGCGTTGCCGTTTGGTCGGTTCGCCGAACACGTAGGAGCGCGTGATATCCGAATTGTAGCCGTCGAAGGCGCAGCCGGTGTCGATCAACACCATGTCGCCGTCCTTCAGCGCGGCGTCCCCTTCGGGCCCGTGCGGCAGCGTGGTGTCGGTGCCGAACGAGACGATGCAGAACGTGTTGCCGCCGTCGGAGCCAAAGGCGCGGTGCTCATCGTCGATGAAGCGCGTCATCTCGCTGACCCGCACGCCCGGCTTCAGCGCCTCGCGCGCGCGGCGCTGTACCTCCAGCGTCACGTTCTTGGTGTGCTGCATCAGCGCGATTTCGGAGGCGTCCTTGATGCGGCGCAATCTGTTGATGATCGGCCCGCCGTCGCTTAGCCGTTCGTCGCCCATGGCGCGGCGCAAACCGAGAAAGGTGAACAGCGGCATCTGATCGTCGAGCGCCACCTTGCCCCCATTTCCACTGGAACCGGCTGCGTCCGCGATCACGCCGTAGGGATTTTCGTCTTCCTGCCAGACTCGAAACTCGCCCGGGATCGTCACCACCGACGAAACCTTGTCGCGCTCAAAACCGGGGCACACATAGGTCAGGCCCTTCGGCGTCACCACGATACCGGTGAAGCGTTCGCTCGGGTGCCAGTGCACGCCCGTGAAATAGACGAGACTGGTGGTTGCGCCGATGACGACCGCGCCAACCCCTTGATCCTGCATGGCCGCGCGCAGCCGGTCGAGGCGGGCCTTGCGTTGCTCGGGCGTAATTCTCGCGACACCGTGACCGGCCATGGCATTTTCCTTTGTGCTAGGGTCGCCCATTCTAACGCGGCCAATGGGGGGCGTGCCAATGCGTTCGTTTGCGCTAGTCGGTCTTGTCTTGGGGGCAATCAGCATGGCGGCGATGCCGGAACTGGCCCGGGCCGAAAGCGCGGACGCAGCCACGGCGCTGCACACGCTGTTCGACGAGGAGCAGCAGTTCGAATACCGCGAGTGCCCGGTGTGCGCCACCTTCAACGGCGTGCACACATACGATGACCGGCTGTCGCACGAAACGCCGGCCGATCAGGAGCGCCGCGACAAGGCGGCAAAGGACTTCCTCGACCGCCTGCACGCCATCGACCGCGCGCAACTGAACGCGACCGATCAGGTCAGCTACGATCTGTTCGACTTCATGATGGGGTCGCGCGTGCGGCTCGCGCCCTACCGCGAGTGGCGCATGCCGATCAACAACGATTCCGGTTTCCATGCCGATCTGTTGCAGCTGCCGGACGCGCTCGACCTCGTCACCACCAAGGATTACGAGAACTACATCGCGCGCCTGAACGACGTGCCGCGTTACTTCGACGAAAACATCGCCAACATGCGCACCGGCTTGGCGGACGGATTCACGCTCGCCTCCGAAATCCTGCCCGGCGTGAAGGGCATCATCGACGGCCAGCAATATACGCGCGCCGAGGATTCGCCCCTGTGGCGGCCGTTCACGAAATTCCCGGTGGGCGTGCCGGAAAAGGATCGTACGCGCCTGATGGCCGCCGGCAAGGCCGCGATCGAGGGCCCGGTGCGCAAGGCCTACGCCGATTTCAAGGTGTTCTTCGACAGCGAATACATGCCGAAAGCACGCAAGACGTTGGGCGCCTCCGAGCTCCCCAACGGCCGCGCCTATTACGACGATCTGGTGCGCTACTTCACCACGCTCGATCTCACGGCGGCGCAGGTGCACCAGATCGGACTGAACGAAGTCGCCCGCATCCACAAGGAGATGGAAGCGATCATCAAGCAGGTCGGATTCCACGGGAGCTTTGCGGACTTCATCCAGTTCCTGCGTACCGATCCGCAATTCTATACCAGGACGCCCGACGAACTGATCATGCATGCGCGTTACATCGCCAAGGAGATCGACGGGCACCTGCCGGAGTTCTTTGGTCACCTGCCGCGCCTGACCTATGCGGTGGAGCCGGTGCCGGCGGATCTGGCGCCCAACTACACGTCGGGCCGCTATGTGCCGGGACCGCTGACCGGCAAGCGCGCGGGGCGGTATTGGGTGAACACCTACAAGCTGGAAAGCCGGCCGCTGTACAACCTTCCGTCGCTGACGCTGCACGAAGCAGTGCCCGGTCATCATCTGCAGGGGTCGATTGCCCAGGAGCTGACCGACCTGCCCACCTTCCGGCGCAACCTCTACGTCAATGCGTTCGGCGAAGGCTGGGGCCTCTATTCCGAAAAACTCGGCATCGAAATGGGCATCTACAAGACGCCCTACGAAAACTTCGGCCGGCTGACATGGGAGATGTGGCGCGCGTGCCGTCTGGTTGTCGACACCGGCATTCACGCGATGGGCTGGTCGCGCAAGCAGGCGCAGGATTATCTCGCCGACAACACCGCGCTGCCGCTGCATGAAGTGCGCACCGAGATCGATCGCTACATCGCTTGGCCGGGACAGGCGCTGTCGTACAAGATGGGCGAGATGAAGATCGTCGCGCTGCGCAGGAAGGCGGAAGCAGCGCTGGGAGCGAAGTTCGACATCCGCGCCTTCCACGACGCGCTGTTGGCGAACGGCAGCGTGACGCTGCCGATTCTGGAAAAGCAGATCGACGCCTACATCGCGCGGGCGAAGGCGGCGGGATAGGACCCCCACCCGCTCGCGCATTCGCGCTCGCGTCCTCCCCCTTTCAGGGGGAGGTAAAGATTCTTCCTCCTCCCCCTGCAAGGGGGAGGTCGATCCGCCGAGCAAGCGAGGCGGATCGGGTGGGGGTCACAATCGACAATCATCGTGTGCTAAACGACACCCGACTCTGCGCGGACACACGCATGTACGACACCATTCTTTTCGCCGTCGACGCGGGCGTTGCGAAGCTGACACTGAACCGGCCCGACCGCCTGAACAGCTTCAATGAACAGATGCACGCCGACATCGCGCGCACGTTCGATGCCATCGATGCCGACAAAAGCGTGCGCGTGCTGCTGCTGACCGGTGCGGGACGCGGTTTCTGCGCCGGGCAGGATCTCTCCGACACCGGCATCTCGCCCGCCGACGGCCCGGTGAACCTCGGCGACAAGGTGCAACGCTTGTGGGCGCCGTTGATCCGCCGCCTCACCGGTTTCGCCTTCCCGACCGTCTGCGCGGTGAACGGCGTCGCCGCAGGTGCGGGCGCCTCGATCGCCATCGCCTGTGATATCGCTATCGCGGCGAAGGGCGCGAAGTTCATCCAGTCGTTCGCCGGCATCGGCCTCGTTCCGGATTCTGGCGCGACATGGCATCTGCCGCGGCTGATCGGTCAGGCGCGCGCGCTCGGCATCGCCATGACCGGTCAACCCATCACCGCCGATCAAGCCGAACAATGGGGTTTGATCTGGCGCGCGGTCGACGACGACAAACTGATGACCGAAGCCGACGCGCTGGTTGTGAAATTCGCGCATGCACCGACGCGCGGCCTCGCCCGCACCAAACAACTGATCCGCGATTCATGGAATAAAACGCTGGACCAGTCGCTCGATGCCGAACGCGACGGCATGCACGAACTGGGCTCGAGCGCCGATTACGCCGAGGGCATCGCCGCGTTCCTGGCGAAGCGGCCGCCCAATTTCACCGGGCGCTAAAAATGAAACCGTTGAAACTGATGAACTACGCCGAGAGCCGCTGGGTCGCGGGCAGCGACCTTGCGCCGATTCCGTCGGCGATTACCGGCGAAACCGTGGCCGAAACCGGCTCGCGCGGCATCGACTTCGCGGCGATGGCGGCGCACGCACGCGCGCATGGCGGCCCAGCGTTGCGCGCGATGACGTTCCACGATCGCGCGCGCATGTTGAAGGTGCTCGCCACCGCGATCATGGAGCGCAAGGAAGAACTGTACAAGCTGTCGTACAACACCGGCGCCACGCGCAACGACGGCTGGATCGACATCGAAGGTGGTGCCGGCACGCTGTTCTCGTATTCGTCGATGGGGCGGCGCGAACTGCCCAACGACACCATTCTCGCCGATGGCCCGCCCGTCGTGCTGTCAAAAAAGGGCACCTTCGCCGGGCAGCACGTGATGACGCCGCTGCAAGGCGTCGCACTGCACATCAACGCCTTTAATTTTCCCGTCTGGGGGATGTTTGAAAAACTCGGCCCCACGCTCTTGGCCGGCGTGCCCGCGATCGTCAAACCGGCGAGCGCCACCGCGTATCTCGCCGAAGCCGCATTCCGCATCATGATCGAAGCGAACGTGCTGCCGAAGGGCGCGCTGCAACTGATCGTCGGCGGCGTCGGCGATCTGTTCGATCATCTGACCTGTCAGGATGCGATCTCGTTCACCGGCTCGGCAAGCACGGCGGAAAAACTGCAACGCCATCCCACTGTCACGCGGGAATCCGTCCGCTTCATCGCCGAACGGGATTCGTTGAATGCCTCCGTGCTCGGTCCTGACGCCACGCCCGACCAGCCGGAATTCGATCTGTTCGTGAAGGAAGTCGCGCGCGAGATGACGGTAAAGGCGGGGCAGAAATGTACCGCCATTCGCCGCTGCTTCGTGCCGGCGAATTTGATGAGCGCGATGGCCGACGCCCTTACGGTGCGCCTCGCCAAGACCGTGATCGGCAACCCGCGCGCCGAAGGCGTCACCATGGGCGCCCTCGTCAGCCAGGCGCAGCGCGAGGACGTGAAGGCGCACGTTGCCAGCATCGCGGTCGAGGCCGAACGCATTTACGGCGATCCCGACCATGTGGAGGTACGCGATGCCGATGCCAAACGTGGCGCGTTCTTGTCGCCGATCCTGATGCGCTGTTCCGATCCGTGGGCGGCCACGCGCGTGCACGAGGTCGAGGCGTTCGGCCCGGTCTCCACCTTGATGCCGTATCGCGATCTCGACGATGCGATCGCGTTGTGCAATCGCGGGCATGGTTCGCTGGTGATGTCGTTGTTCACGTACGACACCGACGTGGCGAAAAGTGTTGTCGCCGGCGCGGGTGCCTATCATGGCCGCGTGCTGATCAACGACCGCGACTGCGCAAAGGAATCCACCGGCCACGGTTCGCCATTGCCGAACTTGATTCACGGCGGGCCGGGACGCGCCGGCGGCGGCGAGGAAATGGGTGGCATCCGCGGCGTGCTGCATTACATGCAGCGCACCGCCGTACAGGGTTCGCCGCGCACGTTGACCGCCGTCGCCAACCGCTGGACACCGGGCGCGCCCGTCGACGATGCGCCACCGCATCCGTTCCGTCTGAAATTCGGCGAATTGGAACTGGGCAAGACGGTGGTGACGAAATCGCGCACCATCACGCTCGACGACATCGAGCACTTCGCGCATTTCACCGGCGACACGTTTTACGCGCACATGGATGAAGAAGCGGCCGCGGCCAACCCGTTCTTCCCCGGCCGCGTTGCGCACGGCTATCTGATCCTGTCGTTCGCGGCGGGTTTGTTCGTCGATCCCGCGCCGGGCCCGGTGCTGGCGAATTACGGTCTCGACAATCTGCGCTTTCTGAAGCCGGTCACGCCGGGCGACAGCATCAAGGTGCGGCTGACGGCGAAATCCAAATCGCAGCGCAACGACGAATACGGCGAAGTGAAATGGGACGTGCTGGTCACCAACCAGAACGATGAGACCGTCGCGACCTACGATCTCCTGACGATGAACGCGATTTAGGGCGGCGCGGGGGCGCCCTCTTGCAATTTTTGGTTGTGTATATACAACCCAAGATAGCAAGTGGGAGGCCAAGTGTCGGGGCGCCAGAACCACGAAACGGTTTCAACGTGCCGGCATCTGACGGTGCGATTCGGCGACGATGTGCGCTGCACACGCTGTGGGATAGCCGGTCTCGCCCTCGTGGCCCAGAGCGAGCCCCTTCCAAGCGACCACGCCCACGGCAATCCAGACACCGCATTCGACGCCGACAGCGATGACGACCCGTAACCGCATGCATGACCTGTCGCCGGGCCGGGACTAGGATCGGCGCGAAACATCACCGGTTATCGCCATGCGTCCTGTGATGCCCGCGATCGTTTTCGGACTCGTGTTAACCGCGGCAGCCGCGCACGCGGCCGATGCGCCGCCGCCGATGCCCCAATTACAGATCACCGAAGGCGATTACGTCGTCCACGATTTCCATTTCCGCTCGGGCGAAACCATGGCCGAGCTCCGCCTGCACTACACCACGCTGGGCACTCCGCATCGCAACGCGCAGGGACATGTCGACAACGCGGTGATGGTGTTGCACGGCACCGGAGGCGACGGGCATCAGTTTCTGCGGCCGCAATTCGCCGGCATCCTATTCGTGCCCGGCGGGCTGTTGGACCCAGCTAAATATTTCATCGTGCTGCCCGACGGCATCGGTCACGGCAAATCGTCAAAGCCCAGCGACGGCATGCACGCGCGCTTTCCACACTACGATTACGACGACATGGTCGCGGCACAGCATGCGCTGTTGGTCGACGGCCTCTCCGTCGACCACGCGCGACTGATCATGGGCACGTCGATGGGCTGCATGCATGCCTTCGTCTGGGGCGAAATGTACCCCGACTACATGGACGCGCTGATGCCGCTGGCCTGCCAGCCGGTGATGATCGCCGGCCGCAATCGCATGTGGCGCAAGATGACCATCGACGCGATCACCAACGATCCCGCCTGGATGGGCGGCGAATACAAGACACAACCCACCGCCGCATTGCGCACGGTCGCCGACCTCCTGGTGATCGCCGGCTCGGCGCCGATCCCGCTGCAACACGATCATCCCACACGCGACTCCGCCGATCAGGCATTGAACGAGGTCTTCGACCGCCAGTTTACCCATCTCGACGCCAACGATTTCCTGTATCAGGTGTCGTCATCGCGCAATTACGATCCGTCGCCGAAGCTGGAAACTATCCGCGCGCACGTCATGTGGATCAATTCGGCCGACGACTTCATCAATCCGCCCGAACTCGGCATCGCCGAGCAGATGGTGGGGCGCATGCCGCACGCCAAATATGTGCTGATTCCCGCGAGCGAAAACACCCACGGCCACGGCACGCATACCTGGGCTGCGATTTGGCAACAGCATTTGGCGGCGTTGTTGCGCGAGAGCGAGCCGCGCTAAGTCGCCAGCGACAGGAATTCCTCGAACTTGCCGTTCTTGCCCAGCGGAATCTTGCCCTCGAAATAGGCGAAGCGGATTTCGAACGGGTGGCCCAAGCTGGTGAGGATGCGGTCACGGGCGATGCTTTCCTCCGCGGACGTGAGGCGCGGATTGGCGACCAGCCGCGCCTCCATGTGTTCGCGGTCCAGTTGCACCAGCTGATACTGTGAAATCTGCGGCAGCTGATCGCGGATGTAGCGGCTGCCCGTGAGCGGCCAATGGCGCGAACCGTCGGGCATCAGGATGAGATTGCGCTCGCGCCCCAATATGCGCGTAAGAGCCGGCAGCCCGCGCCCGCACGTGCACGGCGCGCCGACTTCGGCGTAGTCGCCGATGTCGTAGCGGACCAGCGGCGTCGCGAAATTGTGCAGATCGGTGATCACGACACGGCCCACCTCGCCTTCGCGGCACGGCGCGCCGCATTCATCGATGATCTCTACGATCATCGTTTCGGCCATGACGTGGTAGAGGCCGCTGACCGGACATTCGAGGGCGACATAGCCGACCTCCTGCGACGAGTAGCAGTCGGACAGGCGCACGTCGAACGTCTCTTTCGCCTCGGCGCGGATGCGCGGCGACAGCGTTTCACCGAGCGAGCGGATGTGTCGCAGCGACGGCAAGGCCAATTGGTTGCTGCGGCAATACTGGACCAGCGCATCGAGGATGCTCGGATAGACCAACAGATTGTCCGGTTTGAACGCCGCGATCAGTTCGAACTGCCGCACGATGTCCATTGTAATGGGAATGCCGAGCGACGGACCCGTTTCGAACAACAGACTGACGGGCGGTCCCCAGTCGGGCAGCTCGGCGTGCGCGGAAATGTTGGCGCGCACGGCCGCCAACCCGCCCAGGAAATCGCGCTCGGCCCACACATGTTCGCGCAAGGCCATGGCCAGCCAATCCATCTGCCCAAGGGCGGTGCGGCGCACGGTCACCGGCTCTCCCGTGGAACCGGAGGTGCGCGCCTCCACCACCGTCCCGTGCCCATCCGGAACGCGGTCGCAGAACAAGTCGGCTTTGACGGTCTGAATGTCGCGGCGGCCCAGCACGGGAAGTCGCCGCAAGCCTTCTTGTGTCGTCAGATCCTCGGGCTTCAGGCGCGCGCGCGCCAGCCGCGCCTTGAAGTGCTTGGAGTATTTGTGCGCATGGCGCGCGAGGTTGCCAAGTTGAGCGAATTGCCGCTCGGCGATCTCGGCTTGCGGCAGCCACTGTGTCTGTTCCAGTTCGCGCAGCAACGTCACAAGTGCGGCATGCGGTCCGATGGAGAGCGGCGGCCACAACACGCCCGGCACGTTCGAACGCACACGCGACCACAGCGGGTTGTGGGAACGCGCCCGCATCACGGCACCTTGCAGACGAACTGCTCGAACTTCCCGCCGGGCCCGGTCGGAATCTTGTCCGGAAAATATTTGAGCTCCAGCGTGAACGGATATCCCAGCACCTTATGCGCGTGCGCGCGCACGGCCTGTTCTTCTTCCGATGTCAGCGGCCGATCGGTCACCAGGCGCAACTCGATAGCCTCACGCGTCCATTGAATGAACTGGAACTGCTTGACCGGCGCGACCGCGCGCACCTCCTGGAAACCGGCGATCGGCCAATGGCGTCTTCCGTCGGGCAATACGATCAGGTTGCGCTGGCGCCCCATGATGCGCGCAAGCGTCGGCAAGCCACGGCCACACGGGCACGCGCCGCCGCGCTCGGCGTAGTCGCCCAGATCGTAGCGGATCAAGGGCGTTGCGAAATTGTGCAAATCGGTGACGACGACCCGGCCGACGGCGCCCTCGGGCACCGGATCGCCGTTGTCATCCAGAATCTCGACGATCACCGGCTCCATCGTGTGATAGAGGCGGCTCTCGGGACATTCGAGAGCGATGTAACCGATCTCCTGCGACGAATAGCAATCGGTGACCGTTGCGTTGAATACCCCGGCCGCCTCTTCGCGCACATGCGGCCACAGCGTCTCTCCCAACGTACGGATGCACCTGATGCTGGGAATGGCGATGGCGTTGTCGGCGCAATGGCGCGTAATGGCGTCGAGGTTGCTGGGATGCAGCAGAAAAACGTTCGGCGCAAATGCGCGCAGCAACCGCACCTGTTCGGGAATATCCGTGGTGATCGGAATGCGCGCAGCGGGACCGGTTTCAAACAGAAGGTTGACGGGCCGGCCCCAGCTGCCCGTTTCGGAATAGGCTTCCGCCTGTGAGCGGATGACGGCCAGGCGCGAAGAAAAATCGCGGCCCCACCACAGGTGATCGCGGACCGTGATCGCCATCCAGTGGGCCTGGCTGATGGCGGTGCGCTTTACCATCACCGGTTCGCCGGTGGACCCGGACGACGTGTTTTCCGACAGCGGCTCGTGTCCCTTGGGCACTTCGCGGCAAAAAAGGCGCGCCCCCGCCTGCTGGATGTCCTGCCGGATCAGCGGCGGCAGGCGGCGAAAACCGTCGGCGGTGGCAAGATCGGCGGGCGACAAGCGCGCACGCGCCAGCCGCGCGGCGAATTGTTCGGACTGCCGATGCGCGTGGCCAGCCAGCGCGCCGAGCTGGCGGAATTGGCGCGCGGCGATGTCTTCCGCGGGCAGCCACTGCGAGTCTTCGAACTGATAAAGGAGCGCCGTAAGCATGGCGCCTGGGCCCGACGGCATTGGCGGCCAGCCGATTCCAGCCGCGCCGCTTTTGACTTTGCTCAGCGCCGCAAGGCTCACCGCGCCAGGTCCATCACCAGCACCGGGCATCGCTCCGCCAGTTCGTAGGAGCCCGACGACAAGAAGCGCGGGTTCTCAAACGACGCCGGCGCCGCCGACAGGATCTCCCGCCCGGTTGGGAAGCTGATCGTATCGGTGACGCCCTTGTACCAATCGATCGCGGTGAGATCGTTCGCCTGCCAACCGGTCGCCGCCAGGAGCGCTTCGCGATCGGGAAACCCTTCCTCGAATGCAGCATGGATCGCGCCACGCGGTACGTTGGCATCGCCCGTGGACGCCGCGACCGCCATCCCCAATCGCCACTTCAACGCATCGATGGCGATGACTTCGCCCGCGAGCGCTGCATGACGAATATCGGCGAGCGCTTCGCCCGGGTCCGGCGTCGTGAAAAAACGAACCGCCAATCGCCCGCCCGGGAGCAGCACGCGGGCAAGTTCGGCGAACACCCGCGCGTAGTCATCGGGATAGGTCAGGCAATTGAAGCTGCCGTCACCGACAACGGCAGTAAAGCTCGGCTCGGTCACAGGCATGGCGCGCCAGTCCGCCTCCACCGCTTGCCGCGCGGAAGTATCGCCGGGCCACACGCGGGCGATCATGGCGCCGCTCCAATCCACCGCGGTCGTCCGGTCGCACAATTCGCTCAGCGCCGGCGTCACGCCGAGCAGCAACCCGCGCGTTTTATGATCGGCGATTGCGTGCCGGACCACGGCGACGACATCGGGCGAAACCGCAAGCGGCGGTTTCAGCGTCGGGAAATGCTGATGGAAAACGCCCCACGGCCGTTCGTTCACCAGGTCACCGAAAAGACTTGCGCGCGCATCCCAGGGGAATGCGCGCGCAAAGGCAAGCCGTTAAAGACGGATCAGAAGCGGAACTGAACCCCGAGGCGGGCCAGCGTCATGTGCGTGGTCACCCGGGCAGCATCTTCGATGCCCAGACCGTCCGTGTGGGGATGGACCACATGCTTACTGTCCGAACCGAAGTCGATGTACAGCACTTCGGCATTGATGTTCGTGTTCGGGCCGACCGCGAAGCTGACACCACCGCCCGCGGTCCAGCCGCCATCGGCGTCGAGAGCGAAGCTGATGCCGTCATCCCACGGTGGCGGATGGATCGACCGGAGGTGACGATTCACATCGCCCCAAGCCCAACCGGCGGTCACATACGGCATCACCTTGTCGCCAGCGAAACCGAGGATCGCGCGCAACGTGCCGACGCTGTTGATGTCGGTGCTCAGCCTGACGCTGCCGCCTTCGGCACCTTCAAACGTCTTGCTGTCGCTGGCATGCAGCCATGTCCAATCGACGATCGCGCCCAAGACAACGTTGTCGAATTGCCAGTTGTAGCCCAACCCGACGCCGCCGCCCCAACCCGTGTCCTCGTTCTTGACGTGAAAGCGGACGACTTCCTCATCGATGAAGGAAGGCTCGGCCAGCGCCGTCACGCCCGACGGGGGTGGCGGGAAGAAACCTTCGGCACCGTCAAAACCGTGCCAATTCGACGTCATCCAGCCCACATCAACATGACCGTCGACATGGAAGCCGGCCCAATCGCCCGTGGCGTGCGCCGCCGAAGCCGCAAGGCTTAGTGCCGCCACGGAGGCGGTGAACGCAAACTTGTGCATCCGAATCCCCTACTAAGAATCTTGAACTAACCTTACCGTGGCGATGGTGACGAGACAACCGCGGAAAAGCCGGAATTCCTGGAATGCACAGATGCCGCGGCTAACGGAATCAATGGCTTAGTGCCCACCATGATGCAGGGAGGTCACACATGATCCGCGTCGGTATCGGAGGATGGACGTTCGCACCATGGCGCGGAACGTTCTTCCCCAAGGGCTTGCCGCACGCGCGCGAACTGTCCTTTGCCAGCCGCGAACTGACCACGATCGAGATCAACGGCACCTTCTATCGCACGCAGAAGCCAGAGACATTCCGGAGCTGGTACGACCAGACGCCGGACGATTTTGTCTTCGCGGTAAAGGCGCCCGCCTACGCCACCAATCGCAGCACGCTGGCCGATGCTGGGCCATCAATCGATCGCTTCTTCTCAAGCGGCGTGTTCGAGCTGAAGGCGAAGCTCGGTCCCATCCTGTGGCAGTTCATGCCGACAAAAAAATTCGATCCGGATGATTTCGCCGCCTTTCTGGCGCTGCTGCCGCCGGAAGGCGGCGGACGCACGCTTCGGCACGCGATTGAGGTGCGCAACGCGACGTTCCAGGCGCCTGCCTTCATCGCGCTGGCAAAGAAGCACGACGCGGCAATCGTGTTCGCCGATTCCGTAAAGCATCCGAGCATTGCCGATGTGACCGGCGACTTCGTCTATGCGCGCCTGCAGCGCGCCGCCGCCGATGTGCCCACCGGTTATACGCCGGCGGCGCTCAAGACATGGCTCAAGCACGCCCGCACGTGGGAAGAGGGCTCGGCACCGAAAGAGTTTCCGCTTGTCGGCAAAGCGCCGGCGAAGAAAAACCGAGACGTCTTCGTCTACATGATCAACGGCGCCAAGGAGCGCGCGCCGGCGGCGGCGAAAGCGCTGCTCGCGATGATGAAATAGCCTAGTCCTTGGGATAGCCGAACCTCTCCACCCACGGCGCCAACATGGGCAGTACGGGAGCCATTTGCTCGCGATAACGCCGCCAGGCACCCGATCCATCATAGAGGCCGCGCGCAACCTGCGATGCGCTGGGGGTGGTGCTCACGCGCGAGCGCGCGCTCGCGCTCACGTCGCGCACGGCTTCGTCCCATTCGACGCCGATGAAGGCAAACACGCGCCTGAGCGAGCCTTCGAAATCCGCGACCAGATCCTCGTAGCGGCTGTCGATCCATTGGAGGCCGAGCCTCTCGCGATAGATTTCCCTTAGCTGCATGACGAGATCGTAGAGTCGCGCCGCCCGTTCCAGATTGCAGAACTCGTACATCGCCGGGCTCATCTGGAATTGCTGCCTGAAGCAGCTCAAAACGACGTCGCGCGGGTCGCGCAGCGCGAACAGGATTTTCGCCGTTGGAAACATCCGCGCGATCACCGGAAGGTAGATCGAATAGAGCGGCATCTTGTCGATGAACACTTTGCCGGCGAGGCCCGGCGCGGCGCCGCGGCAGACCTGCCAATAGTGATCGCGGTAGCGCCCGAGCTCCGCATCGGGCGTAGCGGAAAGGCGCTCCAGGCCGTCGGGGGGCAGGATGAATGACTGGACGGCGAGGTAGAGGGATTCTTCCTCTTCCGCCGTCGCAATTCCTGGGTGGCTAGCGAGCGTTTTCTCCAGAAGCGTGGTGCCGGAGCGAGGGAACCCGACAAGAAAAACGTGCGACGCCGGTCCGCCGCGTAGCGGCTGTGCACGCGAAGGATCCGCGCGCCATCCGGCGACCGACGGGCCGCTGAAATAGGCAAGGAAGCGCGCAACGCGGTCGGCGTAGACGCTTCCGCCGGCGGTTGCGTGTTTCGATGCATACTTGATGTCCTGCTTGCCCTTCGATTCCGCATAGGCGGCAAAGGCGGCAGGGAAATTTCCGCTTTGCTCTTCGATGCGGCCCATCAGGTGGAGCGCAAGCGCATGCAACTCGCCGAAGGAAGGGGCCGCCAGCAGTTCCTGCAACCGCGGCCGCGCGCTCTCGTAATCGCCGGCCCCGACTTCCGCTTTCGCCATCGTCAACTTGGCAAACAGATGATTGGGCGTGTCCACCAGCACCTTCGCCGCCAGCGCTTTTGCGGCAGCATGGTCGCCGCGGCGGAAGGCGAACTCGGCGACGCGCAACCCGGGTGGCCCGTCTTGTGGCCGGCCCTGAACCGCACGTTCGGCATAGGCGCAGGCGGCTTCGTAGTCACCCTGCATCGCGGTGAGATACGATAGCCGCCCCAATGCATCGGGAAGCGGCTCCTGCGCGATGGCTTGCTCATAAGCGGCCTGCGCTGCAACCATGTCATCCTTCGCTTCGAAAACCGTGCCCTTGTTGAAGTAAAGGTCGGCATGGTTCGGCTTCAGGGCGACCGCGGCATCGAATGCCGCGAGGGCCTCGTCCAGACGCCCCATCCGCTTGAACGCAATGCCGAGAGAATTGAGGACGTGGAAATCGTTCGGCGCCAGCTCCCGCGCGCGATTGAGCAGCGCAATTCCGCGTTCGAATTCGTTGCGTTCCAGCGCGGCATGTGCCGCGAGGTTGAGAATACCTGGATGCTCGATGTTTTGCGCCAGTGCCTCTTCGGCAAGCGCCGCCGCGCGCGGAATATTTCCCGCGCGCACGGCCATATCGATCCACCTGAGGGCGTCCTGTTGTTCCTGCATCTCGACGGCTTGGTAAACGGCCGCGCTTACCGCGACAGCTTACGCTGTAACGCGCGCGTGCGCGTGTGCCAATGCCTGTTCGAAATCGCCGATCAGGTCGCTGGCATCCTCGATGCCGATCGAAAGACGCAACAGATCCGGCGGCACCGGACTGTCGGGGCCCTCCAGCGTGGCGCGGTGCTCGACCAGGCTCTCGACGCCGCCAAGCGAGGTGGCGCGCTTGAAAATGTGCAGGTTCGCCGCCGTTGCGAGTGCGGCCTCGGCGCCGCCTTTTACGCGCACGCTCATCATGCCGCCGAAGCCGCCCTGCATTTGTTTGGCCGCGACCTTGTGCCCGGCGAAATCGGGCAGGCCCGGATAGAGCACCTTGAGCACGGCCGGATGGCGAGTACAGTGTTCGGCGAATTTCTGCGCGTTGGCGACCTGCGTCTTCACCCGTGGATAGAGCGTGCGCATGCCGCGCGTCAGCAACCAGGATTCAAAGGAACCAAGAATGCCGCCGCCCTGCGAGCGCAATGCCTGCGCCCGCTCCCAGAATTCGTCGCGGGTGCGCGTGACCAGCGCACCGGCAATGACATCGGAGTGGCCGTTCAGATATTTGGTCGCCGAATGCATCACCACGTCGGCGCCGTGCTCGAACGGCCGCGTCAACACCGGCGTAGCCGCCGTCGAATCGACGATGAAGCGCGCGCCGGCGGCATGCGCGATCTCCGCGACGCCCGCGATGTCGGTCACGTCCCACAGCGGATTGGCCGGCGTCTCCGCCCACACCAGTTTCGTTTTGCCGGGGCGTACGGCGCGCTTGACCGCATCGAGATCGGTCATATCGACGAGATCGATTTCCAAACCCCACGGCCGGCAGAACGTCACCAGCCAGTGGCGCAACGCCCAATACATGATCTTCGGCGCCACCACGTGATCGGGCGGCGTGAGAGACTGGAATGCGCATGTCGCGGCCGCCATGCCCGAGGCGAACACCATCGCGTCCTCACCGCCTTCGAGCGCGGCAAGCACCGCTTCGGGTTGATCGTAGGCCGGACTGTCGGCACGCGCGTAGAGTCGTCCCTCAGGCAAACGGTTTTGCGTGTCGCGCAAGAATGTCGACGACACGTGCACGCCCGGTGTCAGTGCGTGGTTGGCCTCGTCGACCCAACCGAGCCCCTGCGCGGCTATGGTCGAGGGATGTTGAGTCGCCTTCGGGAAAATTTTGCGTCCGGACAGATCATTCATGAAACACCGCTGTGCCAAGCGGGCCGAGTATAGCTTGAGCCGCTTATTGCTTTGTTGCGAAGTGGCGTGAAGGCGCGCAACCGAACAGGTGAACGCCTTGGGAATAGGCCGGTTTTTGGAAATTAACGAGAATAGGTGAGGCCAATCCAGAACGTCCGCGGTTGATCGAGGCTGGCGATGCCGTCGGCGGTTTTTGCCGTTTCGACGTCGCTATCGAACAGGTTCTGCACGTCGGCATAAATCGTCACGGTATCGGAGAGCTGCCATTCGGCCCGGGCCTCCCCGGTGAACGCAGCTTCGAGACGGCGCGTGTTGAGATCGTCGTCGAAGCGCGCGCTTTCGTAACGCAACGTGCCGTGCAGCGTGAGACGTTCGGCGGCGCGCCAGTCGGCGCCTGCGGTCGCGGTGAAGCGCGGCGCCTGCGCCGGGCGCAGGCCGGTCAGTTGCGGCGCGGTGTCACCGCCGTCGACGCGGGCAGCGGTGTAGTCGAAGGCAATGCGCAACGCGAAATCGTCGCCCCAGTTGCGCGTGGCTTCGGCCTCGACGCCTACGGCATCGATGCGTCCTGCATTCTGGCGCTGACGCAACACGCCGCCGACGGGGACGATGACGTTGAAACTCTGCGGGCCGAAATGCACGGTCGCGGGTCCCGGCGCCGTGGCGATCGTCACATTGGTAATCGGGTCTTTCAGTACGTTGTAGAAGACGGTCGCCGACCACGAGAATTCGTCGTGCGCGTAGCCCAGCGCCATCTCGGCACCATATAGGCGTTCGGGTTTCAGCAGCGGGTTGGCTTCGGTGTTGTCGTTGCCGACGCGGAACGGCCGATGCAGTTCGTTCAAGGTTGGCGGACGAAAGCCTTCGTAGACGGCGGCCCGCGCGTACCAGCCGCTTCCCAAATCGCGCCGCGCACCGATGCGCGCGGTGGGCACCACGCCGTCGCGATCGGGCGCGCCGATGTCCAGCGTTGGCAGCCCGGTGGACAAATTGCGTTCGAGACGGTGCGCGTCGGAGGATTGCCAATAGTCGAAGCGGACGCCACCGGTGATCAGCCATCCTGATGTCTCTTGGGCGCCGCGCCACGTCGCCTCGCCATAGATGCCGGCGACCATCGCATTTCCGCCGGCGATGCGATTGCGCTGGAACGCACCCGTCTGAAACAGGAAATGCTCCTGCGTTTCGCCGTTGGCAAAGCGCGCATCGCCGCCCACTTCCCATTGCCAGGTGCCGTCCTCGCCGCGCACTGCTGCGTTGGCGCCCCAACCGAACGCCGGCGTGGCGTATTGATCGTTGGCCGGGGTGGCGACGCTGCGATCCGGCGAGGCGGCCGTGGTGAAATTCCTCAGATCGGTATCGCGCAGCCAGATCTGCGCGCGCCAACCCGGCATGTCGGGGGCGGGTGGGGCCGCATAGGTGATGCTCGCGCTTTCACCGCGCGCGCGCGAATGGCCACCTTCGAGACCGGATCCTCGTCCGTCGTCGTACACGCCACCGCGTACGGCGAGCACGCCGCGGCCAATATCCATCTGCGCCCGCGCCGACGTTTCCCACGTTGCAAGTTTGAGCGGCGCATCGGCGGCGCCACGCCCCTCCCTGACCGGAATCCAGCCGTTGCTCCGCTCACCGGCTGCGGTGACGAACAGGTTCACCACGCCGAGCGGAACGTTTGCCGCCGCATCGCCCCGGAAGCTGTCGCGTTCCCCGGCGGCGGCATTGGCGACAACACCGTCGATGCGTTCGTCGAGCGCGATGGTGCCGGTCAGCGCCCCCGCGCCGTACGGTCCCGCGCCGGCGCCGCGCACCACCGCGATGTCGGCGATGGCGTCGGGCGGCAACGACGACCAGATCACCCAGCCGCCGAAAGGATCGTTCTGCGGCACGCCGTCTAGCGTCACCAGCGTGCGGCCTGCACCCGATGGCGCGATGGCGCGAAGGCTCACGCCCTGCGTGGTGGCGTTGGCGGCGAGGCTGGTGGTGCGGCGAAACAAGGACAGCGCCGGGATCTGTTTCAGCGCTTCGTCCAGCCGCGGGCTGAGCGCGAGCGCATCGCCGTCGATGCGCACGATCGAGAACACCGCGTCGCCCGCCGCCGGCGGCAGACGCGCGGCGCGCACTTCGACCGTCTCGATGGGGACCGTCTCGATGGGCGGCGGAACGTCGGCGGCCAAACGATTCTCCCTGCTCGCGCCGAATATAACGTGCGTCCGCGCCACACAGCGTGGGTGAAATTGCTCCCACTGTATGAAGATGGTGAAATGCGCGCGGGATTCGAGGCGGCGATGCTGGCCAAGGATGAACTCACCACGCTGATCGCGCGGCTTGCGCCCACGATCGCGCGCGATCCGCGACCCGCGCCGGCGTTGCGCGTCGGCGCCATGGGCCACCGCCAATTGCCGGCCAACAGCGAAGCGCGGGTGGTCACCACGACCCAAACGGTGCTCAGGACCATCCGCGACGCCGCGGTTGCGGCCTTGGCGGAGCCGGGCGTTGCCCGCCGCTTCAACGGCCCGCCGGAACTGTCGGTGATCTCACCGCTGGCGGAGGGCGCCGACCAAATCATTGCCTGGGTTGGCGAGAAGCTCGGCTATCGCATCGGTGCGATCCTGCCGTTCGGCGTGTCCGATTACGAAAAGACGTTCGATCTGCCGGGATCCGACGCGGCCGTCGCGCGTCTTCGTGCCTATCTCGACATGGCCGATGGCCCGAGCGGAAACGGCGTGTTCGTGCTCGACGGCGATCCGTCGGATGCAAAGCGCGATGCCGCCTTCCTGTTCTGCGCCACGCAGGTGACGCACTGGTCCGACATCGTCGTCGCCATTCTCGCCGACGACCGGTTGGAGTCGCAGACGGGCATCGGCGTGCGCGCCGCCATCGACACCGGCATGCCGGTGGTCTGCATCGATCCGGCGAAGAACAACACCACCTTGTACATCGACACCGTGCCGGTGAAGGACGAAGATCGCGAGGCCCGCCTCGCCCTCGCCGTGCGCAAATTCTTCGCGCCGCCCGACGCGCACCCCGCCGAGCATGAGGGCCATCACATCGGCCTGCACGATTATCGCGAGGAACACGTCTCCTGCGATTTGTCGCGGGCCGCCGATTTCGAATATCGCGGGCCGTTCAGTGCCCATATCGTCGCGCCGTTCTGGGCGCGCTGGTGTTCGGGGTTGAATCGCTTCATCGAACGATCGCTGCGGAAGAAGAAAAGGGTCTCGTCCGGGCCCGCGCCCGCCGAACCCGCGCCGACCGCGAACGATTTGCCGTTCGGTCCCAATCAGGCCGCTCCGTTCGTGCGCCAGTTCCTGCACTTCCATCGCGCCGACGTGCTCGCCAATGCGTATGCCGAGATGTACCGCAGCGCACATCTGCTCATCGCCGTCCTTGGCGTCGCTTCGGTGGCGTTGGGCGCGATGGGCGCGGTGTTCGCGCATCTCGCCTCGCTGTCGTCGGGGCTGGAGTTCGTCTCGTTCGTCTTCGCGCTCAGCCTGGTCTGGATTTCCAACCGTCAGGCATGGTTGGCGCGGTGGACCCATTACCGGCTGCTCGCCGAGGTTCATCGCTACGCCAAGTTCCTGTCTGTCGCCGGACTGCCTTCGCCGTTCGGCGATGCCGCGCCGGTGCGGCAGGTGTGGACGCGCGACCACACCGAACAGGTGCTGCGCACCTATCCGCTGGCGGTTCCGGGTCGGGGCCGCACGCCTGCACCGAACGGGTTCGCGACGTCACGCGGATACATATTGGGCGCCTGCATCGACGATCAGATGCGCTTTCATCAGGCGACGGTTCCGGCGCGGTTGCGAATGGCCGCGTTCCTGCGCCATGCCGGTGTTGTGTTGTCGATCGTGACCGTGTTCGTGCTCGCCACCAAGCTCGCGGCGGACATCCTCCTCGATATTCACGTGAAGATGGCGCCGTTGATGCTGCCGATCAGCAACACCGGCGAGATGTTGGCCATCGTCCTACCGGCGCTTACCGCCGCCGTGCTCGCGCTTCGCGCCTATGGCGAACACGACGTGGTCGCGAAACGCTCGATGGCGATGATCGAGAGCCTGGGCCACGAACGCCGCCGCGTCGCCGTGGCGGCGAATCTGGAAAGCCTGGGCACCGCGACCATGCGCGTGGTGCGGACCCTGTTGTCCGAAGTGGGCGGCTGGGTCGACCTGTTCGTCGACAAGCACCTGGAAACGTAAGCCGGACCTACGCCGCGCGTTCCTTGCGCGTGGACGGCAAACCGCTGCCATGAATCAGCGCCGGCCATAAGGCCATCGCGCGGAGAGGGATGTCGCGTGCAGGCCGCAGATGGGCGCGAAAGCGATTGTAGACCTTCCGCGCGCGATCGTCGGGGCGCAGCTGTTCCGCTTCTTCTTCTGCGATTCCGGCGGCAAAGAGAAACCAGTCGACGTGTTCAAGCGTACCGGTGCGATCGACGATCTCGATCAGCTTCGTGGCGCCTTCCCTGCTCACGAAGTATCCATCGCCGCCGATCGCGGCCTGAAACGGGGGGCGACTGGAACGCGCCGCGAGCGCCGTGAACAGCTGCGGCCGCGTGGGAAACGGTTCGTCGCCGATGAACAGCGGCTCCATTCTGACGTTGCAAAAGCACAAATCGAAATCCGGCTCTACGCCAAGTGCGCCGAGTGAACGCGGCAAGGTTCCCGACAGCATCGCGTCGTCTTCGAGAATGAGGTGGTAGTCGAGGTCGCCGGCGGCCGCGACCTCCCACGCCCTGATGTGCCCCAGAAAGCACCCCAGCGTGCCGAAGCGTTTCTGTCCGTCCGCAATGTTTTCGATGTTGTTGAGCACGTAAGGCGCGAGACGGCGAACGGCATAATTGGGCAGATCGCGTCCGCGCGTGCCCGCCACCCGTTCGAAGGGAACGCCGGCCTCTTTCAGCTGCGCCGTCACGCGCTCGAATCGGTCGCGCGAGCTTTCTAGATTGATGACCAACGCTTTGTAGGGGTGTTTTTCTACGCTCTGATCGATCGCGGCGAACCCGACGCGGCGCGCTTTTTCAATGCGGCCACGCGTGTGCTCGGTCCAGTCTTTCATTCTCCCCATGGTCGCAAATCTATCCGTCTCGATGGGCACGCATCGAGGATCAAGGGTTAATCTCGGCAGAAGTCCGTGCAGATGTCATTCTAGGGGGCGCTTGCCGCGCACTCAAGCGCACCGCGGCCCGCGCCCGCGTCACGCGGCCCACCGCAACGGTGCAGGAAGGATCGCGCGCGGCGCGAATTCGATCTGCAGGACGCGCCGGTGCGACGGCGCGCGCGACCGCGACGAAGCATGCAAAATCAGCGGCCTCATCAGCATCGCAGAACCTGCCGGTCCAGTGCAGGTCGCCTCCGCCACGTTTGCGCACCAGCCCGTGACGCCGGCTTGCGCGATCCGGCCCGCGGCATGACTGCCGGGAGGACACGCAGCGGCCCGTTGTCAGCGCCGCAATCGTCAAGATGGAGGCGCAACGTGATCATGCGTTCCAAGATGGCGACCGGCGGTTGCGCGTGGACGACACCGCCTTTCAGCGACCATGCGATCCAACCGTCAATCTCTGAGCGCGCGGCGAGCGCAACCGACAAATCCTGATGCCACGCCACCGGCCAGTTCGCCGCAGCCGTCTTGTCGAAGAACAGCGCGCACACCGCGATGAGGTCGGAGCCGAACGGCGCGAGCAACGCGCACGTCGCCGGCGCATCGATGAAGTCGCGTACCGCGTCGAGGCGCAACAGATTGCGGCCGCCGAAATTGGCATCGCCGCGCGACAGGCGATACATTGCGCCCCGTTCGATCGCCGTGCGCAGAGTTTCAACCGCTGCAAGAGACACGAACGAGTCCACGACACTGTATCCGTCTCGCAGCACGCGATCGTATGTATCGGTTGGCGTCAGGCGGTTGCCTGTTGTGCAATCTTTTCGATCGCTTTCTTGGGGATCGGATCGAGGCCCGCGCCGCCGGCCTTGAGGTGCGCGATGATCTGCGCGCGCATACGCGGGTCCCAGAATTTGGCGATGTGATCGGCGGTTCCGGCGATCGCCGCCGTGTCGCCTTCGGCGTGAAAGAACCTGGCGATCTGGTTCGCCATATAGACGAGCTTGTCGTGCGTCGACAGCGTGCCTTCGTGCGACATCGCTATTCGGCGGCTTCCACGTTGACGGCGGAGACGTGCCGCGCGCCTTCCGCCTGCTCGGCGTATTCGCGCTGCCAGTCGGTGGGGCCGTTCGACGGCGCTACCTGTACCGCCGTGACCTTGTATTCCGGACAATTGGTCGCCCAGTCGGAATACTCCGTGGTCACCACGTTTGCCTGCGTGTCGGGATGATGGAACGTGGTGTAGACCACGCCCGGCGCCACGCGGTCGGTGATGCGCGCGCGCAAAGCGGTCGAGCCCGCGCGTGAGCTGAGTTTCACCCAGTCGCGTTCGCGGATGCCGCGTTCCTCGGCGTCGTGCGGATGGATTTCGAGCACGTCTTCCTCGTGCCACATCGAATTCGCCGTGCGCCGCGTCTGCGCACCAACATTGTACTGCGAGAGAATGCGGCCGGTGGTGAGCAAGAGCGGGAACCGCGGCCCAACCTTTTCATCCGTCGGCACATATTCGGTGACCACGAAGTGGCCCTTGCCGCGCACGAAGCCGCCGATATGCATGGTCGGCGTGCCCTCCGGTGCCTTGTCGTTGCAGGGCCACTGCACGGAGCCGAGTTCGGCGATGCGCGCAAACGACACGCCCTTGAAGGTCGGCGTCAGCGCCGCGATCTCGTCCATCACCTGGCTGGGGTGCGTGTATTGCCAGTTGCAGCCCATGGCGTTGGCGACAAACTGGGTCACTTCCCAGTCACCGTAACCGTTCTTTGGCGTCATCACCTTGCGCACCAGCTGGATGCGGCGCTCGGCATTGGTGAAGGTGCCGTCCTTTTCCAAAAACGTCGAGCCCGGCAGGAAGACGTGCGCGTAGTTCGCGGTCTCGTTCAAGAAGAGATCGTGCACCACGACGCATTCCATCGCCGCGAGCCCGGCGGCGACGTGTTTGGTGTTCGGATCGGATTGCAGGATGTCTTCGCCCTGGATGTAGATGCCCTTGAACACGCCGTCGGTGGCGGCATCGAGCATATTGGGAATGCGCAGGCCGGGCTCGGCATCCAAAGGCGTGCCCCACAGGCTTTCGAACAGCGCGCGCGTGGTTTCATCCGAGATGTGGCGGTAGCCGGACAGCTCGTGCGGGAACGAACCCATGTCGCACGCACCCTGCACATTGTTCTGCCCGCGCAACGGGTTCACGCCGACGCCCGGCCGGCCGATGTTGCCGGTCGCCATCGCCAGATTGGCGATGGCCATCACACCGGTGGTGCCCTGCGAATGCTCGGTGACGCCGAGGCCGTAATAGAACGCGGCGTTGCCGCCGGTCGCATAGAGCCGCGCCGCGCCGCGGATGGCGTCCGCCGGCACGCCGGAAATCTTCGACACTTCCTCCGGTGAATTTTCCGGCCGCGCGACGAATTCGGCCCAGTGCAGATATTCGTCCCAGTCGCAGCGTTCGCGGATGAAGTGTTCGTTGGCCAAACCTTCGGTGACGATGGTGTGCGCCATCGCGTCGAGGATGGCGACGTTGCAGCCCGGCTTCAGCGCCAGGTGGTAGGACGCCTCGATGTGCGGCGGCGTGTGCACCAGATCGATGCGCCGCGGATCGATGACAATCAGCTTGGCGCCCTCGCGCAGACGTTTCTTCATGCGCGAGGCGAACACCGGATGGCCGTCGGTCGGATTGGCGCCGATGACCACCATCACGTCGCACTGTTCGACCGAATCGAAATTCTGCGTGCCCGCCGAGGTGCCGAACGTCGTCTTCAGCCCGTAACCCGTCGGCGAATGACATACGCGCGCGCAGGTATCGACATTGTTGTTGCCGAAGCCCTGACGGATCAGCTTCTGCACCAAGAAGGTCTCTTCGTTGGTGCAGCGCGAGCTGGTGATGCCGCCGACCGAACGTTTGCCGTATTTCGCCTGGATGCGTTTGAACTCATTGGCGGTGTGCGTGATCGCCTCTTCCCAACTCACTTTGCGCCAGGGATCCGTGATCTTCTCGCGGATCATCGGCTCGAGGATGCGGTCCCGGTGCGTGGCATAGCCCCAGGCGAACCGGCCCTTCACGCAGGAATGCCCATGGTTCGCCTGACCGTTCTTGTACGGCACCATGCGCACCACTTCTTCGCCGCGCATCTCGGCCTTGAACGAACAGCCGACGCCGCAATAGGCGCAGGTGGTGACCACCGAATGTTCCGGCTGGCCAATCTCGACCACCTTCTTCTCGATCAGCGTCGCGGTCGGGCAGGCCTGCACGCAGGCGCCGCACGACACGCATTCGGATTCCAGAAACGATTCATGCGCGCTCGCCGACACGCGCGAACCAAAGCCGCGGCCTTCGATGGTGAGTGCAATGGTGCCCTGCACCTCATCGCACGCGCGTACGCAGCGCGAGCAGACGATGCACTTCGACGGATCGTACTGGAAATATGGGTTCGACGTGTCTTTCAGGTCGTGAATGTGGTTTTCGCCTTCGTAGCCGTAGCGCACCTCGCGCAGGCCCACGGCGCCCGCCATGTCTTGAAGCTCGCAATCGCCATTGGCGGCGCAGGTCAGGCAATCGAGCGGATGGTCGCTGATGTACAGCTCCATGACGCCCTTGCGGATTTTCTTCAGCCGCTCGGTCTGCGTGTGTACGACGATGCCGTTCGCGACCGGCGTGGTGCACGACGCTGGCGTGCCGACGCGGCCCTCGATCTCGACCAGGCACATGCGGCACGAACCGAACGCATTCTCCATGTCGGTGGCGCAGAGCTTGGGAACCTGCGTCCCCATCTCGCGCGCGGCGCGCATGATCGAGGTGCCCTCCGGCACCGTCACGGTGACGCCGTCGATGGTCAGCGTCACGGTCTTTTCGGACCGTGAGGCGGGCGTGCCGTAATCGGGTTCGTGAACCAGAGACATGGCCGTTACTCTGCTGCCATCCTGCGCTCGCGCGCAAGAAAATCATCGGGGAAATGGGTTAGCGCGCTCATAACCGGATATGGGGTGAACCCGCCCAATGCGCAAAGCGAACCGAATTTCATCGTGTTGCAAAGGTCGCGCACGACCTCGAGGTTTGCGGCCACGTTCACGCCGTCCAGGATGCGCTCGATGGTTTCCTTGCCGCGGACGGCGCCGATCCGGCACGGCGTGCACTTGCCGCAGGATTCGATGGCGCAGAACTCCATGGCGAAACGCGCCTGCTTGGCCATATCGACGGTGTCGTCGAATACGACGATACCGCCGTGACCGATGAGGCCGTCCTTCGCCGCGAAGGCTTCATAATCGAACGGCGTGTCGAACAACGCGGGCGGGAAATACGCACCCAGCGGGCCGCCCACCTGCACCGCCTTCACCGGGCGGCCCAGATACGGACCGCCGCCGATGTCGTTGACGAGTTCGCCCAGCGTGATCCCGAACGGCGCTTCGAAAATACCGCCGTTGTTGATGTTGCCGCCCAACTGGATCGGCATGGTGCCGCGCGACTTGCCGTAACCGAGCGCGGCGTATTGCACCGCGCCGCCTTCCATCAGGATGTGCGGCGCGGCTCCGAACGAGAGCACGTTGTTGATCACCGTCGGCTTGCCGAACAGGCCCTTATGCGCCGGCAGTGGCGGCTTCGCCCGCACCTGGCCGCGGCGGCCTTCGATGGATTCGAGGAGCGAGGTTTCCTCGCCGCAGACATAGGCGCCGGCGCCGACACGAATCTCGATGTCGAAAACATGATTCGAATTCGCCACGCGCGGGCCGAGATAACCGGCGTTGCGTGCGGTGACGATGGCCTTTTCCATCGCCACGATGGCGTGCGGATATTCGGAGCGGATGTAGAGATAACCCCTGGTCGCGCCCACCGCGATGCCGGCGATGGTCATGCCTTCGATCAGCGCGAACGGATCGCCTTCCATCAGCATGCGGTCGGCGAAGGTGCCGCTGTCGCCTTCGTCGGCGTTGCAGACGATGTATTTCTGATCCGCTTTCGTGTCGGCGACCGTTTTCCACTTGATGCCGGTCGGAAAGCCCGCGCCGCCGCGGCCGCGCAGGCCGGATTTCATCACCTCATCGACGATTGCCGCGGGCCCGATGGCGATGGCGCGTTCGAGCCCCTTGAATCCGTTGAGCGCGCGATAGTCGTCAAGCGATTGTGGGTCGGTGAGCCCAAGCCGCGCGAAGGTCAGCCGCGTCTGCTTCTTGAAGAACGGATTGTCTTCGGGCTTGCCCACGCACTTCGCATGCGGCTTGCCGTCGAGCATGCCTGCGGCGATCAGCGCGGGAACGTCGTCAGGGGACTCGATGGGACCGTACCCGATACGGCCGTTCGCCGTTACGATTTCGACCAGCGGTTCGATGGAAAACAGTCCGCGTGAGCCGTTGCGCACGATGGTGACGTCGCGCTTCGCTCTTTTCGCCTCGCGCGCGATCGCCACCGCAACCTCGTCCGCGCCACAGGCCACGCAGGCCGCATCGCCGGGCACGAAGACGCGCGTGGTCATACCCGCGCCTCCGCGATCAGTCTGTCGAACTTCTTGTCGTCGATGCGCGCGAGCACGTTGCCGTCCAGCATCACCGCCGGCCCGACCGCGCACAGGCCCAGACAATACGTCGCTTCCAACGTCGTCGCGCCGTCCTTGGTCGTTTCGCCGATCGGAATGCCAAGCGTTTTTTCCACGCGCGTGCAGAGCTCGTCACCGCCCGCCGCCTGGCACGCCTCGGCGCGGCAGAGTTTCAGCGTGTGCCGCCCGGCCGGTTCGCGGCGGAAGTCGTGGTAGAACGAAACAACCCCGTGCACATGGGCGCGCGTGAGATTCAGTGCGCTGGCGATCAGCGGCACGGCCTCTGCCGGCACGCAGCCGAATTCGTGATTCAGCGCGTGCAACAGCGGCAACAGCGGACCCTCGCCTTGCGCATGTGCGGCGATGATTTCGTTCGCCCGATCTGTGTTCCAGGGGATCGTCATCGGATGCCTATGGGCGCCCAAAGTGGTTGGATCAACCGTTCGCGCCACAAACAAACAGTGTACTCGCTTTGGCTGCCGGAATCACCCGCATGGCCCTAACCCCTTTTGCCCAATGGACAATTGCCCATCGTGGGCAGCGCGTATCGTGGGTCCTCAGATTTTTATCCTTGTAACGGAACATAATTTTACCTTTTTTCTGACTTCAATAGGATTTTATAGTCATGGCGGTT
>JADMIO010604040.1_pt1 | contig 42953 bp, 39 predicted proteins | sample 8958161 | NCBI WGS metagenome assembly JADMIO01 (sample SAMN16585339, study PRJNA669376) | soil metagenome | isolation source: Crop rotation soil | place: USA: Cullars Rotation, Alabama | collected 2011
CGCGACAACTTGTCCACGTGGAATTCTAAGCTTAGGATCCCAATGTGCTGGAAAGAAGAGATCTTTCCATTGCGTGATGTCCTCGAGTGAGCCCTGCTGCACGGTGCGCTCGAAGTCGTTGAAGTACTGGTCGAACTCCTGCTTGCTCTGCTGCCGGTACTGGGCGTACTGCTCCTCGTACTCGGGACTTCCTGTATCGCTCATCGCCCACCTTCCTGGTTCGGGAGGGTTTCAACGGTACGAATCGCCCGTCGGCAGGACAATGTCTGAACGTGCAACCGGGAGCGCAACCGACTCGGCCGCGTCGGCAGGGACGGACCTTTGGCACTGTCGCACGAGCTGTCCGGCCCGGGATGATGCAGGTGTGGAAGCACCCGCGAAGCCTCACCAGTCCGACGCCATCGACCTGTTGTTGCTCGACCACCGCCGCATCGAACAGCTCGTCGAACGCCTCGACGAGACCAACGATCCGGTCGAAGCGCGCTCGCTGTACATGCAACTGGTCGAGCAGCTCGCGGGCCACGAGGCAGCCGAGCAACAGGTCGTGTTCCCGGCGCTTCGAGCCGAGCTGGAGAATGCGGACCTCACGCTGGCTGATCGCATGGGCGAGCACGAGGAGCTGAACGCACTGTTGGCCGAGATGCGCAATCTGGCGCCGGACGGCCTGGCGTTCGTGAAGCGTGGGAGCGCGTTCCTGCTGGAGCTCGAGGAGCACTTCCGGCGCGAGGAACAGTCCGTCTTCGCCCGCATGCGCGGAGCATTCAGCGCCGACGAGCACGCAGTGCTCGCAGCACGGATGCGCGAGGTCAAGCAACACGCGCCTGCGTTCCCGGACGAACATCCCCACATCAAGGCCGACTACTCATGACAGGAGGTGTGCGATGTTGATCCTCGTCACGTATGGATCGAAGCGAGGTGGCACGCAAGGCCTTGCCGACATGGTCGGCGACGGTCTCAGCGCAGAGGGTTTCACAGTCGAGGTCGCGCCCGCCGGCGCCCTGTGGCGCGTCGACCAGTACGACGCGGTGGTCGTCGGAGGGGCGCTCTACGCGGGACGCTGGCACAAGGACGCCCGCCGGTTCGTCAAGCAATACGCCCACGATCTCGCGGAACGGCCGACGTACCTGTTCTCGAGTGGCCCCCTCGATAGCTCCGCCGGTGAACACGAGATCCCGCCGGTCAAAGGCGTCAAGTCGCTGATGCGCAAGGTCGGAGCCCGCGGCCACATCACGTTCGGCGGACGGCTGCAGCCGGATGCCGCCGGCTTTCCCGCCTCGGCAATGGCCAAGACGCGCGCCGGCGACTGGCGCGACCCCGCCCGGGTTCGGACGTGGACGCACCAGATCGCCGAAGAGCTCCGCGGCTCGGAGGCTCGCCAAGCCGCCTGAGCTGGGCCCGCCCGCTACGGGTTGCGTTGCCGCGTCGACACGTAGATGTCCGACGCTCCCGTGCCGCCCTCGCCTGTTCCCGCCGGGCCCGCACGCCCGAAGAGGAGTTGCTGGGCGTCGTTCGAGAGCGAGGGCCGTGACTCACCGAAGGCAGTGTTCACACCCGAACCGAGGTTGACCGGCGGCGACCAGGCGTCATCGACACTCACCCTCGTCGACGACCAGATGTCCTGACCGCCCGCACCGCCGGCGCGATTGGAAGAGAACACGACCTCGCGCCCGTCCTTGCGCACGTTCGGCTGGATGTCGTTCGCGGCAGCATCGTTCAACTCGACGATCGCATCGGCGGGACCGAACCCGGCGTCGCTCATTGTGCTCACGAACAACTCGCCTGGAACTGCGGCGGAGCTCCGCGAGAAGTACAACTGGCCCTGCACGAACGATGGTCCTTGTTCGTCGAGCGCGCTGTTCGGGCCGGCGGGCGCGCAGGCGAGGTGCTCGGGGTCGCTCCACCCTTGCGCCGGATTGAGGCGTGCCAGGTAGATGTCACCCATCCCGCACGTCACGTCCGGGATCGCCCGGCGGCTGACGAAGAACAGTCCACCGCCCTCGATCGGAGTCGGGCAGAAGTCGTCCGCAGCCGAGTTGACCGGCTCGGGGAGGTTCTGCGGTGCGCCCCACGAGTCGTTGCGGTGCTCGCGGGTTGCCATCCAGATGTCGAGCCCACCATGCCCGCCCGGTCGGTTGGTGGCCATGTAGAGGTGCAGCCCGTCCGGCGCCTGGATCGGGCAGCCGTCGAGCGAGCCCGTGTTCAGGTCGGCGTGGTTGCCGTCGACCGTGTCGATCTTCTGGGCCGTGGCCCAGGTGTCGAACCGCGGTCCCCCGGCGGCGGCCGGTGTGGCCTCGACCAGTCCTGCGAGCATCAGCACGATCGTCACAGGCGTTGCGACTCGACGCACCCGGGGGCGCGCGGATCGAGGATGAGTGTTCATCGATGTATCTCCCTTTCGTGTGAATGAAGGTCGCCGAGCGGCGTGGTCTCACCGGGGTGGGTACGGCTCGACGGTGTGGCGCCTGGGCGCCGGCATCATGGGGCAGTCGTGGCCGGCGGGCTGGCGAGCACATGCTGCACGTACTCGTCGCGGTAGAGAGCCCAGAGTGCGAGCGACTCGGACGTGAGCGCCGGACTTCCGTTCACCGACATCACGGCCTCCGCGTCGGGGTACGTCGCGGTCACCCAGTCGATGAACGGGGTGCCGACCTCGCGCATGAAGTTCGTGTCGTTCCACACGTTCACCACCTGGGTGATCTTGCCGGTCGCACTGTCCACGGTGACGACGAAGCGGCTGCCCTCGAAGGGACCGAGCCCCATGTCCTGGGAGCCCATCAGGTCATACGAGAACGGACACTGCACGCTGAGCGCCGTGGCCGTGGCATTGACTTGCTGGCAGGCACCGAGCTCTTGACGGTATCCCAACGCCTGGTACAGCTCGATCGCCTCGGTGTAATCCTGGACGTCCTCGGTGACGATTCGCTCCGTGGATGCGCCATCGGCGAGGTACGCCCCGGCCGCTTGGGCGTCGAACGCTCCGAACGCCTCGAGGAACTGCGTGGCCGCTTGTTCGGCTGCAAGGCGCAGCTGGACGTACTCACGCGTGTGCAGATCCCATAGCGCGATCGACGCCGCGTTCGGGGTGTCGTCCGCGAACATCACCGCCGCATCGTCGGGATGTTGCGCATTGATCCAAGCGCCGAACGGGTCCCAGACCTGCCGCACCCACCTGTCCGCTTCGGTCGGGTCGCTGGTCATGTCGGTCGTGGCGATCGACGCGATCTTGCCGTCGGCCACGGCGACGTCGACGGAGCTTCCACCGTATGGACCGAGGCCGAGCTGATCCGACCTCAGATCCTGAGTCTCGAACGCACACCGAACAGAGAAACCTGGACCGTCCGCTCCGACTGTGGTGCAGTCGCCGAGCAGCATCTGGGTGTTGGTGGCGGCGGCACTCTCGTTCTCGACACGAAAGGTGTCGGGGCTTCCGATCAGCGTGGGTTGTGCCCTGCCCTGGCTCCATGACGGCACCGTCGCCGTGTCGGCGAGGAAGCCCAATGCAGCGTCGGCGTCGTGCGCATTCAGCGCGTCGAAGTACGACCGAACCAGCGCGATCGCTTGGTCCGCCGACATCGCCTCGCCCTGCTCGACCGGGATCGTCGGTTCGGGCGGTGCGACCGTGGTCTGCGGCGTGGCGGGCACTTGGTCGCCGTCGTCGCGGCTGAGGATCAGGGCGCCGGCCACGATCAGCACGATCGCGGCGGCGACGATCGCAGCCAGTATCCATCGGTTGTCGCGAGGCGTTTTCGTCGGCGCCTCGGGTGTGTCGATCAATTGCATGTCGTAGCTCCTCGTTCGTAGTGCGTCGAGGTAGCCGGCGGCGTCGACCAGCCGCACGCCGTCGTCGTCACGGGCAGGGTCTGCCAGCTCGAACAAGCGCATGATCTCGTCATCGGTGATCACCGGACACCTCCTTTCGGAGCTTGGGGGGTCGACTTGTGTGTTCCGGATTCGAGCTTGCGGTACTCGCGGCCGAGATGTTGCTTGGCGCGGTGGAGGCGTTGCTTGACGGCGTTGGGGGCGATCCCGAGCACCGCCGCGATGTCGGCGGTCGAGAGCTGTTCCCATGCCGCGAGACGCAGTACGTCGGCGTCGGTCTCGCTCAGGCGGGCGGCGGCATCGAGCACGAGCCGGGTTTGATCGGCAGCGACCACTGCATCGTCTGCCGAGGACGCGGCGCCGCCGTTGATCACATGCATGCGGTCTTCGAGCCGGCGCCGCCGCGCGGCGCTGCGCCAATGATGTCCGATCACGCGGTAGGCGACGCCGTAGAGCCACAGCAGAGTCTGTTCGCCGCTCGGGATGTCGTCGATGCGTCGCCACGCCGTCAGGAACGTCTCGGCGACGACATCGTCGACGACATCCCTGGGCACGCGCCGGCGGCAGAAGTCTCGAATCGCGCGGTAGTGACGTTGGTAGAGCGCGGCGAAGAGGGTCTCTTCGCGCGAACGGGCGATCCATGTGGCGTCAGCCCGTTCGTTCATGCACGTTCCATGCCCGGTCAGCCCCGTCGGTTACGCGATCCCCATTTTCGTAACCAGCAACCCCTTCCGGGCATGTCTACTACCGAGCAACGGGGGTTGCGAGTGGCGACTCCGGGCACGGCCGGCCCGGAGCGCTCACTGTGTGATCAAGCGGTTGTCGCGCAGTTTGCAAGCGCGGCTCGTCATCGTGTCCTGGTACCCCCCGAGAAAGGCACGATATGCACCTCGCTCCACCTCAGCCACACGTCGTCGCGGACCACACGTACCTGCTGCCAGGGCATTTGGGCGATCCTCGGTCCCCGTATGCGATGCAGGTGAATTCGATGGTGATCCTCGGTCGTGAGCCCGTGGTGGTCGACACCGGTGCGCTCGTCAACCGCGAGCCGTTCTTCGAACAGCTGTGCAGCGTGGTCGGCGCGAACGAGATCCGATGGGTGTTCCTCTCGCATGCCGACGCCGACCACGCCGGCAACGCGGCCGCTGTCATGGACATGTGCCCGGCGGCGACACTGGCCACCGGCTGGTCGACGATGGCGCGGCTGGTCGCGGGCGGGCTCGTGATCGCGCCCGACCGGTGGCAGGCCGTGGAGGATGGCGAGTTCATCGACATCGGCGATCGGGTGCTCGTCGTCCAGCGACCTCCTCTCTACGACTCGGGCGGGATGTACGGCCTGTTCGACACACAGACCGAGGTGTTCTGGGGCGCCGACAGCTTCGGCTCTGCGTACTGGAGTCCGGAGCTCGAGTCGGTCGACGTTCCGTTCGACGAGTGGCGGCAGGGTTTCATCGACTTCCAGCACTGGCAGAGCCCGTGGCTGGAAGGGTTCGATGGTCGCCGGTGGGGCCACCTGGTCGACCGCTTCGCGGCTCGCCGACCTCGGGCGATCGTCAGCGCTCATGGTCCGGTCATTCGCGACGGCGGCGTCGAGATCGCCATCGAGATGCTTCGCGAGCTACCCCAACTCCCGACACGGCAACCAGACCCCGAGCGCGTGCGTCAGCTGGTCGTGCATGCGCAGTGTGCCACCTTCTAACATCGCCGCGTTCCAGCAGCAGCCGCCCTGGATTCGCCCACATCGGAGGTGTCACGGGTGCAGTTCAACGTCCTCGGCACTCTCGAGGTGTTGGACAACGACGGTCGGCCCATCGATCTCGGCGGTGCGCAGCCGCGCGCCGTGCTCGTCAGCCTGCTGATCGCCGTGGACCGGGTGGTGCTCGCCGGCACCATCATCGATCGACTCTGGCCCGACAACACGCCGACGACCGCGTCCGGGACGCTGCAGAGCTACATCTCCCGTCTGCGGCGTGTGCTCGACCCGAAGTCGGAACGCACGGCAGCAGACGACGGCCGAACGTTGGCATTCGAATCCCAGGGCTACCGCTTCCATCCCGGCTTCAACGACGTCATCGACTTCGTTCGATTCGAGGCACTCGCCGATGGCGGTCGCGAGCTGCTGGCGGCGGGCGAGGCCCAGCAAGCGCGCGACATGCTCACCGAAGCGCTCGGCCTGTGGCGCGGCCCGGCACTCGTGGAGTTCAGCGACCAGGAGTGGGCGCGTGGCACGGCGACGCGCCTCGACACGCGGCGGACGGCGGCGCTGGACGATCGCATCCGAGCCGATCTCCAGCTCGGCCGGCACGAGTTGGTGCTCGGTGAGCTCACGGAACTGATCGCTTCCGATCCGCTCCACGAGGGCTTCCGAGAGCTGCTCGCGATCGCGCTCTACCGAAGCGGACGCCAGGCCGAGGCGTTGCGCGCGCTCGACGACCTCCGTCGCCGTCTCGTGGACGAGCTGGGCATCGACCCGAGCCAGCGCATCCGTGAACTCGAGACCCGGATTCTCGATCACGATCCCACGCTCGCATCGCCTGTCGTCGCGCCCGCCGTCTCCGCCGCGACCGAACGCACGAGCGCGCCGCGGCAGCCGCTGGCGCGGGCCGGACGGCACGTGGAGGGGATGACGGAAACCGAACTCGTCGGTCGCGCCGCGGAGCGGCGCGTGCTCGCCGACGTCGTGCAGGCCGGGCTCACCGGCATCACGCAGTGGGTGGTGCTGGAGGGTGAGCCGGGCATCGGCAAGACACGGCTGCTCGAGCAGTTGGCCCACGACGCCAACGGCGAGGGCTATCAGGTGCTGTGGGGCCGGTGCTTCGAGTCGGGAGCACCGCCGGCGTTCTGGTTGTGGTTGGCGATCGTGCGCGGACTCGTCGATCCTGCCGATCCGCTCCCCGACGCCGAACAGGAGCTGATCGATCGTCTGCTCTCGCCGGCCGGCGAACAGGAGCACGTCGTGGCGGTCGACGCCAAGCGCTTCCGCTTGTTCGAAGCGATCTCGGCGCTGCTCAAGCGCGCCGCGCACCGTCAGCCGGTGATGCTGGCACTGGACGACGTGCAATGGGCCGATCCCGCGTCACTCGAGCTGATCGAGTTCGTGACCGGCAGTGTCATCGGGGCCCGGGTGATCGTCGCTTGCACCGTCCGGCAGTTCGAGCTGGCGCGCAACGACGCCGTCGTGCAGGCCTTGGCCACGATCTCGCGACGGCCGCACGCCAAGCGGTTGCAGCTGCACGGACTCAACGCCGAGGAGTCGGCGGCACTCGCACGGCTCACGCTCGAATCCGATCTCGCACCGGACGTGTTGGAGGCGATTCACCGCCGGTCGGAGGGCAACCCGTTCTTTCTCGGCGAGTTGGCCCGCCTGCTCGTGGCCGACGAGGGACTCACCGCCGCCGAACAGGTTCGACGGGCGGCGGTGCCCGCTGGTGTGCGCGATGTCGTGCATCGTCGCCTCGTGCGGCTGCCGGCGGCGACGATCGAGCTCGTGCAGGTCGCGGCGACGATCGGGCGCGGGATCACGCTCGGCTTGCTGAGCCGCGCCGCGGGAGTGCCGATCGATCAATGTGTCGACGACCTCGAGCCCGCGTTCGTCACGCGCCTCATCGTCGAGTCGGACGACGGTTCGGGCGCGATCCGCTTCGCGCACGCGCTCGTGCGGGAGGTCGTGCTCGACGACATCTCGATGCTGCGCCGGTCGCGCCTGCATCTGCGCGTCGCCGATGCGATCGAGGCGGGACCGGCCCGGGAGGACGACGCCGAGATCATCGCCGAGCATCTGTGGCAGGCGGCGACGCTCGGTGTCGAAGTGCGCGCCGCCACCGCGCTCGAGCGGGCGGCCGAGATCGCGTTGCAGCGCTTCGCCTACGAGAGCGCCGACACGTTGCTCGAACGCGCGATCCAGCTCCGCAGCGAGTTCCCGCCCGACCGGGCCGATCCGTCGGCCGAGCTCGATGCGTTGAATCGGTTGATCCAGGTACGCCGCACGGTGGGTGGCTTCGAGGCGGCCCGCTTGAACAGCCCGATCCAGCGCGCCAAGGCGCTCGCTCGAGCCACGCAGCGCGAGGCGGTGCTGGTGGCGGTGCTCTGGACGGAGTGGGCAGGCGCGTGCACCTCGTGCGATTTCGCACTGGCGCGGCAGCTCTCACTGGAACTGCGCGAGCTCGGAACCGAGTCGACCGACCCGATCATGCTTGCAACGGGCGAGTCGTGTTGGGGCATCCTGTGCTGGCATCTCGGGAAGATCACGGAGGCGGTCGAATCGCTCGATCGTGCCAGCGAGGCGATGGACAGCGCCGGGCCGACGGACGTGCTGATCGAGCAGCAGATCCTCGCACGCTGCTTTCACGCTGCGGTGCATGCGATCGCCGGCGACGTCGCCGGTGACGACTCACCACTTCCGGCGCTGGCATCCGCCGTTCCCGATCCGTATGCGCAGCTCGTGCTCTGGGTCTTCGAGGGGATCCGAGGGATGTGGTCGGGAGAGTTCGAGCACGCCCGCCGGGCGATTGCGCGGGCGCGCGTGATCGACCTCGGCGAGGCGTTCGCACTGTTCGGGGCGGGCGCGCTCAGCCTCGACGGCTGCCTGAAGTCGATCGCCGGCGAACCGGTCGAAGGAGCGAGTGAGATCGAACGCGGCGCCGAGCTGTACACCCGCAACGGCGTGTACACGTTCCTGCCGTTCTACTACTCGTTCGGCGTGCTCGGGCTGGCGGCGGCAGGTCACCTCGAGCAGGCCGAGAGCATGCTCGACGTCGCCCAATCCACACTGCAACGAACCGGAGAGCTCTGGCAGGAACCGTTCGTACGGTGCGCGGCCGCACGCCTGTTGCACGCCACGACGGCGACGAGCGCCAAACCGTCCGCCGCCGTGACTCGTGCGATGCGTGAAGCCCACGAGATCGCGATCGACCAAGGAGCACTCGGATCGGCGGCCCACGTGGCGCGCGTGGCAGCCGAGATCAACGTCTCGTTGCCTTGAGCAGACGCGATTGACTTTGCCACTTGGTAAGTTGTAACTTACGGTTCGTGGCGACTTACGGACTGACGGACGAGATCTGGGACGCCCTCGGCGACCGCACTCGACGGGCCATCCTCGAGTGCCTCGCCGAACAACCGTGTGCGGTCGGTGAGTTGGCGGAGCGGCTGCCCGTCAGCAGGCCGGCGGTGTCTCAACACCTCAAGGTGCTCAAGGCGAATGGTCTCGTGAGCGACGAGGCGGTCGGCACTCGACACATCTACCGATTGAACGCGGCCGGCGTGAGCGCCTTGCGAGATCAGCTCGACACGTTTTGGAATCGCGCCCTTGCGGGATTCGAAGCGACGATCAAGGAACCCACGGACGAACACTTGGAGGAGTCATGACAGAGGCAATCACAGCAGTCGTCCGCAGAAACATCGTGGTCGACGCGCCGATCGAACGCGCCTTCAGCGTGTTCACGGATCGCTTCGGCGACTTCAAGCCGCCCGAGCACAACCTGCTGCGAGCACCCCTCGTCGAGACGGTGTTCGAGGCTCGTGTCGGCGGCAACATCTATGACCGGGCGGTCGACGGCAGCGAGTGCCGTTGGGCGCGGATTCTCGTGTACGAGCCACCCACCCGGGTCGTCTTCAGCTGGGACATCGGCCCCACCTGGCAGCTCGAGACCGATCACGAGCTGACGAGCGAGGTCGAGGTGCGCTTCGTCGCGGAAGACGAGAAACGCACTCGCGTCGAGCTCGAGCACCGCAAGATCGATCGCCACGGCCCCGGATGGGAAAACGTCCGCGACGGTGTCGACAGCGAGGATGGTTGGCCGCTCTACCTCACCCGGTACGCGGCGTTGTTCAGTAGCTGACGCTCGACCCGACCGAGATCGCCATCCCGCGCTTTTCGGCGAGGTGCGCGAACGCGTGCCGGAACAGTGCGGGTTGACGTGACGGATACCGGGCGCCTTGCATCGGCGTGTGGTGTGCCGTTCGGACAGAAACACCAGCTAGTGGGGCGGGTGGGGATCGAACCCACGACCCAGGGATTATGAGGCAATCTACCAGGGCAAACGCGGCAACTCATCACACAAATGCCCACGTCGGACGACGCTCGACACGGGCAAATTGTCGTCGATCGCCGAGTTTCGTCCCACCGCGTCCCACGGACTCGAGGCACGAGCGCCGCGCTACGTTCCAGCCTCGATGGGGAGCGAGCGCGTCGCGAATTCTCTTTGCCGGTGACGGATCGCAAACTCGCTTCGCCACAACGACCATCAAGCACGGGCTCCCGTGCTCGTACGTCATTTCAGGACTCCACGAGGGACCAGGTCCGGCCGATTGTTAATCCTCGATAACCTCGCGAGTCACTCCACCGAACGCCGGTTAGCCGAGCGTTCCCCAGGCGACCGCACATGAACCCGCGCAAAGCGGGTCGACGAGCACCAGCCGGTTTCGAATCCGCTTTGCGCGGATTCGGTACACGCTCCACCCCGTACCCGACGCGCGCCGAAGCGCAGCTTCGGCATGTGCCGAAACCGGTTTGCACGTGGGACCTCCGTCGTTGCCTTCGACCGCCAGACAGAGGCGCGTCACGATCGCGGACATTCGGCGCTACCTGACCGTCAGTCGCGGCGATCCGCTCGGCGCTCCTTGCGACGGCGGTGGCGGCGCAAGATTCCAAGGCCGATCCAAATGAACGCTCCCACGACGGCCGATACCAGCACGATCAGCCACACCGGCCAGTCAAAGTCGAAGGTCAGGAAGTGAACCGTGACGTCATCGGTGTTCTGGATCATGAAGATCGCGAGCAGAGCCAGCCCACCCAACGTCGCGATCGCTCCGCCTCCTAGTGCTCGCCCATTCGTCTCCGGCTCTTGCATCGACATCGTGACCTCTTCCCATTCGTGTGCGAATCCCTCGACACGGTTGCAGCCGAACTTCTAGCACTCGTAACGCAGGCCCGGCATTCCGTGCGCTTTCAGGCGTTGCCAGGATGGTCGGCGGCGGACGCGATGATGCGAGCTGCTGCGTCCGCTCGTTGGTACTCGGCGAGCAGCTCCTGCTCGGGCACGTGCTTCGGGAACATGAAGAACACGAGCACAGCGCCAAGCGCGACGGCAACCAGGCCCGCTGTATAAGCCCAGTCCTGGCCATCGATGAACGCCGACTTCGCGCCGGCGATAATCGCCTCCTGTGTTTGCGGCGGATAACCGCTGGCGACGTTGCTCGCGCTGGAGAAGGACTTCGTCAATGCCGCCTGCGTGCTCTCGCTGACGTCCGACGCTTGCGGCGAATCTGCCAGCAGCCGAGTGACCGCCGATGCGTAGCCGGCGGTGAGCAGGGCACCGAAGATCGACTGCATGATGGCCCCACCGAGGTCGCGCTGCAGGTCCGCGGTGCCCGAGGCCATCCCAGCGCGTCGGACGGGCACGGAACCGGTGAGCGAGTGCGACGCGGGTGTACCCGCGTAACCCACGCCAACACCGATCAAGGCGTAACCCAGCCCCACCTTCCCGTACGAGATCCCGTCCTCCCACAGAACCAGCATCGTGAGGAAACCCAAGAAGCAGAACGCGTAACCCACGAGCAGCGTGAAGCGCGCGCCTCGCGCCTCGATGAGCTTGGCCGATCGCGGGGCGATCACGACCATGAGCAGAGCCGCCGGCAGGATCGCCACGCCGGCGTCAAAGGTCGAATAGTCGAGCACGTTCTGCAGGAACTGTTGACCGATGAACATCGCGCCCATGAGCGCGCCGAATACGATGATGCCGGCGCACGCCGCGACCCAGAAGGTCGGGCGCGCCGCGATCTCGAGGTCGTAGAGGGGATTCCGAGCGCGTCGTTGCCGGATCACGAAGGCGAGCCCGGTGACGAGCGCGATCGCGGCGAGGACGAGTACGAGCGTGCCCTTGTTCGGCACCGGCGCGAAGTTGATGGCGAGGATCAGCGCGCCGACTAGGACGACCGAGAGCATCCCGCCGATGTTGTCGACCGGGTTCGTCTCCTCGTTGACGTGCGCGGGGACGAACACCAACGACATCACCAAAGCGACAGCTGCCAGCGGCAACGTCACGAGAAAGACCGAGCCCCACCAGAAGTGCTCGAGTAGCGCGCCCGCGATCAGCGGACCGAGGCTGGCGATCGCCCCGCCGATCGCCGACCAGAGCGCGATTGACCGTGTACGCGATCGCCCAGACCACAGCGCCGTGATCAGTGCCAACGTCGTCGGATATGCCATACCTGCCGACACACCGCCGGCGACGCGGGCGACGAACAGCACCTCGTCAGATCCTGCATAGGCCGCCAACAGACAGGTCGGCACCGACAACGAGACGCCCAATGTGAGCATCAGCTTGCGCCCGTAGCGATCGCCGAGCGCGCCCAACCACAGCACAGAGGCTGCAAGTCCGAGCGAGTATCCGACCGCGATCAGGTTCAACGTGGTCTGCGACGAGTCGAACGCTCTGCCGATGTCCGGTAGTGCGACGTTCGCGACCGCAAGATTCAGGTTGGCAACGGCCGCGACGAGGATCAGCGACACGAGCACGAGGCCCGAACGCGGCGGCGAACTCGATCCATTTCCGGATGTCGTTGCCATCCTCGATCCCCCGATCTCGCCTGTTACGTCACGGAGCAGGTTCGCACAATTCTCGCTCAGACGTGTCCGCCCCTTGGGGCCGGCCTCGTCGACCAACAACTACGGTGATCATGTGCCCACCCACTCGACGACGTCTCGACGCGAGCAAACGCGGCGCGCCGAAGGCAAGCGAGGCTGAGTGCGGCTGGTCGTTGCCATCCTCATCACGGTGATCGTGACGGCGATCGCAGTCACCGCGATGCTCCTGGTGCGACGCGGGGCACCAGATGGCAGCTACTTCCATGACGGTGATCGGGCCGCCGGGGTGTTCGGGGTGCTGGCGACAGGGTTCGCAGTCCTGCTCGGCTTCGTCGTCTTTCTTTCGTTCACCAGTTATGACTCGGCACGCACCGGCGCCGAGGCCGAGGCGCTGGTGGTGACACAGCAACTGGAGACAGCGCAGTTCTTCGCGGAACCTGCGGCGCTCGAGCTCACCGGCCAACTCGTGTGTTACGCCCGCTCGGTGGCCGGCGTGCAGTGGGATCGCATGGAGAGCGGGACGTTGGGCGACCAGATCAATCCGTGGGCGTCCGACATGTTCCGCACCGTGAGGACCGTCGAACCCCAGACCGCCGCCGAGCAGTCGGCCTACGATCGGTGGCTCGATCAGACGTCAACGCGAGAGGAAGCTCGCATCGCGCGTATCCACGGCGCCGTCGGCGTGATCCCATCGCCGTTGTGGATCGTGCTCTTCCTCACTGCGGCGCTGATCTTCGTGTTCGTGCTGTTCTTCGCCGACAGCGGCGAGCGCGCAGGCGTCCAAGCGTTACTCATGGGCACGGTTGTCTCCACGCTGACGATGATGATGCTGCTCCTGTACGCACTCGACAATCCGTTTCACCCCGGGATTGGCGGTCTTCGACCAGTGGCGATGGAGCGGGCGCTGGAGATCATCGATCAGGAACTCGATGTTGCCGGCGTCGACATCACGCTTCCGTGCGACACGGCCGGAAATCGCATCTAGGACGCGCGTGGACCGCCTCACCTCGCTGCCCGTCGGTGTGCTCGTCGTCGTCTCGCTCGTGATCACTGTGTCGATCGCCGTCGGCGCCCGGCTTGGCGTACGTGGACTCGTGCCCGTCGACGAGTACGACCGTGTCCAGCACATCTCGGCACCGCTCATGCCTGCGCTCGGGGGACTGTTCGGGATCCTGATGGCGCTCACGCTGGCGAGCGAGGCGGGTTATCTCAAGGCGGCACAGGACGAAGTCAGCACCGAGGCTGCCGCCGCGTCGCGCTTGGCGTGGGCGTCGACGAGCCCTGGTGTCGACACCGAGGCGATCCAAGAGGCGATGGACGATTACCTCGTGGCCACACGCACCAGCGAATGGCATGGTGACGCGGCGGCCGGAGGCGACCCGGGCGTCGCTGTCGCGCTGGCGTCGCTCGAGAGGATCGTGCGCGCGCAAGCTGCAAGCACCGAGATCGGATCGCCGGCGGGCACCGAACTGCTCGCCTCGCTCGATGCCCTCACGACGAGTCGCCGAGAACGTGTCGCCGCCGCTTCTCGCCAGTTGCCTTTGCTGTACGTGCTCACACTCGTCACGAGTGGGGTGGCGTTGATCGCGAACGCGGGCGCGCTCGGCCTGCGAAACCGCCTTCGGACCTCGCTGCTGGCGTTGGGACTGGCCACCGTGGTCGGCCTGAGCATGGCGCTCTTGTTTGCCCTCAGCGCACCCTGGCGGGGCGGCCTGCTCGTGAGCGGCGAACCAATCGATTCCGTAATCCGCGACATCCAATCGGGATTCTTCAGCTCGTCGTGACAGCCTGCGCTGCGCGAAACCCTACGTCACGAGGTCGCGGTCTGAGTGCGGTAGGCGGCGATGACGTCGCTGACGTTGTCGAAGAAGGCGTCCTCGCCGAACGTGGTCAGCAGGTTGAACCGCTCGAGCTCGACACGAACTTGGGGTTGGACCTCAGCGAACACGATCCGGACGTCGTGCTCCTGCGCACCTTCGTGAACTTGGCGCAACGTTTCCCCCGCCGAGTAGTCGACATCGGACACGCCGGCGGCGTCGATGCAGAGCCAGCGCACACGATCAGGTTCGGTGCTCGCCATCAACGCCGTTGTCTCCTCGAGGAGCAGGTTGGCGTTGGCGTAATACAGCGAGGCGTTGAAGCGGTAGACGACGAGCCCGGGCAGCGTCCTCGACGAGGGATCTACGGGGGCCGACTCGAACCGGTCGCCGGACACTGCGAGGATCGTGTTGCTGGGCCGGTACGAGCGGCGCAGGTGGTCGATGATCGAGGCGATGATCGCCAGCACGATGCCCTGCTCGACACCGATCAGGACGACCGCGGCTGCGGTCATCAGGGCGACGACGAACTCGTCCGGGCGGACACGGGCGATGCGCCGCATTCCGGCGAGGTCGACGAGCTCGATGCCGATCAGGAACACCACGGCGGCGAGCACCGCGTTGGGGAGGTACTCCAAAGGCTTGGTGAGGAAGAGCAGCACGATCACCGTGATCGCGCCCGTGGTGATCTGCGCGAGTTGGCTCCGGCCGCCGGCGCTGTCGACCATCTGGGTCTTGGTGGGGCTCCCGTTCACCACGAACGTGCCGGAGATCGCCGCCGCGCCGTTGGCGAGCCCGAGACCCACGAGGTCGGTGTCCTCGCTGAAGCGCTCGTTGTACTTGGCGGCATACGCACGTGAGGTGGCGGCGCTCTGCGCCAAGATCAGCACGAAGATCGACACCGCGGTGGGGAACAGCTCACCGACATCACTCCAGCTCATGCCATCCGGAACTCCGAGGTTCGGCAGACCGCCAGGCACCGTCCCGAGCACCGACACACCGTGTTCGGACAGGTCGGCGAAGTAGCTGACCGCGAGCGCACCCAGCACGGCGATCAGCGCCCCCGGGATCTTGTCGGTGACCAGTTTCAAGCCCAGGATCGTCACGATCACCCCCAGCGACACGGCGAACGTCGTCATGCTCGTGTCGGGGATTGCCTTGACGGTGTCAACCAGTTTTCTGAGTGACCCGCCCGACGGCGTCGGCACGCCGATCAGGCCGGCCAACTGCCCGATCGCAACCTGGATGCCGACGCCCGTGAGGAAGCCGATGAGTACGGTCCGCGACAGAAAGTCAGCGACGAACCCGAGCTTGATCAGCCGGGCGATGATCATCAGCGCGCCTGCCATCAGCGCCAGCAGGCCCGCCAGCGCCACGTACTCCGACGAGCCTGTTGCCGCCATGCCGGCAAGAGCCGCTGCCATCACCGCCGCCGTGGCGGAATCGGCCCCCACGACCAGGTGGCGGGAGGAGCCGAAGAACGCGAACACGAGCATCGGCAGCACGATCGTGTACAGGCCGGTGACGACCGGCATCCCGGCGATCGTGGCGTAACCCATCACCTCGGGGATGGCGAGGGCGGCAAGCGTGATGCCGGCGACGACCTCCGCCGGGAACCGAGAACGGTTCAACGGCAGGATGCCCTCCATGACGGGGATTCGGAATTTGGCGATTCCCGACTGTAGACGGGCGGCGACAGCGGTCGATCCTCCGTTGGAGCGCCCGCCCTACCGGTGCTCGGTGACTGCCGACGACAGCTGCGCCATCACCCCGTCGAGATTGAAGGACGCCGGTTTCTGACGTGGCGGGAACTGTGCGAACTCGTGGATCTGCCCGGCCACGATTCCCTGCATCTGGTAGAGCAAGAAGGCGTGCGAGATCATCCAGTCGAAGTAGGTGTTGGAGTTCTCGAGTGCCCGCTCGAACGGGTCGCGACGCAGATTGAAGATATGCGGTATGCGCAGCTCTACGAACGGTTCGATCCAGGCGCTCAGCCGCTGCGCGCGCTGTTCTCTCAACGTCATCTTCCAGTCACCGAAGCGGATCGCGATGACGTCTCCGTCATCGCTGAAGTAGAAGAAGAAGGGCCGCGGGCTGTCAGCGACCTCGCCCGTGAGGTACGGCAACATGTTCCATCCGTCGAGGTGCACCTTGAAGGTTTTGTCGCCGAGCTGATGACCGTCGAGAAGCTTCTCTTTGATGTCCGCCACTCCGGCGGCAGCAAGCAGCGTCACCGCCCAGTCCTGATGGGTGACGACGCCGTTCAGCACGGTGCCGGCTTTGAGCCTTTCGGGCCAGCGCACGAACGCCGGCACGCGCCACGCGCCCTCCCAGTTCGTGTCCTTCTCGCGGGCGAAGGGGGTGATGCCGGCGTCGGGCCAGCTGTTGTAATGCGGTCCGTTGTCGGTGGAGTAGATGACGATGGTGTTGTCGGTGATGCCGAGCTCGTCGAGCTTGTCGAGCATCTTGCCGATGTTCTCGTCGTGCTCGACCATTCGGTCGGCATAGTCGCCTTGTCCGCCGCTCTTTCCCCGCGTCTTCTCCGCGATATGGGTGCGGAAGTGCATCGCGGTCGTGTTGTACCAGAGGAAGAACGGCGTTCCCTCATGGTGTGTCTTGTCGATCCAGGCGAGGGCGCGGTCGGTGATCTCGTCGTCGATGGTTCCCATGCGCTCGATCGTCAGCGGACCCGTGTTCTCGATCTTCTGCTTGCCGACCTTGCCCCATCGCGAATCGTCAGTCTGGTCCTCGACATCTGTCGCCCAGCTGTGCAGCACTCCTCGCGGGCCGAAGCGTTCTTTGAAGGACGGGTCCGTGGGATAGTCCGGGAGTTCCGGTTCCTCCTCCGCATTGAGGTGATAGAGGTTGCCGAAGAACTCGTCGAATCCGTGGACGGTCGGCAAGTACGGGTTCTTGTCGCCCAAGTGGTTCTTGCCGAACTGGGCGCATGCGTAGCCGAGTGGCTTCAGCATCTCGGCGATGGTCGGGTCTTCGGCCTGCAAGCCGACATCGGCCCCCGGCATTCCCACCTTGGTCAGGCCCGTACGGATCGGGTTCTGTCCTGTGATGAAGGCCGCGCGCCCGGCCGTGCAGCTCTGTTGCCCGTAGTAGTCAGTGAAGGCGATGCCCTCGTTGGCGATGCGGTCGATGTTCGGCGTGCGGTACCCCATCTGACCACGGCTGTTGAAGCTGATGTTCCACCAGCCGATGTCATCGCCCCACAAGACGACGATGTTTGGTCTCTGCTCAGGCATTCCTACTTCCTTTCCACTGCGGTTGAACGGCCGCCATCGCTTGCGGTCGAGGAATCTCAAACCCCGGTTTGCGCGGCGACGACTCCGGACGCGACCGCGTCCTGCAACGCCTCGTAGTCGCGGGCGTTCTGGTCCGCATAGGCCTCGGCGAACGTCGCCATTGCCCGGTCGAACCCATCACCCGACCCGAGATACGCGGCGATCGCAACTCGGTCGCCGGAACGCGAGTGCGCCCTGGCGAGCGTCCACCCGCACGCTCGCCCGTACGCTCGCAGCTCCGCGACATTCATGAGCTCGATCTCGGCTGACGCCTTCGCGTCCCACAGTTGCCGGATGTAGAAGTCCTTCGTCTCGCCGTCGATCGCTACGACTCGCTCCCACCCGAGCATGATGTCGGACGCAGCCTGCATCATCCGCTGTCCCTCCACGACACGCTGCCCGTGTTGCTCGAACGGGCTCTTCCCGAGGAACGGCTCGAGCACCGACGCCTGGGCCTCCTTGAACTGAAGGAACAGGGGATCCGACTCGTCGTGGCCGAGGAGCAGGACGACCCAGGCGCGTGTCCCCACGCTGCCCACGCCGACCACCTTGCGTGCGGCATGCACGTAGCGGTAGCTCTCGAGCAGCGTTCGCCGGTCGCCAGGGAGCGAGCGGCTGTACGTGGCAATCATGTTCCGGATCGTGCCCTCGAAGTGCTCCTTCTCGGCACCGAGCAGGACGTCCTCGATGGGGGTGATCAGCGGGGGCCGACCGACGAATCGGAGCTCACCGTCGACCGAGGTGCAGAGCTTGGCAAGCGCGCGCATCGCGTCCTTGGTGTGGGGCGGCGTGATCTTTCGTTGGAGCCGCCTCACCTTCTTCGGGAAGATGCGCGAGCCGAACCCCGGGATGTTGCCTGCTACGTCGAGGCGCGTGTACCAGACGTCGAGGTTCCGCATCGTGGCGAAGGTCGCCATCGCTTGCCTGTATTCCCGGACGGTGTCGGTCACCGTGGCGCGTCGAGCGCTCTCGTCGTAGCCGAGTTCCCGACCTGCCACTGCGAAGCTCGCCGCGAGCCGCTTGACGTCCCACTCGAACGGACCGACGAGCGTCTCGTCGAAGTCGCTGATCGAGAACACCAGTCTGCGGTCTGGTGCGGCGAACACGCCAAAGTTCGACAGGTGCGCGTCCCCGCAGAGTTGAGCATGCAGACCTGTGCGCGGACCGTCAGCCAGATCGGCTGCCATGAGCATGGCGCCGCCGCGATAGAAGGCGAAGGGCGACGCGAGCATGCGGCCGTAGCGAATCGGGATCAGCTCTGGAAGCCGGGTCTTGGCCTGCTCCTCGAGGAGCTCGATCGGATTGCGCCGCAACGGTGCCGGTTCCCAGCCGGCGTGAACCGATCGCGGCAGTTCGGCTCTGGCTGCTCGTCCACGCGCCACCCGCTCGGGTCGCGTGAAGTGTTGCACCGCGTGCAGCTCCGAGGTGGGCGCTGTGACCACATCCGGCTCGATCGGATCGAGCGACGTCGCGGCCTGGGTCCGCTGCTCGAGTTCTGTCACGCAACTACCTCCCAACACCCGCAGCGCTTCACGGCCTCACAGCGCGGACATGCCACCGTAACCTGGCGCCGCCGACGCAGCATCAGGCACCGTCCGCCGGCGACGTCGGGAGGCTCACCCAGCGCGTCAGGGCGGATCGGTGCGCGTCTCACACGATCCAGGTGAAGCCTGCGCCGGCGGCCTGGGGCATGATTCGGCTGACGCCACATTCACGCGTTCGTGAGAGGAAGATCGATGGACGAGGAGCTGTTGTCGACGTGGAGAGCAGGCCCGACGAAGGACGCGATCGTCGAGTTCGTCGGCCATGTGGCGGGCTCGGATGGAGTGCCGGAGGAGCATCGCATCGCCGTTTTCGACAACGACGGCACGTTGTGGTGCGAGATGCCCATGCCGATCCAGCTCGACTTCATCCTCCGCCGCTTGTCCGAAATGGCCGAGTCGCAGCCCGAACTGCGACAGCGTCAACCGTGGAAGGCGGCGTACGAGCGCGACTACACCTGGCTTGCAGCCGTCATCGCTGAGCACTACGCAGGCGACGACAGCAACGTCCCAACTCTGGCGGCCGGCGTCCTCGCCGCTCACGGTGGGATCAGCGTGGACGACTTCGAGGCACAGGCGGATGCCTTCTTGCGGACCGTGCAACACCCCACGCTCGGGCGTCCCTACCTACAGACCGCATACGTGCCCATGATCGACCTCTTGCGCTACCTCGAGGCCAACGGCTTCTCGAACTACATCGCGTCAGGTGGCGGGCGCGACTTCATGCGCCCGGTCAGCCAGGAGTTGTACGGCATCCCTCGGGAGCGGGTCATCGGCAGCAGCACCGCCCTCGTCTACTCCGAGGATGGGGTTGGCGGCACGATCATCCGCAAGCCGGAACTCGACTACCTCGACGACGGGCCCGTCAAGCCTGTGCGCATCTGGAGCCGGATCGGTCGCCGCCCGCTGCTCGCCGCCGGGAACTCGAACGGAGACCTCTCGATGCTCCAGTTCACCCATCACGACATGATCCCCTCGATGCAGATGCTGATCCGCCACGACGATTCCGAGCGCGAGTTCGACTACAGGAGCGGCGCCGAGCGTGCGTTCCAGCATGCCGACGCCAACGGATGGACCATCGTCAGCATGAAGAACGATTGGACAACAGTCTTTGAGTAACTGTCGCGCCTCGGAGAAGTCGACGAGCGCACGGTCGAAGGCGACACATCCAGTCAGCTCTTTGGATGGCGCGTTGGGAAGCCAGCGGAGTGCGGGCCGCATTGGAGCTTGGCGGGAGATGTTTGTCACTTCAGTTTCTGTCATTGTCTATTACATGATGAGAATCGTGAGCAGAGGGCACGCCCAACAGCACGCTGCCGCGCCAGCGTGGAAGTCCTCCGGTGCGTGCGCCGTCGCGGTCGTGATGATCGTTGGACTCGCCGCCTGTGGCGGCGGCTCCGACGCTGATCGCGCCGACGTCCGGCCGAGCCTGGCAAACGACAGCTCGGAAAGCACGGCCAGTGTCGACTTCCCGATCGCGGTCGACGCATCACTCGAGGATTTCGACGTCGTGGGCAGGTACACGCTTTCGATGACAGAGGCCTACTGCGACGGCCTGCCGAACTGCGGCACCAATCCACCAGACGTTCGCGCCGACATCGTTCAAGGATCGAACGGGCTCGAGCTCCAAGTGCAGAACCTGTTCGTCGCAGGGCTGTTCTCGATCAACGGATCACTGTTCGCAGTGACCGACAGCGACCAGATCCTGCAGCCCTGCGGCGAAACAGCGGTCAACTCTCAGATTTCGATCACGATGTTCGCCGACGGCGTCGCGATCAATGAGGACGGTACGAAGTCACTCACCGGTATCGGGGCCAGCCTCCTGGTCGCAGGCGATCCAGCCGGCGACTGTGACGCCGGCAACGTGTTCTACGACGCCGAACTGATACCAGCGTGATCGGGGCCGGGGTTACAAGAAAACCAGACGCCGGTGGGGCGGGTGGGGATCGAACCCACGACCCAGGGATTATGAGTCCCCTGCTCTGACCACTGAGCTACCACCCCGAAAACGCACAACAGGGTCCCACATTGGGGACCCTGTTTGCTTGGCTCCGGGAGCAGGGCTCGAACCTGCGACAACTCGATTAACAGTCGAGGGCTCTGCCAACTGAGCTATCCCGGATTGACGAGCGAAGATGTTACCGCTGCGATCATTGCCATCACACGGCGATGGACGAGCTTGCTCGAGTACACCACACCAGCACAACCATTGAGGTGACGGTTTGATCGAATCGAGTGGTCCGCCACGGCCCGGTATGGCTTCTGGAATTGGGCGATCGGAATACGTGTCGCCTCGCTCCAGAACGCCAGCGCAGCCTGGAGATCCAGGTCCGCATGCAGGTACAGGCGCATGCGGAGTCGAGACTCGTCGATTTCGAACTGATGTCGCAGCCAACCGAGGAAGATCCTGATGAGGTCTGGATCGTTGTTGGCGAAAAGGATCTTGTCGTCGCGCTTGCCGCCCTCACCGGCGTACAACGCCAAGGCATACATGAGTCGATCGCGTTCGGAAACAGGACCGATGACGTCGAGCGCTTCGAGGCGACAGCGCTCGATCTCGGCATCCTTCTTCAGCCGCATCGGATGCCGCGGCCCGGCGGGATGACCACGGTTCTTAGGCCTCGCTATGAACTCGACGTCCCTCACCCACACCGACACTGAGGCCTTGGAGACGCCCAGCTCGCTGGCGATCTCCACGAGCGTCCAGGCCTGAGCCCTCAGCTCCCTGGCCTTCTCTCGCTCCACGTACTTGCCGTCGTAGCCCATGGCGGCAGCATCGCCGGGGGGTGTGACAGCGCTATTCGACTTCGAGGAACTCGCGCAACCTCTGCGACCGCTGAGGATGACGTAGCTTCGCGAGCGTCTTGGCTTCGATCTGGCGGATCCGCTCGCGCGTCACACCGAACGCCTTGCCGACCTCTTCCAGTGTCTTCGCCTGACCGCCGTCGAGGCCGAATCGCATGCGAACGATCTCTTGCTCGCGCTCGCTCAACTCGCCCAGCACTTGCTCGACGGCGTCGTGCAGCATCGCCTTCGTGGCCGCGTCCGCAGGGCCGTCGATGGTGTCGTCCTTGATGAAGTCGGCGAGGTTGGACTCGTCCTCCTCCCCCACCGGCGAGTCGAGCGACAGCGGGTCCTGGGAGATCCGCAGCAGCTCACGCACGCGCTCGGGCTCCATCTGCAACTTCGTCGCCAACTCTTCGACTGTCGGCTCGCGCTCCAACTCCTGATGGAGCTGGCGCCGCATCCGCGTCAGGCGATTCATGTGCTCGACCATGTGCACCGGGATGCGGATCGTGCGCGCCTGATCGGCGATCGATCTCGTGATCGCCTGCCTGATCCACCACGTCGCGTACGTCGAGAACTTGAAGCCCTTCGTGTGGTCGAACTTGTCGACCGCCCGCATCAAGCCGAGGTTGCCTTCCTGGATCAGGTCGAGCAATTGCATGCCGCGCCCCGAATACCGCTTGGCGATGCTCACGACGAGTCGCAGGTTGGCCTGCGTCAGTTCGCTCTTGGCGCGCTCGCCGCGCTGCACGCACCGGATCAGCATCCGCTGCTCGGTGGGGTCGGTGACGCCCTCGTCGATCTTCTGCGCCGCGGTGTGGCCTTCCTCGATCAGCTTCGCCAGCCGCCGCTCGTCCTCGGTGGAGAGCAGGTCGACCTGTCCGATCTCACGCAGGTACAGCCGCACCGTGTCGCTGGTGCCGCCTTCGACACGCACCGCGCGCTTCTGACCACGGCGCCGCCGCCGACGCGAGAGCAACCGTTCGATGTCCTCGTCGTCGACCACGATCTCGCGTTGCGTGCCGTGCCGCGGCGTGTCGTCGTCCTCGACCTCGGCGACCGACTCGTCGACATCGATCCCCTGCTGGGCCAGCGTGCCGTACACCGCTTCCAGCGTCTCGGCGGTGAGCTCGACGTTCCGCAGCACGTGTGCCACGTCTTCTGCGAGCAGTTGGCCAGAGGTCTGGCCGCGCAGGATCAGGAGATGCCACTCCGATCGGTCGACCCCCTCCACTGGCAGTCCCGTCGGCAGGTCGTCGGTTTCATACGCCACCTGTCCGTGCCTCCGTACGTGCTTCAAGCCAACCTAGCAACCAGCCCGCTGTCTCGAGCCCATGTTCGGCGTCGCGCAGCCTCTCCATCTGCACACGCGCTTCGCCGTCCGAGAGTATCTGATGGGGCTCGCCGGTGACCGCGGCATTCGCGAGCTCGCGCCGGATCGCGGCCGTGATCAGGTTGCGCGCCTCGGCCTCCGCCGCCTCGGTCGACTCGACCCCGACGTCGACGACGGCCGCACGTTCGAGCACGTCACGCGCCTCTGGATCGGCAAGGTCGAGCGCCTGCACCAGGTCGCCGCCGGCCTGTGCGACCGCAACGAACGCCCGCCGGTACACCTCGTCCGCGAACAGCGCCTCGACCAGCCAGGGAGCGATCGCATCCCAGTTCTGCACGAGCAGCGCGATCGCCACGAACTCGGCGTTCTCGCGCCGCTCCGGGCCCCGCCTGGGCGCTCGCGTGTGGAGTTGTGGCCGCCGCACGCCGCGTTCGGCGAGCGACACGAGATCGGCCACCGGCAACCCGACCTGCGTCGCCACCTGACCGGCGTACAATTTGCGGATGTTGACGTTCGGGTGCTCGTTGACCAGCGCCATCGCCGCCTCACCCAACCGCGCCGCCGCCTCCGGCGAGCGCGGCGCCTGACCATCCAGCACCCGCCCGAGCCGGAAACCGAGGAACGGACGCGCCGCGTCGACCGCCTTCGCCAGCGCCTCTGGATCGCTGTGTGCGAGCTCGCCCGGATCTTTGCCCTGCGGGAACGCCGCCACGCTGACCTCGACCTGGTACTTCTCCTCCCACTCGTAGAAGCGCTCGGCCGCGCCCTGGCCTGCATTGTCGGCATCGAACGCCAGCACCACCCGGCTGGCATAGCGCTTGAGCAGGCGAACGTGCTCCTCCGTGAAAGCGGTGCCGCAGGTCGCAACCGCCCGCGGCACGCCGGCGCGGTGGAAACCGATGACGTCGGTGTAGCCCTCGCACACGATCACCTGGTTGGCGTTGACGATGTCGGCCTTGGCCCAGTTCAGGCCGTAGAGCGTGCGTGACTTCGTGTAGATCGGCGTCTCCGGCGAGTTCTTGTACTTCGCCGGATCACTGCTGCCCGGCAGGATCCGGCCGCCGATCGCGACCGCGTCGCCGTTCTCCGAGAAGATCGGGAACAGCACCCGCGCCCGGAACGCGTCCTGCATGCGCTGCGCCTTGTTGCGGAACGCAAGGCCGTTGTCACGCAACAGGTCGGCGTCGATGCCCGAGTCGCGAGCCAGCGCGTCCCATTCGTCCGGTGCCCATCCGAGCTTGAACTGGCGGGCGACGTCGCCGGCCAACCCGCGACTACGCAGGTAGTCACGCGCCGCTCGCGCGTCGGGGCTCTTCAGCAGGCGCTCGTGATACCACTCGACCGCGTCGCCCATCGCAGCCACCAACCGCTTGCGCCGCGCCCGCTCGCGTGACCGACCGGTGTCGGCCTCGGTGAGCTGGATCCCCGCACGATTGGCGAGGTACTCGACGGCGCCGACGAAGTCGGTGTGCTCGTGCTCCTGGACGAACGTGAACACGTCACCCGACTTGTCACACCCGAAGCACCGGTAGCGGCCGGTCTCCTCGCGCACGTTGAACGAGGGCGTTCGCTCGGCGTGGAACGGACACAATCCGACCCAGTTGCGGCCCGTGCGCTTGAGCTGCACGTGCTGGCCGATGACGTCGACGATCGACACCGCCGAGCGGATCCGCTCGATGTCCTCGTCAGCGATCGCCATGTCGGGAATCTACGGCGATTCCGTCGGCCGCCTCGGCTCGCTCGGCCTTCAAGGAGAACCCGATCGAGGCGATCAGCACGATCGCGATCACCACCAGCGAGAGCCACGTCGGGATGTGGTACAGCTCGTGGACCAACATCTTCACGCCGACGAAGGCGAGGATGATCGCCAGCCCTTGCTGCAGGTACCGGAACCGGCCGTGCATGTCGGCGATCAGGAAGTACAAGGCCCGCAGACCCATGATCGCCAGCGCATTCGAGGCGAACACGATGAACTGCTCGTGGCTGACCGCCAGCACCGCCGGGACGCTGTCGACGGCGAACACGACGTCGGTCGCCTCGACGAGCAACAGCACCGAGAACAACGGCGTCGCCAGGCGCTTGCCGTTCTGGATGGTGAACAGCTTCTGGCCGTCGAGCTCGTCAGTGCTCGGCACGATCCGCTTGGCGATCTTGAGGAACCTGCTGTCACCCGGATCGACGTGGTCGTTGTCGCCGAACACGAGCCTGGCCGCCGTGTACAGCAGGAAGGCACCGAAGATGTAGAGCACCCAGTCGAAGCGCTTGATGATCGCGACGCCGGCGAAGATGAACGTCGCGCGCAGGATCAGCGCACCGAAGATGCCCCAGAACAACACCCGGTGCTGGTACTTCGGTGGCACGAGGAAGTAGCTCAGGATCAGCGCCCACACGAACACGTTGTCGACGCTCAGGCTCTCCTCGATGAGGTAGCCGGAGATGTACTCACCGGCCGCTGAGAGGCCGAACCACGCCCAGATCGCGAACGTGAACCCGAGGCCGATCACGATCCACACCGCCGACTCGGCGGCTGCCCGCCTGGTCGACAACACCTTCGGCGTGCGGTGCAGCACGAGCAGGTCGAACAGCAGCAGCCCGACGATCAGCGTGAGCAGGATCGCCCAGTGCCACCACTGCACGTCGACGTCGACGAAGCTCCCGGACTCGCCCGACGCGAGCAGTCCGGCGGCCAACGTCGTCATCGAAGGCCACGCTACCGGTGGGCCCATTTGACTCCTGTGCCAACATCTCCCCGTGATCGACATCGGACGCGTTGGACTGTGGATCTCGCTGCTCGACCAGTATCCGACCAGCCGTGTGCGCGAGGTCGTAGCCGAGCTCGAGTCGCTCGGTTGGCCTTGCATCTGGCGGCCCGAGGCGTCGGGGCGCGACGCGATCGTGTCGGCGACCCACATGCTCGACGCCACGACGACGCTGCGGGTCGCAACGGGTGTCGCCCAGATCCAGGCGCGCCACCCGATGACGGCCAAGGCGGCCCAGCTGACGCTGCACGAGGCGTCGGGCGGTCGATTCCTGCTCGGACTCGGCGTCAGCCACGCGCCGATGATCACGACCGCCCGCAAGATGGAGTACGCAACGCCGTACTCAGACATGGCCGGCTACCTGGCGGCGATGAAGGAAGCGCCGTTCAGTGCCTACACCGACAGCGAGCTCGGCGCGCCGAGCACGGTGTTGGCCGCGCTCGGTCCGAAGATGCTGCGCCTGTCGGCAGAGGCGGCGGACGGCGCCCATCCCTACTTCTCACCGGTCGAGCACACGGCCGCTGCCCGCGAGATCCTCGGTCCCGACAAGCTGCTCGCACCCGAGCAGATGGTCGTGATCGACGGCGACGCCACGCGTGCACACGAGCTCGCGGTCGAGCACATGAGCCGCTATCTCCGGCTGCCGAACTACACCAACAACCTGTTGCGCTACGGGTTCGACGAAACCGACATCGCCGGGCCGAGCCCGCGCCTGGTCGACGCGATCGTCGTGTGCGGGGACGTTGACGCCGTCGCCCGCCGGGTCGCGGAACACCACGACGCCGGCGCCGACCACGTCTGCGTGCAAGTGCTCACGGCCCGCGACGCGCCGCTCCCGATGCGCGAGTGGACCGACCTGGCGGCGGCCCTTACTTAGTGCCTTCGCCGGCCCCGACGATCGCTTGTGCCGCTGCGAGGCGGGCGATCGGCACTCGGTAGGGCGAGCAGCTGACGTAGTCGAGGCCGGCCTTGTAGAAGAGGTCGATCGACTCGGGGTCGCCGCCGTGCTCGCCACACACGCCGAGCTTGAGATCCGGCTTGGTCTTGCGGCCGCGCTCGGCACCCATCCGCACGAGATCGCCGACGCCGGTCTGGTCGATCGTGTCGAACGGGTTGCGCTTGAGCAGCCCCTGCTCGAGGTAGATCGGCATCATCCGGCTCTCGACGTCGTCACGGCTGAACCCGAACGTGAGCTGGGTGAGGTCGTTGGTGCCGAAGCTGAAGAAGTCGGACACCTCAGCCAACTCGTCGGCGCGGATCGCGGCCCGCGGCGTCTCGATCATCGTGCCGATCGTGATGTGCGGGCGCTTCTTGACGCCCGCGAACTCGGCGTCGATCTCCGCCTGGACCCAGGAGCGGGCGAGCGCCAGCTCTTCACGCGTGACGGTCAGCGGGATCATGATCTCGACGATCGGGTTCTTGCCAGCCGCCCGCAACGTGGCCGCGGCGTCGAGCAGCGCCCGCACCTGCATCGCGTACAGGCCCGGCTTGATCACACCGAGGCGCACGCCGCGTGTGCCGATCATCGGGTTGTGCTCGGCCCAGGTCTCTGCGGCAGCGAGCATCTGTTGCTCCTTCGCCGACAGTCCCTTGCCCGCCGCCTTGACCCGCAACTCCTCGACCGACGGCAGGAACTCGTGCAGCGGCGGGTCGAGCAGACGCACCGTGACGGGCAGCCCGTCCATCGCGTCGAGGATCTCCTCGAAGTCGGCCTGCTGGGCGACGCGCAGCTTCTCGAGCGCCGCCGCCTCCTTCTTGGGCGTGTCGGCGAGGATCATCTCGCGCACGATCGGCAGACGGTCGGGCGCCAGGAACATGTGCTCGGTGCGGCACAGCCCGATGCCCTCGGCGCCCATCGCCCGGGCGTTGGCGGCGTCCTCGCCGGTGTCGGCGTTGGCGCGCACGCCGAGCTTGCCCTTGCGGATCGCATCGGACCACTTGAGGATCGTGTGGAACTCTTCGGGCGGCTTCGAACCGGCGAGCTCGAGCTTGCCGACCATCACCTCACCGGTGGTGCCGTCGAGCGACAGCCAGTCGCCCTGCTTGACCGTGGTGTCGCCGACCGTGAACTGCTTGTCGTGGATGCGCAGCGCGTCGGCGCCGACGACGGCCGGCGTTCCCCAGCCGCGCGCCACGACGGCGGCGTGGCTGACGAGTCCGCCGCGGGCGGTGAGGATGCCCTTCGACGCCATCATCCCGTGCACGTCTTCCGGGCTCGTCTCGCTGCGGACGAGGATCACGTCCTCGCCCTTCTTGAACGCAGCCGCGGCTTCGTCGGCGGTGAAGTAGGCCTTGCCGACGGCGGCGCCCGGCGAGGCGCCGAGGCCCTTGGCGAGCACCTTGCCCTTGGCACCGAACTGCGGGTGGAGCACGGAGTCCAGGTGCTCGGCGGCGACGCGAGTGACGGCCTCCTCGCGCGTGATGCTCCATCGGCCGCCGTTGCCGTCCTTGGTGCCCTTGGTCATCTCGACCGCCATCCGCAGCGCGGCGGCGCCGGTGCGCTTACCCACGCGGGTCTGCAGCATCCAGAGCTTGCCCTGCTCGATCGTGAACTCGGTGTCGCACATGTCGCGGTAGTGCGCCTCGAGCCGCGTGAAGATGTCGAGCAGCTCCTTGTGGATCTTCGGGAAGTGGTGCGCCATGTGCTCGAGGTCTTCGGTGTTGCGGATGCCCGCCACCACGTCCTCGCCCTGGGCGTTGATGAGGAAGTCGCCGTACGGCTTGTTCTCGCCCGTCGCCGCGTTGCGGGTGAAGCCGACGCCGGTACCCGAGTTGTCGTCGCGGTTGCCGAACACCATCGTCTGCACGTTGACCGCCGTGCCGAGGTCGTGGCTGATCTTCTCGCGCACGCGGTAGGCGACGGCGCGGGCACCGTTCCACGACTTGAACACGGCCTCGACGGCGCCGCGCAACTGGGCGCTCGGGCGCTGCGGGAACGGCTCGCCGGTCGCCTTCTTGACGACCGCCAGGTAGCCCTTGCAGAGCTGCTTCAGCGCCGCCGCCGAGAGCGCGGCGTCGTTCGTCGTGCCGGACTTCTCCTTGGCGGCCTCGAGCGGCTCCTCGAAATGGTGTCCGTCGACGCCGAGCACGATCCGGCCGTACATCGAGATGAAGCGTCGGTACGAGTCGTAGGCGAAGCGCTCGTCACCGGTGACCTTGGCGAGGCCCTTCACGCTCTCGTCGTTGAGCCCGAGATTGAGGACCGTGTCCATCATGCCCGGCATCGAGAACTTGGCGCCGGAACGCACCGACACCAGCAGCGGGTCGTGCGGATCGCCGAGCTTGCGGCCCATCGCCTTCTCGAGCTTGAACACGTGACTCGCGATCTCGTCGTCGAGACCGTCGGGCCAGCCTCCTTGCATGTACGCCCGGCACGCATCCGTCGACACCGTGAAGCCGGGCGGCACCGGCAAGTTCAGCACGGTGGTCATCTCGGCGAGGTTGGCACCCTTGCCGCCCAGCAGATCCTTGTAGGTCATGGGGGGCTTGCGGTGCTTGAAATCGAATGCGTAGACGTAAGGCACGTTGAGCGAGTCTAAGCGGTGACCACCTCCAGCGACCCGGGGCCATCGGCGCACCACCCACCCGTACACTGCCGAGCAGTGTTCAGGTTGTTCGGGTTCGACGTGAGAGTCCGGATGGGGTTCCTCCTCTTCGTCGGGCTCGTCGCCTTCATCAACCCCGGACCGCTCGGCATCTGGCTCGGCGCTTCGCTGGCGGTGCTCACGCTGCTGCACGAGCTCGGCCACGCCGTCGCCGCCCGCTCGGCGGGTGCGCAGGCGGCGATCTCGCTCGACTTCATGGCCGGCTACACGTCGTTCCGCGCGACCCGCCCCATCAGCAAACCGCGCCGAGCCCTGATCTCGATCTCCGGCCCCGCGGTGCAGATCATCGTCAGCGTCGCCGTGCTGCTGGCGATGGGCGTCGACCCGACGTCGACCGCGAGCGTGCACCAGTCGAACGCCGCCCTCGCGATCTGGTGGGCGGGCCCTGTGATCGGACTCCTCAACCTGATCCCGGTGCTCCCGCTCGATGGCGGCCATCTGGCGATGATCGGGGTCGAGGCGGTACTGCGGAGATCAGCGCTCCGCGAGATGGCGATCATCAGCATCGTCGTCACGATCGGTGTCGCGCTGGCGATCTCGGTGACCGGTCACACCGCCTTCATCATCTTCATCGCCTTCCTCGTGATCAGCCAGCTGTCGCTGTTGCAGGCGACGTCGCGGAAGGATCGCGTCGGCCCGCGGCCGTCGACGTGGGGCGTCGACGGCGTGTCGTTGCTGCCCGGCACCCGCCCGTCGCCGTGGCAGCTCGCCTATCAAGCAGTGGTCGGCGGTGAACCGAACAAGGCGCAACGGATCATCATCGAGGACCTGATCCAACCCACGCCGCCCAACGCCCGGCCGTGGACGCCGCCGACCGACGCACCGCTCGAGGCGCTGCAGGCGGTCGTGCGCACGTTGCCCCCCGACCTGCCGCCGGGCAACTCGTACAGCGAGACCGTGTTGGCACAGGTGCTGCTCGCCACCGGCGAGACCAAGCGCGCCGGCGAGTACGCGGCACGGCGTTTCGACGAACACCGCACGCCGCTGCTGGCCACCGTCGTCGCCCGCGCGGCGGCGCGCATGGGCGATCCGGCGAACGCTTTGCTGTGGGTGCGGGCGGCAGCAGACGCGACTGACACGGCGAACGGCAACGATCGCGATCAGGTCGCGTTCGTGCTCGACAACGCGCCAGAATTGGTCGCGCTCAGCACCGACGCCGACTTCCGCGCGGCGCGCACGCTGCTGGCCTAGAACTGCACCTGTTCGCCGAGGCCGCTCGAACGCTTGACCCACGCCAGCGCACGCGTCAGCACCACGCTCGTGATCTCCCCGACCTCTTGATCCCCGTCGCGCACGGGATCTCCCTGCGCTGATCCCTCCGGCACGTCGAGCCGGCGCAACGTCCGCGGCGCCGCGGCACCACGACTGTCCATCCGCTCGACGAGCTCTTGTCCGGGATAGCAGCCCTTGGTGAAGCTGACGGCAATGCGGCTGAGCCCGGTGCCCTGCGGCACCGTTTCGCCGGTGACGATCTCGTGGCCCATCGCCGGCCACCCGAACTCGATCCGCTCGGATTCGTTGCGCGGCGGTGCGTCCGGGTCGGCGACGACCAACGTCGTCGTCGCCTTGACGCGGATCTTGAAACGCTCGAGCCGAGCCAGCAGCGCGGCTCCGTGGCCGGCGTCGGTGTCGAGCTCGACCCGCTCGTCGGCGGTGCGACTCGCCCGCGCCAGGCTGGTGACCTTGCCGTTCGGCTCGAGCACGAGCGTCCACGCCGACGCCCCGACCGGCAGCTCGCGCAGATCCTGGCTCACCTGGGATTGGAGGTAGCTCAGCGCATCCGGACCTTCCACGACGACGACGTCGCGAGGTCCGAGCACCGATTCGGGAACGACGAAGGGTTCCATATCTGCAGTCTGCCGTGACACACTCGATGCCACATGTATGCGAACGAAGGCCTGGTCGATCGTGCCGTCGCCACGATCACACGACTTGCCCACAAGGTGACGCGGGCGGCGACGCTGATCCTGCTCGCCGCGATCGTGATCTGCGTGGGCTCGTTCCTGCTCGGGATGGAAGCGCTGAGCGGCGGCATCGAAACGGTGTGGATCGTGTTGGCGTTCTTCTTCGGCGCGATCGCGATCGGCTGCGCACTGCTGGCGCGCTTGCGGATCGGGCGGGTGCGCAGGCACATCCCGGCGATCGCCAGCGACATCCGCGGCCTCGTCGCCGACGGACGCAGTGACGTGATCACGATCGTGCTGCAGGACGACGATCTCGGGTCCGGTGGCCCGCTCGAACTCTCACGCGGCATGTCGGGCATGGAGAGCATGCGTCGCGTTTCGTCTCAAGGTCTGGCGAACAGCGGCGACTTCGCCGACGCGCTGCGGGCGATCACGAGCTTCCCCTGGCTGGCGATCGTGACGATCCTGATCACGTCCGTGTTCGCCTTCCTCGGCTTCATCTTCCTGATCGCCCTGGCCCTCTGACGGTTGGCGCCGTCAGGCTTGCGTTCCCGCGGCTTTTCGCGCTGCGGTCATCCGCCGAGCGGCGGGGATCGCCGCCATCAGTGCTGCTGCCTTGTTGCGGCACTCCAGGTCTTCGTCGTCGGGGACCGAGTCGGCGACGATCCCTGCTCCGGCCTGCAGGCTGGCGATCCGCGTGCCGTCATCGCCCGGTGGTCGCACGAACATGGTGCGGATCGCGATCGCGGTGTCGAGGTTTCCCGACCAGTCGACGTAGCCGACCACGCCCGCGTAGGGCCCGCGCTTGACCGGCTCGAGCTCGTCGATGATCTCCATCGCCCGCACCTTCGGCGCCCCGCTCACCGTGCCGGCCGGCAGTGTGGCCCGCAGCACGTCGATCGGCCCGAACTCGTCGCGCAGGTCGGCCGACACCTGCGACGTGAGGTGCATCACGTGGCTGTAGCGCTCCAGCGTCATCAACTCGTCGGGATGGACCGTGCCGAACTTGGCGACGCGCCCGACGTCGTTGCGCGCCAGATCGACGAGCATCACGTGTTCGGCGCGCTCCTTCGGGTGCTCGACCAATTCGGCGGCCAGCCGGCGGTCGTGCTCGTCGGTGCTGCCGCGCTTGCGCGTGCCGGCGATCGGGCGCGAGATGATCTTGCGATCGAGCAGCTGCACCATCGGCTCGGGTGACGATCCGACGATCGTGATCTCCGGATGCCGGAGGAAGTACATGTACGGGCTCGGGTTCACCTGCCGCAGCACGCGGTAGACGTCGAACGGATCGGCGTCGAGCTCGATGTCGTAGCGCTGGGCGAGCACGACCTGGAAGATGTCGCCGTTGAGAATGTACTCCTTGGCCACGTCGACGGCCCGCTGGTACATCCCGTCCGGCATCGTGGAGCGCACGAACGGCAGCGCCTCGCCCGTCACGGGCGGCTCGACCGGCACGTACGGCAACGGTTGCGCGAGCCGGTCGATGGCGGCATGCACCCGCACGACTGCGGCGTCGTAGGCGTCGTCGAGCTCGGTGTCGGTGAGGCCGTGCGTGCGCACGCTCTCGATCAGGTACACGCGTTGCAGCCAATGGTCGAACGCCGCCAGCGAACCGATCACGCTCATCACGGCGTCGGGCAGAGCGTGGTCGTCGGGCGGCACGTTCGGCAGCCGCTCGACCTCGCGGATCACGTCGTAGCCGAGGTAACCCATCACGCCTCCGTGCAGCGGCGGCAGCTCGTCGATCACCGGGCTGGTGTAGACGTCGAGCAGCGCCTCGATCGCCGCCAGCATCCCCTGATCGGTGGGCACGCTCGCGGGCAGCTCGCCGTCGATCGTCAGCCGGCCGTCGCGCAGCACCATCGTCGCCGACGGGTTCCGCCCGACGAACGAGAACCGGCTCCACCGTTCACCGTGCTCGACCGACTCGAGCAGGAAACCCGGCTCGTGCCCGACCAGCTTGGCGAACGCCGCGACCGGCGTCTCGAGATCGCCGAGCACCTCGCCCCAGACGGGGAGGACGGTGTGCTCGCCGGCGAGCCGATGGAACTCATCGCGCGTCGGTCGGATGTTCACGACGCGGTCACGAGGGCGCTGGACCGAAGGCGCGGAAGAAGCACGTGCGAGCACCCGTGTGGCACGCCCCCGCGCCCTCCTGCTCGACGAGGAACAGGAGCGTGTCGCCGTCGCAGTCGTAATACGCCTCGCGCACGAACTGGCGGTCACCGCTCGTGTCGCCCTTGCGCCACAACTCCTGACGGCTGCGCGACCAATACACCATCCGCCCTTCGTCGAACGTGCGGCGCAACGACTCGGCGTTCATCCACGCCATCATCAGCACCTCGCGGGTGTCGACGTCCTGGGCGATCGCCGCGACCAGCCCGTCGGCGTTGAAGGTCACGCTGTCGAGTTGTTCTGGCGAGGCGTCGATCCGCACTCCCGCTGGCATGACTCGAACTCTAGAGATAGAGGCCGGTGCTCGCTTCGATCCGTTTGGCGGCGACGGCGTGCAGGTCGCGCTCACGCAGCATGATGTAGTCCTCGCCTTGGACCTCGACCTCGTAGCGGTCGTCGGGACTGAACAGCACGCGGTCGCCCGCTTCGGCGCTGCGCACGTTCTGACCCAACGCGACGACCTCGCCCCACACGAGCCGCTTGGCGATCTGCGCCGTGGCGGGAATGAGGATGCCGCCCGACGACGTGCGCTCGCCGTCCTCCTTGCTCAACCGCACCAGCAACCGGTCGTTGAGCATCTTGATCGGCATCTTCTGTCGGTCGCTTGCCACGCCCCCGGAGGGTACCCGCGCACGGCTCCTGCAGCGCTCGCGGGGATCACTAGGGTGCGCGGTGATGGAGACGATCGCCACTTCCCACCTCCCTGGCCGACTCGGCGACCCCGAGATGTGCCTCGGCACCGATCCGCGCGCCGACGCACGGCTGGTCGAGGGCATGACGCCGTACGGCATGCACCTGAACTCGCCTGACTCGGCGGTCACGTCCACGAGCTCGCTCGAGGATCGGCTGGCGATGACGGCCGCCACCGAAGAGGCGCTGCAAGGTTTCTTCCCCACGCTCTACTCCGGCCTTGCGGAGGTGCCGGGTGTGGATCGCAGCGTCGAGACGATCGACGGCGTCGACGGCAACACGATCACGCTCTACGTGCACCGGCCTGCGAGCACAACGGGCGCGGTACCGGCGATCCTGCACATCCACGGCGGCGGCATGGGTCTGCTGATGGCCACCGATCTGCAGTTCGTGCGCTGGCGGGACGAGCTCGCTTCCCGCGGCGTCGTCGTGGTGGGTGTCGAGTTCCGCAACTCCGGAGGACGGCTCGGTCCGCACCCGTTCCCGGCCGGGCTCGACGATTGCACGGCGGCGTTGCGATGGCTGCACGCAAACCGCGCCACGTTGGGCGTGTCGGCGATCGTCGTGTCGGGTGAGTCGGGCGGCGGCAACCTCACGCTCGCGACCACGCTGCGCGCCAAGCGCGACGGACACCTCGACGAGATCGACGGCGTCTATGCCCAGTGCCCGTACATCTCGGGTCTGTACGCCCAGCAGCCCGACGAGCTGCCGTCGTTGCGCGAGAACGAGGGCTACTTCCTCGAGCAGTCGGGCATGGCGGTGACGGCGTCGATCTACGACCCGACGGGCGAGCACAGCACCGATCCGCTGGCGTGGCCGTACCACGCCACCAACGATGATCTCGCCGGGCTGCCGCCGCACGTGATCTCGGTGAACGAGCTCGATCCGTTGCGCGACGAAGGGCTCGCCTACCACCACAAGCTGCTCGCCGCCGGCGTTCGTTCCGTAGGCCGGATGGTGATCGGGACGTCGCACGCTGCCGACGTCATCTTCCGGTCGGCGATCCCCGACATCTACGCCGCGTCGGCGCGCGATCTCGTGGGGTTCGCCTACTCGCTCTGACCCACATCGGGCGGTCGCACGGTCACGCCGGCCGCCAGCAACGCCCGCTTGGCATCGGCGACGGTGTGCTCGCGGAAGTGGAAGATCGACGCCGCCAGCACGGCGTCGGCGCCGCCCTCGACGATGCCGTCGACGAGATGCTGCAGCGTCCCCACTCCGCCGCTGGCGATCACCGGTACGTTCACGGGCTCGGTCACCGCTCGCGTGAGGTCGACGTCGAAGCCTTCCCGGGTTCCGTCGCGATCCATCGATGTCAACAGGATCTCGCCGGCACCCAGCGCCATCGCCCGCCCGGCCCAGTCGACGGCGTCGAGACCGGTCGGTGTGCGACCGCCGTGCAGGTAGACCTCGAACCCCGTGCGGGAGGTCGGTCCGCGCCGCTTGGCGTCGATCGCGCAGACCACGCACTGCGAACCGAACACGTCGGCGATCTCGGAGATCAACTCCGGACGTTGGACGGCGGCGGTGTTGACACTCACCTTGTCGGCGCCGGCGCGCAGTAGCCGGCGCGCATCCTCGAGCGACCGGACGCCGCCGCCCACGGTGAACGGGATGAACACCTGCTCGGCCACCCGGTACACCATGTCGACCGTCGTTTCGCGGGCATCCGACGAGGCCGTGATGTCGAGGAAGACGAGCTCGTCGGCGCCCTCGGCGTCGTAACGCGCGGCGAGCTCGACCGGATCGCCGGCGTCGCGCAGGTCGACGAAGTTCGTTCCTTTGACCACCCGGCCCTCGGCGACGTCGAGGCACGGGATCACGCGGGCCACGCGCATCACGCACGCTCCTGCGCACGGTCGAGCGCGGCGAGCGCCTCCGCGACCGTGAACCGGCCTTCGTACAGCGCCTTGCCCGTGATCACACCGGCGAGGCCGGGCACGACCGCCAGCGCGGCGAGGTCGGCGAGCGAGGACACCCCGCCGGACGCGATCACCGGAACGTCGGTCGCCGCCGCGGCCGCGGCGAGCCCGTCGAGATCGGGGCCGACGAGCATCCCGTCGCGGCTGATGTCGGTGATCACGAACGCCGCCGCGGTCGGGAACATCGCCAGCGCATCGACGAGCGCGACACCACTTGTCTCGGTCCACCCGTGAACCGCGACCTCGCCGGCGCGGTGGTCGAGACCGACGGCGACCGGCAGCACCGCCGACGCCGCCGCCACGAGCCCCGGGTCATGCACCGCCGCCGAGCCCATGACGACACGCGCCACGCCCGCCGCCGCGATCGCCTCGACGTCGGCCAGTCTGCGGACGCCACCGCCGGTCTGCAGCCTGCATCGCCCGGCGAGCGCGCCGGCGATGTCGGCGACGACGGACCGGTTCACCGGATCGCCGGTGCGGGCGGCGTCGAGGTCGACCACGTGGACCCACGTCGCGCCGACATCGGCGAAGCCGAGTGCGACCGCCATCGGGTCGTCGTCGTAGACCGTCTCGGCGGCGTAGTCGCCTTGTGACAAGCGCACCACCCGCCCGCCGCGCAGATCGATCGCTGGATAGAGATCAACCGTCATGCCGTGCAGAGCTCGACGAAGTTGGCCAGCAACTGCAGCCCGGCGGCGCCGGACTTCTCGGGGTGGAACTGCGTCGCGAACACGTTGCTCAACCGAAAGGCGGCGTTGATCTCGTCGCCGTACTCGCAGGTTGCCGACACGACCTCGGGATCGATCGGCACGCCGTGCAACGAGTGCACGAAGTACACCCACGGCTCGGTGCCGAGGCCGTGGAACATCGGCTCGCCGGCATCCCGGATCTCGAGCACGTTCCACTGCATCTGCGGACGCTTCATGTGCGTGGACATCCAACGAACGCGCCCGGGGATCACGCCGAGCCCGCCTACTTCTGGGTTCTCGTCGCTGGCGTCGAAGAGCATCTGCATCCCGACGCAGATGCCGAGGAACGGTCGCCCGGAGGCGACGGCGTCGAGCGCCGGCTGCTCCAGGCCCGATGCACGCAAGGCGCCCATGCACGCTCCGAACGCACCCACACCAGGCAGCACCACGCCGTCCGCCTCGGCGATCAGGGTGGTGTCGTCCGTGAGACGGGCGTCGGCGCCCATCCTGGCGATCGCCTTGTGTGCCGAGTGGAGATTGCCGATGCCGTAGTCGAGAACCGCGACCAGCGGACGCGTCACAACGAGCCCTTGGTCGACGGCACGGTCGCCGGCCCGTCGACGCGCACGGCGTCGCGCAGCGACCGGGCCAACCCTTTGAACGTCGCCTCGATGATGTGGTGCACGTTGCGTCCACGCACGAGCTCGACGTGGAGCGTCATCGCCGCCGCGTTGGCGAACGACGTGACCGCGTGCTCGGCCAGTTGCGGGTCGAAGGCGGGGTTGCCGAGCGGCAGCGACTCAGGCATCGGCACATGCCATTCGACATGAGCCCGCCCGGAGAGGTCGAGGGCGATGTCGATCAGCGCTTCGTCGAGCGGGAACCGACCGCTGGCGAAGCGACGGATGCCGCGCTTGTCACCGAGCGCTTGGCGGAACGCCTCGCCGACCGTGATCGCGACGTCCTCGACGGTGTGATGGGTGTCGATGTGCAGGTCGCCGACCGCCTTCACACGAAGGTCGAAACCGCTGTGGCGCCCGAGCTGGTCGAGCATGTGGTCGTAGAACGGGATACCGGTCGACACGTCGGTGACGCCGCTGCCGTCGAGGTCGATCGCGACCTCGATCGAGGTCTCCTTGGTGGCCCGGCTGCACGTCGCGGTTCGTGTCACTGGACGACACTCCCCGAGACGATCTCGTCGAGGGCGGCAAGGAACACGTCGTTCTCCTCTGGCGTGCCAACGGTGACGCGCAGGCATTCGGCGAGGCGCGGCCAGCCCGAGCAGTCGCGCACGAGCACGCTGCGATCGACGAGCGCCTGCCACACGTCGCGCCCCGCCATACCGGTGGGCCGGAACAGCACGAAGTTCGCCCCGCTCGGCGTGACATCGATCGCCATGGTCCGCATCGCCGCGCTGATGCGCTCGCGCTCGGCGACGATCAGCCGCACACGGTCGTTCATCTCGTCCGCAAAGCGAAGTGCCAGGCGGCCTGCGATCTGCTTGGCGGCGTCGAGGTGGTACGGCAGCACGACGGTGTCGAGCGCACGCACGAACCAGGTCGGCCCGATCACGTACCCCAGCCGCACCGCCGCCATGCTCCATGTCTTCGAGAACGTGCGCGTGACCACGAGCGGTCGCGACTCGTCGACCAGATCGAGCGCCGACCAGTCGGCGAACTGGGCGTAGGCCTCGTCCACCACCACCAGTCCCGGCGCCACCGACAGCAGCTCGCGCACACGATCGGCCGGCTCGACCAGACCCGTCGGATTGTTGGGCGAGGTGATGAACACGACGTGCGGCGCCGCTGTCTCGAGCACCCGACGCAGCTCGCCGGACGACAGCGTGAAGTCGGCATCGCGCTCGCCTTCGACGACCTGCGACCCGACGACGCGCGCGATCTGGGCGTGCATCTGATAGGTCGGCTCGAACGTCGCCACCGTGCGACCGGGTCCGCCGTAGGTGAGCAGGATCGTCTGCAGCACCTCGTTCGAGCCGTTGGCGGCGAACACCATCTCGGGCGCCACGCCGTGCAGCGCCGCGATCGCCTCGCGCAGCTCGGTCGCGTGACGGTCCGGATACCGGTGCCACTCGACGCGTGACATCTCGGCTGCGAACGCGTCGCGCCACGCCGCCGGCGGCGGAAGCGGTGACTCGTTCGTGTTGAGGCGCACCTTCACCTCGAGCTGCGGCGAGTGGTATCCCTCGAGCGCCCGCAGGTCGTCCCGCACCGGTATCACCGGCGTCAGGGTACTGACGGCGTGGCGTGGCGACGGAACCAGTTCGTCCGCCCTACCCTGCCGGGCATGCCGGATGCCCGACGCGAAGACACGGCCAGCGCCGCCGCCGAGCTCGCCGTGATCGCCGACACGATCGAGCGTCACCGTGAGCGTGTGGCGTCCCTCGTGACACCGTTCCTCGGCACCGACCGCGACGACGTCGTGGTGTCGATCCACGAGGCCGAGCGACAGCTCTTGATCGCGGCACGCGGGCTGCGCCGGGCGCTCAAGTCGCTCGAGCGCTGACCACGGACCGTGCACGTTCTGTAAACGCTTGCACAACGCCCTGAAAACGGGGACGACCCCCCGTGAGGGGGGCCATCAAACCCGTGAGCGGCCGAGCGGCGGATCTCGACCGCACCAATCCAGGTGGCGGGAACCTGGTTGGCCTCATTCTGCCTATAACAAGAGGCCGACGGCAAGCATTGCCGAAGGATTTCGTCACTCAGAGGGGTGACCGGCGGCCCAACTACTCTCGATCGAATGCGGATGGTCGAGATCACGCAGGCGACGCCGCCCGAGCGCCGCCAATCCCTGGTCGCGTTCGTCGAACGAATCACCGCCGAGGCCGGTTCGCGCCCCCTGAGTGACCACCTCTGGCTCGATCTCAAGGACGGCGACGGGGCGGGATCGATCTCGGTCTCGGCCGCCGAACCGCAGGGCGTGATCGCGCTCGCCCAGATCGCCCGCGCCAACGAGGGGTCCGTGCTCGAGGTCGTGGTCGACCCGTCGCTGGCGGATGCCGCCGACGTGCACGACGACGTGCTCGAGACAGCCATCGACGCCTTCCGCGGCGCCGGCGGCGGGCACCTCACGTGGTGGACCGACGTCGACGATCGCCGCGCCCACGACATCGCCGAGCGGTCCGGGTTGCGGCTCGAGCGCTCGCTGCACGAGATGCGACTGGGGCTGCCGCTGGCGGCACACGCCACGGTGCCGACGCGCCCGTTCACACCGGCGGACATCGATGCCTGGCTGCGCGTGAACAACCTCGCCTTCGCCGACCACCCGGAGCAGGGCGGCTGGGACCGCGCGACCTTGGCGACGCGTCTCAACGAGAGCTGGTTCGATCCTGACGGGTTTCGTCTCTACGAGCACGACGGCGTCGTCGCCGCGTTCTGCTGGACCAAGGTCCACGACGAGATGGCTCCCCCGGTCGGCGAGATCTACGTGATCGGCGTCGACCGCGCCCTCCACGGACGCGGTCTCGGGCGCGAGCTCACCCTCGCCGGCCTGGATTGGATGAGCGACCACGACCTGCACGAGGCGCTGCTGTACGTCGACGGCGGCAACGTCGCCGCCCTGCACCTCTACGAGCGACTCGGGTTCGAGACCCATCGCACGCGCTACGCGTTCGCTGGCACACTGGTCGAATGACGGAAATCCTCGACCGATCTGCAGCGATCGACGATCCGCTCCCTCGCTGGAGCGTGGCCGATGTCTTCGAGTCGCTCCACGCGCCGGAGTTCGCGGCAGCGATCGAGCGCTCGGGTGCCGAGGCCACTCGCCTGGCTGCTTTGTTCGACGAGCACAACGTGCGCGCGATCGAGCCCCGGCCGGTCACGGCCGAGGACGGCGAGGCCGCCGATGCCGTGATCGGTGCCCTCAATCGCACGATGGCCGAGCTGGAGGTGCTGGAGGTGGCGGTGTATGCCAGCGTCTCCACCGACTCGCGCGACGAGCACGCCGGGGCGCTGCTCAGCCGGCTCGAGGTCGACGACGCCGTCATCCGGCCGCTGCTCGCACGCCTGGCGGAGTGGGTCCGCGCACTCGGCGTCGACGAGTTGGCGACGGTCAGCCACGAGGTCCACGAGCACCTGCAGCCCTTGCAGCGGTTGGCCACCCGCGCCGAGCATCAGATGTCCGAGTCGGAGGAAGGCGTCTACGCCGAGTTGGCCACGACCGGATCGGCTGCCTGGTCGCGACTGCACGGCGATGTCACCTCACAGCTCACGGCCGAGGTCACGTTCCCCGACGGTCGTGTCGAGCGGCTGGCGATGCCGGCCGTGCGCGGGCTCGGTTCGCACCCTGACCCGGAGCTCCGCAAGTCGGCGTACGACGCCGAGATGGTGGCCTGGCCGACGATCGCCACGCCGATCTCGGCCGCCCTCAACGCGATCAAGGGCGAGGCCAACATCGTCGACCGTCGGCGCCGGTGGGACAGCCCGCTCGACGCTTCGCTGTTCGGCAACAGCGTCAGTCGCGCGACCTTCGACGCCATGCAGTCAGCGGTCAGTGCCTCGCTCCCCGACTTCCGACGTTGGATGCGCACCAAGGCGCGCCTGCACGGATACGACGGCGGGCTTCGCTGGTGGGACCTGATCGCGCCGCTCCCCCAGACCACCACCGTCACCTCGTGGGACGAAGGCATCGACTGGGTGCGGTCGGCGTTCGCCACGTACAGCGACGAGCTCGCCGGGCTCGTCGATCGGGCCCTCGACCAACGCTGGATCGACGCCGGCCCGCGCGACGGCAAGTCCGGCGGCGCCTTCTGCATGCCGTTCGTCGACGGTCGCTCGCTCGTGCTGCTCAACTGGGCCGGCTCGCTCGACTCTGCCCAGGTCACCGCCCACGAGCTCGGTCACGCCTACCACAACACCACGCTCGCCGGTCGCACGCCGCTGCAACGCCGGCTGCCGATGGCGCTGGCCGAGACCGCCAGCATCTTTTGCGAGACACTCGCCGTCGAGGCCGGGTTGCGCCGGCTGCAAGGAATGGAACGGATGGCGCTGCTCGACATCGATCTCGTCGGCTCGAACCAGGTGGTCGTCGACATCCACTCGCGCTTCCTGTTCGAGTCGGAGCTGTTCGCCCGCCGGCAGCGCCGCACGCTCGGCGCCACCGAGCTGAACGAGCTGATGCTGCAGGCGCAAGCAGATGCCTTCGGCGACGGGCTCGACCTCGACACCCGACATCCCTACATGTGGCTGCTCAAGCCGCACTACTACAGCTCCCATTTCTACAACTGGCCGTACACGTACGGGATGCTGTTCGGGCTCGGGCTGTTTGCCAAGTACGAGGCCGACCCAGAGCGCTTCCGCCACGGGTACGCCGACGCCCTCTCGCGAGCCGGCATCGAGTCGGCCGAGTCACTCGGCGCGATGTTCGGCATCGACGTCACGTCCGAGGAGTTCTGGACGTCGAGCCTCGACGTGTGCCGCGCCCGCATCGTGGAGTACGAGGCGCTCGCCGCCGAGCTGTGACCGCCGCCCCGACCCGGTACGACATCACTCGTGAGCAGCTCGCCGAGTTGCTCGCGGGCACGCCGCGCTACCGCGTCGACCAGGTGTGGGGCGGGCTGTACTCACGACTCGGAGAGCCCGAGACGTGGACCGATCTCCCCAAGGCGCTGCGCACCGAGCTGGCGGCGTTGCTGCCACCGGCGCTGACACCGGTGACCGAATCGGTCAGCGACAAGGGCGACACGGTCAAGTTCCTCTGGGAGCTCGACGGTGGGAGCCGGATCGAGACCGTCCTGATGCTGTACCGCGACCGGGCGACGGTGTGCATCTCGAGCCAGGCCGGGTGCGCGATGGCATGCGGTTTCTGCGCCACCGGTCAGGCCGGATTCACACGCCATCTGACGGCGGGCGAGATCGTCGAGCAGGTGGTGCGGGCGACCGAACGGGCGCGTGCCGCCGACCGTCGGGTGTCGAACGTCGTGTTCATGGGGATGGGTGAGCCGATGGCGAACGAGGCCGCCTTTCCAGCACAGTGGGATCCGAAGCTTGGAATTCACGTGACTTGAAGTCGCGGCC
>JADMIO010904380.1_pt1 | contig 42953 bp, 41 predicted proteins | sample 8958161 | NCBI WGS metagenome assembly JADMIO01 (sample SAMN16585339, study PRJNA669376) | soil metagenome | isolation source: Crop rotation soil | place: USA: Cullars Rotation, Alabama | collected 2011
GCCGCGACTTCAAGTCACGTGAATTCCAAGCTTCGGATCCCACTGTGCTGGAAAGGGTTTCATATCGATGATGGCCATCGGCGATGACCAATCTCTTGTCTTCCATCAAGCGCTCGATCGTCTCGACCTGCCCGCGGTCTGCCACGGTCCACATCGTGTGCTCGACGCCGTATTCGTCTTTGAGAGAAATGTCCGGATCGTGGCGGGCGACGTCGTCCATTAAAGCGTCGATTTGCCGCGCGGGATCTTCATAGAGCATGAAAATCTGTTCAAACTGGGCTTTCGTGTGGCGCAGCAATTCGAGCCGATCCTGCTTCGGCCCAGTCAGCGTTCGCTCATGCGGAAAGACAACCTTGTTGGAATAATCCTCGAGACGGCCCAACCCGACGAACCCCTTCCGTAGCCGAACCTCGTCGCTGCCCGGCACAGTGAAGCGCTGAAAGTAGACGAAGAAAGCGGCGCTCGAAAGCTGTTCGAACACTCCGGTCTCACGCCACGAGCGCAGATACGCCGCGGCGCGCGTGTAGACGTTGTCGGTGGGCGAGTCGGCTGGACCGCTCTTCCCATAAACGATTCGCACGATGTTGTTCGGATGCGACGCGTAATAGCGCTCCTGCATTTCTCTGGAGATCTTGTCGTACGGCTGGGTGACGACTTTCTCGATAGGAATCTTGTCGAGCGCGTATCGCAGGCTGCGAAAAGGATAAATTTTGGCCATAGCTAGCGTAGGTCGAGGTTGAGGATCTGATCGGCCTCTTCAGCGTCTTCGGATCGCACGAGCAGGTCAAGGCCGCGGATGAATGACAGATTCGGACCGCTGCCGCCGTAGTCGTCGCTGCGGATCATGGACTCGATGCCGGCCGCTTCCAGCGTGGTGCGGGCGAGATCGACATCGAACTTGTTGTTGTAAGTGCGAATCACGACCAGGACCGTCTCGCTTTCGGAATCTTCGACGAAATGATTGGGAAACTTGTAGACCAACGCGACATCACACTCCGAGCAGCGCGTGAAGCCGGTTCGATACTCCGCTTTGCATCGAGGACAAAACATCGTCGCGATCAAAACTTCGTTTCTCCCTGTTCAGCATGAGGCTTCGCCGTTCTCGACGCAAGAGGGGTAGCTAGGAACGCTTAAGTTGAAGTCCTGATGCTCCGAAGATAGAATGTGGGCCGTTTATGAAGGCTCAATGGATTGACAGGATTGAACAGTTCCTTCAGGGAAACGACTTCGGGAAAAACTGGGACGGCGCCTATCAGGACGCTGTGCCCGCGATCCGACGTTTTTTCCAGAAGGAAGGGTTCCATACCCACATCATGAGCGAGTGGGAATCCCCGTCCCGCCACACCGAACTCGTCGCGACCAGCCGATCGCTGGTGGTCCGGATTCCCTGGGGAGAAGATGCCAACGGCCTGTCGCTGGTCGATCTGAATCGAATCGAAGTCCACTCCCACGCTCATCACGCCTCAGAATAATCGTCGAATCAATTGATGAAATTCAGTGCGGTTCTCTTCGACGCTGCCGAAACCCTGTTCACAACGCGCGGCTCGGTTGGTGAGATCTACGCGGGTGTCGCCCGGCAATACGGCTCGCAGGCCGATCCGGCTCGCATTCAGACGGCATTCCTGACGCACTTCCGAGGCGCCGGCCCGGTTTCGACGGAAAATGAAAAGGCCTGGTGGAAGGCCGTCGTTCACAGTGTTTTCAGCGAGGTCGGTATGGTCGAAAACTTCGACGAATTCTTCGATCGCGTTTACGACCAGTTTCGTGACTCTCAGGGCTGGATGCTGTTTCCCGAAACAACCGACGTTTTAAGCGAACTGAAGCGGCTCGGCCTCAAACTCGGCATCATCTCGAATTTCGACTCCCGTGTTTATTCGGTGCTCGCCAGTCTCGGTATTCGCGATTACTTCGATTCCGTCACTTTGTCCAGCGAGTCCGGCTATTCGAAGCCGGATCCGCAGATTTTCCAGTCTGCTGTAGGTAGCCTCGGAGTGCCCGCCTCGAATATTCTGCTTGTCGGAGACAGCCCGTCGGATGACGTCGAACCAGCGCTCGCCATCGGTCTTTCGGCTGTTCTGATCGACCGGCGGGATCGCTACGCGTCAAAAAACCATCTGCGCCGCATCTCCTCTCTAAAAGACGTTCTGCTCGAAGTTACTCCTTGATTTTTCATGCCTAAGTGCCTAAATTAGAGATGTCCGACCTATTCGGTCGGACTTCACAGGCGGAAGGGAAATGTTCCGGCTATCCAAAAAATCAGATTACGGGTTAATTGCATTGAAGCACTTAGCGCAGCACTCGGATGAGTCTGTCAGCGCTAGGGAGATAGCCGCGCAATACCACATTCCGGCTGAACTGCTGGCTAAGGTGCTGCAACGATTGGCTCGCAAAGGGCTGCTCATGTCGCAGCAGGGAACCAACGGCGGATACGTTCTGGCGAAGGATCCGGCCACGATTTCGATAGTCGACGTGGTTGAAGCCTTGGAAGGACCGATTTCCATCACTCCTTGCGAGCGCGGCGATGATTGCCAGCAACTGCAGATGTGCTCCGTGCGAGATCCGCTGCTGAAGATCAAGGCCAAGGTCGTGCGCGTTTTGGGAGACACATCGATTTACGAGTTAGCGACTAATTAAGAGGCTGAGAGAAGACATGGTTAAGTTACCAATTTACATGGACAATCACGCGACTACGCCGCTTGATCCGCGCGTGCTTGACGCCATGATGCCCTACCTTACGGACCGGTTCGGAAATGCTGCAAGCCGCAATCACAAATTCGGATGGGAAGCCGAAGAGGCTGTCGAGAGTGCGCGCAAGGAAGTGGCGGCATTGATTGGCGCCGATCCGCGAGAGATCGTGTTCACGAGTGGGGCCACGGAGTCCGATAACCTGGCGGTAAAGGGTGTGGCCTGGATGTATCGCGAGAAGGGCGACCACATCATTACCTGCGTCACCGAGCACAAGGCGATCCTCGACACGTGCAAGCACCTGGAGAAGGAAGGTTTCCATGTGACATTCCTGCCGGTGGACAACAAAGGCTTCGTGAACCTTGACGATCTCCGCAATGCGATCACGGACAAGACGATCCTGATTTCCATCATGGCGGCGAACAATGAAGTCGGCGTCCTTCAGGACGTAAAGGAAATCGGCAAGATTGCGCGTGAGCGCGGCGTGCTGTTCCATACCGATGCCGTTCAGGCAGCCGGCAAGGTTCCGTTCAACGTGAACGAAATGAACGTGGACCTCGCCTCCCTTTCGGCTCACAAAATTTACGGGCCGAAAGGCGTCGGCGCTCTGTTCGTTCGGCGCCGCAATCCGCGCGTGCTGGTCACGCCCATCATCGATGGCGGCGGTCACGAGCGCGGCATGCGATCCGGAACGCTTAACGTTCCGGGTATCGTGGGTTTCGGCAAAGCCGCCCAGATCTGTCGCGAAGATTTTCAGAAGGAAACGGCGGAAATGTTCCGTTTGCGCGAGAAGCTCCGCAACACGCTCGAACGCGAACTGGACGAGGTTTACATCAACGGCGATCTTCAGAAGCGATTGCCCGGCAACCTCAACATGAGCTTTGCCTACGTCGAAGGCGAATCGCTGTTGATGGGCATCAACGATATCGCGGTTTCGTCGGGCTCAGCGTGCACGTCTGCGAGTCTCGAACCTTCTTATGTGCTGAAGGCGCTCGGTGTCGGCGAAGATCTCGCGCATACCTCGATCCGCTTCGGCATCGGCCGATTCAACACGGAAGAAGAAGTGGATTATGTCGCCGCGCGCGTCATTGAAGTGGTTCGCCGGCTGCGAGAGTTGTCGCCGCTGTACGAGATGGCAAAAGAAGGTATCGATCTGAAGTCCGTGCACTGGGCGACGGAAGCGTAACTGTCAGGTCTTAAGGAGAATCGTAATGGCATATTCAGATAAGGTTATCGATCACTATAACAATCCGCGTAACGTCGGCGCTCTCCCTAAGGAAGATCCAAATGTGGGAACGGGCCTTGTTGGAGCTCCGGAGTGCGGCGACGTGATGAAGCTTCAGATCAAGGTGAACGAGGAAAGCGGCGTCATCGAAGACGCGAAGTTCAAGACGTTCGGCTGCGGCAGTGCGATCGCAAGTTCGAGTCTCGCGACCGAGTGGGTGAAAGGCAAAACGCTCACGGAGGCGCTGGCAATTAAAAATACGGACATCGTGAAAGAGCTCAGTCTGCCTCCGGTGAAGATCCATTGCTCGGTCCTTGCGGAAGATGCGATCAAGGCCGCGATCACCGACTGGAAGAAGAAGCACGAAGAAAAAGGATAAGGCAGGCAACGCGAGCAATGGCAATCGAGATTACCGACAACGCCGTTACGGAAGTACGGCGCATGATGCAGAAGGAAGGCGTGCAGGCTGCCGGCTTACGCGTCGGTGTGAAGGGCGGAGGATGCTCCGGCCTCTCTTACAACATCACGTTCGAGAGCCAGGCGCGCACCGGCGACAAAGTCTTCGAGCGCGACGACGTCAAGCTGTTCTGTGATTTGAAGAGCTACATCTATCTGAACGGAACCGTTCTGGACTACGACAGCGGCCTCATGGGCAAAGGGTTCGTCTTCATGAATCCCAACGCGAAGAAGAGCTGCGGCTGCGGTAGCTCGTTTACAACTTAATCGTTCGCACTCTCGCCTCACTCAACCATGGATTACTTCGAGGTGTTTGGTCTGCCCAGAATTCTCGGCATCGACCTGGCCGCACTCGAAAAGACATTTCACGAGCTCAGCCGTAAGTATCACCCGGACTATTTCTCGACGGCCCCGCCTGCCGAAAGAACGCAGGCCGTCCGAATGACGGCGCTGATCAACGACGGCTACCGCACGCTGCGGCAGCCTGTCCGGCGTGTCGAATATCTTCTTAGTCTTTACGGTTTCAAATCCGATGGAAGCAAAGTCCCGCAGGCTTTACTCATGGAAGTGTTCGAGATCAACGAGCAACTCGAAGAAGTGAAAGCCGGCCGCGCATCCGTCGAGGAGATCGATTCGCTGCGCGCGCAAATCAAGGAAAAGCGCGAGCGGTTCGATGTGGAATTGCAGCAGGCAAGCGTCGCTTGGGATGGACTCGTGAAGAGCCGGGCGTCGGAAGAAAAACAGAAGACGCATCTGGCAAAACTGGCGGAGATCCTGTCCGAATCGTCGTATATACGAAATCTGGAAAGAGAGTTGGAGGGCTCCGGCCCAAGTCATTAGCCGCGTTAGCGGCGAAAGAATCTAGCCACGGGCGCAGCCCGTGGTTCGCTTTATCCAATACGCATGAGCCCCAGCAGGGGCGAAAGAATCTTTCGCCGCTACCGTGGCTCTTCGAATTCGAACTCACGACCACGGCCTTCGGCCGTGGCTAGACTCTTTCGCCGCTAGCGCGGCTGGGAAACAGCAAATGCCGAAAATTGTAGGAATCGATTTAGGAACCACCAACAGTCTGGTCGCGATTGTCGAAGACGGCACGCCTCGCGTGATCCCCGGTCCGGACGGAAACAAACTCGTACCGTCGGTGATCTATTTCGATGAAGGCGGCCAAGTCCTCGTCGGCAATACCGCAAAAGAAAAAATGGTCGAGAAGTCGAAGAACACTATTTTCTCGATCAAGCGATTCATGGGCAAAGGTATCGAGGACGTACGTGAAGACCTGCCGTTATTGCCGTTCGACGTGTCGCCTGAAAGCGAGCACATCATCCGGCTCAAAATTTTCGGACGCGACTACACGCCCCCCGAACTTTCCGCTTTCATCCTGCGCGAGCTCAAGAGAAACGCTGAAGCCGTGCTTGGCGAAGAAGTGAAGAACGCCGTGATCACAGTCCCCGCCTACTTCAACGACGCTCAGCGGCAAGCTACCAAAGACGCGGGCCGCATCGCCGGCCTCGACGTGCTCCGCATCGTCAACGAACCGACGGCTGCGTCTCTCGCCTACGGTCTCGACAAGCGGAACCAAGGCACGATTGCCGTTTACGACTTCGGCGGCGGAACCTTCGACATCTCCATCCTGAAGCTCAGCGACGGCATCTTTGAAGTGCTGTCTACCAGCGGCGACACTCATCTTGGCGGCGACGACATCGACGAAACTTTGATACGCCTCGTTCTCGGCGAACTACAGGACCGGTCCGCCCATATCCCTGCCATTCGAAAAGCCGTCAACAAGGCCAAAGAAGACCTCTCGGCGGCCGATACTGCGGAGATCGTCGTCGTCGACTCGGCCGGCTACAAGCGGACAATGACTCGCGCGCAATTCAATAGTCTGATCGACCCCATCGTCGAGCGTACTCTCAAGCCGTGCCGGCAGGCACTGCAAGATGCCGGCTTGAAGCCGAACGAAATCGATGAAGTCGTGATGGTCGGCGGTTCGACGCGCATTCCTCTGGTGCGGCAAAGGGTCCAGGAACTTTTCGGCCGCGTACCGCACACCGAACTGGATCCGGATGAAGTCGTCGCGCTTGGCGCAGCCGTCCAGGCGGACATTCTCGCAGGCGGCAAGCGCGACATGCTCCTGCTCGACGTAACGCCGCTTTCGCTTGGAATCGAAACGATGGGTGGCGTGATGTCAAAGATCATCCCCCGCAACTCCACGATTCCCGCAAGCGCGACTGAAATGTTCACAACGTTCATCGATGGCCAGACCAACGTGAAGATTCACGTCCTGCAGGGCGAACGCGAACTGGTCAAAGATTCCCGCAGCCTTGCTCAATTCGATCTCAAAGACATCCCGGCGATGGTCGCGGGCATGCCGCGCATCGAAGTCAAATTCCTCATCGATGCGGATGGCATTCTCAGCGTGTCGGCGCAGGAACAACGCACGGGCAAGTATCAGTCGATCGAAGTGAAACCGACTTACGGACTCACGGATGAGCAGGTCGAGCAGATGATCCTCGAATCGTTCGAGTATGCGGAAGCCGACATCGAAGCGAGGCTCGTCATCGAAGCGCGGAACGAAGCGGAGACCGTGCTGAACGCAACGGTGAAAGGTACCGCGGACGAGCAGTACGCCAATCTCACAGACGAAGAAAAGGCCGCAATCGCGGAGGCCGCCAAAAACCTGCGCGAGTCGATGAAGAGCAACAACCACCAGGCGATCCGCGAAGCGATAGAACGACTCAGCAATGCAACGATGCATCTCGCCGAGTTGATCATGAACTCCTCGATCGCAAAGGCGCTGAAGGACAAGCGCGTGAGGGAAATCGAGAATGGATAATCTGACCTGGACAACCACCGAGGACGTCGCCATTGCACTCGCCGATAAGTATCCCGACACAGATCCACTCACCGTGCGGTTTACGGACCTCTATAAGTGGGTCGTATCTCTCGAGGGCTTCAGTGACGATCCTAAGAACTCGAATGAGAAGAAACTCGAGGCGATCCAGATGGCATGGTTTGAAGAGTGGCAGGATAGGCGTGGATAAGTTATAGTCGCCTGCCCGTATGATGTATTGCCCTCGATGCAACAACACACATTGGGTCCGGATCCCGCATCGAGACTTTAAGGATCGCCTGGCCCTGCTGCGATTGAAGCGGCCGTTCCGTTGCATCAAGTGCGAGCGTGTTCGGCTCGGATCCATCTTTCTCGATTTCAGCTGGTCCCAACCTCCGAAACCCAAGCGCAAGATTGCTCTCGACAAAACGACCCCGGCGGATTTGAGATGCCCTGCATGCGGCGGCGACGTCCGCCGCTCGCGCAGGCGCGCGCTCGAGCGGGTGTTGTTTTTTCTGCGCGCGTATCGATGCGTGGAGTGTCAGGCGCGATTCCGCACCGTCAGGTTTGGATAGCGTCGGCAGCCCGCAGTCCCGTCGTAACGGCTCCCTCGATCAACGGTCCAAGCAAGTAATCACCGCAAAAGAACAGGCCGGGCCGGCGCTGCCGTCGATGGAACGCCGTAATTTCGCGATAGCGGCCCGGCGGAAACTTCGGCATTCCGGACTTCCATTCCGTCGCTTCGGCTCGCAGCGGATCCGCACGATAGATCGTTTTCAAGTCGGCGAGCAGGCTGGTTGCAGTCACATCATTCCCTCCGCCGGAAATCGTCGCGGATCCCTCGGCTTGCGGAACCAAAGACGGGTCGATGTAGTCATGAAACGAAATCGTAGCGGCGGAGAGATTCTCCACTCGCGGGATTGATACCGCGTAGCAGTTCCCATCCAGAGGCTGCGACGTCACGACCCGAACATTCACGACTCGCTGGTATCGGCAGTTGCTGAAGAACAACCGATCTTCTTCGGACAATAATGCATCCACTCCCGTGATACGAAGGACGGCATCTCCGGGCACGGCGAAAACGACATCCGAAAAACGTTCGCCCGCGACGATGTACGTTTCTGCGTCGGCCTCAACCCGATCGATCGCACGTCCGCCGACGATGTGCAGTCTGCCGGCGAGAGCCTCACTAATACGGCGAATGCCGCCACGGACAGTGCTCATTCGCACGTTGTACATGTGTTTGGCCAAGACCAGATACAGCCACGCCGACGTTTCGTCCGAACTAAAGAAGAACAGGGTGGAGATCAACGGCCCGGCAACGTAGTTCAAAACGTTTTGTGAGAGTTCCCGCTTCACGAATGTCGCGACCGTTTCCTGGTCGAACTCCAAAGCCCGCTCGGGCCGGTGAAAATCGAGATTCGACGAATTTCGCGCGAGCAGATAGGCCATTCGTGGAAGCATGGCTTTGTCCGCGAAGTTCAAGCCCTTGAACGACAGCAGTCCCGTCGCCGATGCCACTCTGTGGCGATACACGCGTCCTTTGTAAAACTGGCCCGCGTGCGGAGCGATCGGAATGACCTCATCCTGCAACCCGACATCTTCGATGAGTTGAAACGTGTTGAGGAACAGTTCGGGGGCAAGCAGGTAAAAGGCTGCCGAGTCGCGGGCGCCGGGAGCAGCAGTGGATTCGAAAACGGTCGAATCGATTCCGCGGCGCTTCAGCGAATAGGAGCATGTGAGACCGGCCAAACCGCCGCCGATGATCGCTACGCGCCTCACGTGCTCGCGTTGACTCGGGCGCGCGTCCGATCGCGGTAGAAGCGTCGCATGATCTTATCGACGAGCGAAGGAGCGATCGCATTCGCCCAGCTAACCAGCCTTCCGAGACGATTGGGATAAACCTCTGCGACAGGCTTGTGGATACAGCGGACGATCGATGCAGCCACCTCTTCGGCAGATTGAACATGTCCCATCGCTTTGAATTTCTGCGTCACATCGCCGTGCCGGACATTGTCTCCAAACTCCGTCTGCGTTGCGGCCGGGTTAATGATGCTGACTTTGATTCCCGAGCCATGCATTTCGACCCGCAATGCTTCGCTGATTCCGTGCAGCGCAAACTTCGTCGCGCAGTAGATGCCGCTGAGCGGCAGTCCGCGTTTGCCCGCCATTGACGAGATGTTGATGATGTGTCCACCGCCCTGCGCTCTCATGATGGGAATGACGAGTTGAGATGCAACCAGCGGCGCATCGAAGTTCAGGTCGAAAATCTCGCGCACGACCTCGGCCGGAGTATTTTCGACAGATCCGTAAAAGCCAAAGGCGGCATTGTTGATGAGAACGTCGACACGGCCAAACTGATCCATCGTGCGATGGATCATCTCCTTGACTTGATCGCGGCGCCGCAGATCCAACAACAGAACCAGGGCCTCACTACCTGCCGCTCTGACCTCATCAGCGATGGAGCGCAACAGCGACTCCCGCCTCGCCGCCAGCACCAACTTCACCCGCTCGCGCGCCAGCGCAACGGCTGTCGCCCGCCCAATGCCGCTCGACGCACCTGTAATGATGATGACCTTGCCCGAAATGCTTGCAGCCACGCCGTGAATTATAACTTCGGCCGCAGACTACTTGCTGAACCAATACGCGATGCGAATGAGAAAGACGTCATCGGGATGTGCCGCGAAGAGGCGGCCGGCGTCGCGGCTGGGAGAGAACGTGCCGGGATTCGACCGATCCTGCCGATTCTCGGTCCAAACGAAATACATCGTGGACCCGAGGCGCCACTCCCAGCGGAATATCGCATTCACGCGGAGGGATTTGAAGTTGAAGTCCGGATCGCTGAACGTGAACGGCGCTGCCCCGGCTGTTGGATCGGGATTGACCGTGTACACGCGATTCGGATCCACCGCAATCTGGCCGATGTCCGTGCCGTATCGCGAAAAAGAGAACGAGCCTGGCCGCGCCAGTTCTTTGAAATTCCAGTAATCGCCGACCGAGACCAGAGGCTGCATGTAAACCTGCAACGACATCTTCGGCCCGAAGATCCAGTTGAGGCGCGTCGTGAACGACACTTCCGTTTGATTGATATCGGCGAACACGTATCGGCTGCCATAAGTGCCGGCCGCCGTCGCATCCTGAACCGTTTTGACGTATTGCGCGTTGCCCCGGCTGCGGCTGAAACTCGGCCCCGTGGAAATCGTGATCGACGGCGACGGCTTATAGGTAATGCCGGCGTTAAAGCCCGTGTACCACGAACGCGGTTTGTTGCGGCTCATATTTACAGAAGAGTTGAACGAGATCTTCTTGCGGGAATCGGAATTGAAGCCTGTGTTGATGAAACCGCCGCTGTTGTTGATTGACGAAGGGCCGCCGCGAGTCAACTGGTCGCTCTGTGTTTGGCGGCTCCAGGCTGCGCCTGCATAGACACCCCAGTAGTTCAATAACGTGGCGTACGCGTTGGCATTCCAACCGTCACCCAGGAGCTTCCTCCCGTAATTCCACTTCCACCACTTCGCGACCCAAACGTTGCGGTCGCGCGACCACCGATCGGGGGTGGTCTTTCGCCAGTTCACGACTGCATGCGCTCCTGCGACGTCGCCGCCCGTTTGAAAACCGAGGTCGTTCGATTCGAAGCCGGGACTCACGCCCCAGAGCGCCGCGTTCACCAGCACATTTCCCGTCTGCCGGTTGAGATTGATATCGCCCGTCGTGCCTTTCATCGACGTAGCGCCCGGCCGGAGCGAGACCTCAGGGGCATCGGGACGCTGGAAGTAATGCTGTGGCGAGCGCTGCAGGCGATCGATGCTGGCCGCGCTTCCCTTGACCCAGCTTCCCGCAAACTTGCCGGTGATGACCCAGTTCTTCTTCGAATCCAGAAACCAATAGGCGTCCGCGCCGGCAACATGCGCTCGCTGGGGTAGAAGATCGCGCAGTGCCGGCAGTTGAAGATCGCGTTCCACTGCGGTCGTGAGGAAACCCACACCGGCGCGGCGGAATTCTTTAAGAACTCGACCGACGGCGTAGTTCGTCAATGGCTCCACTTCCACCTTCGAACGCCGTCCACTCGACAAAACGTCCGCGGATTCGCGGCCGGTGACTGCTTCGACCAAACCGAATGTCCAACCGCTGCGTGTCTTGCCGGTCAGCTTGCCGGCTCCAAGAATCGTCGTCGAACCTGGTTGATCCACGAAGTCGCCTGATGCCGAACCTTGCGGCGCGCGCCCGATGCGGCGTGTATAGAAGAGGTTCGGCTCCTGCCGGTTGAATCCCCAAAAATTGTTGGATCCTCCCTGACCGAAGTTGCCGAAGATGTTGGCGCCTTCGAGGAAGAACGGCCGCTTCTCCGGAAAGAACGTTTCAAACGCGCTGAGATTGACCACGGCCGGATCGACTTCGACCTGTCCGAAATCCGGATTCACGGTCGCGTCCAGCGTGAAGCTGCTGCTCAGTCCGTACTTGATGTCGATGCCCGTCGCGCCAAAAAAACGCGAGCCGTCATTGAACGGATCGTTAGGCTTCGAAGGTTGAATGAACTGGTTTCTGGACACGATGTACGGCATCACATCGAGATGGCGATGCGACTCCAGTCCGTCAATTCCGGCCAGATCGTCCATGCGTGATGCGGTGCCGCTTTCCTTTTTTGGAACCATCTGCAGCCACACCGTCTCGTTCTTGCGATGGATGTAGCGCGCAGCGTTGATGCCCCAGACCTGTTGATCGCCTCCGGGAAATCGCAACTGTGAAAACGGAACCCGCATTTCGAGACTCCAGCCTTCGTCGTCGACGCGCACAGCGGATTCCCAGACGCCGTCCCAGGAGTAATCGGTGAAAGTGTCGTTGGAGATGATCGCATCGCGTTGAACGCCGCCTGAGCTCACCTCGAAAATCGCGCCGGTGAGGCGGTCATGATTGGGACTCAACTGGAGCGTGAACCGGTCCGCGTCCGCGTTGTCGTCGCGCCGCGAGAGTTGGCGGACGATCTTGTCCGGCTCCTTGTCGAAGAGGCGGACACCGAAGTAAATCGACGTATCGTCGTAGAGAACTCGAAGCTCGGTTCTCTCGCTGGGATCTTTGCCTTCGATCGGATCACGCTGGATAAAATCCCATTCAACGGGCGCTTTGCTCCAGGCCCTGTCATTTAGATTTCCGTCGACGACAACTTTTTCAGTGGTGCGGACCGCGTGAAGGACATGAGGGGGCTTTCTCTCCTGTCCCCGTGAGCTGAATGCGGACAAGAGCAGCAGCAGGACTATAGCTGCAATGCGACGCGGCATGCGCACGGAGTATAGACACCCGTATCGCGGTTTTTGGTCACTAAAATGTATTGATTGTGTCGATTAATTGTAATTTCAGCTGCGCATTGCAGGATGCAGATTGCGTATTAGGAATGGTATAGTCCCGCACATGAAACGACGAGAATTCTTGTTTGGAATGGCTGCCGCTCCGCTGGCTGCGGCCGCTGCCGGTACCGTGGGTGGTGCTCAAACGCCTGCCACTCCTGCACGCGCGCGGACGAAGATTAAGCAGAGCGTCATGGCGTCCGTTTGGACGGGCACGAATAACTCTTTCGAGGAACGGTGCAAGATCCTGGCACGCATTGGCTTTAAAGGAGTCGATCTGCCGACTGCGCAGCAAGTGCCGATCCTGAAACAGAACGGCCTCACGCCCGCGCTCATGACGGGCACGGGCACGAGTTTCCAGAATGGCCTGATCCGCAAAGAAATGCACAACCAGTTCGAGGAAGCGTTTCACGCAGGCATCGACATGTGCGTCGATGTCGGTTGCCCCACGCTCATCGCGCTGCCCGGCGAGCGCCGCGGCATGCCGTGGGAAGAAGCCGGCGACAATGCGGTGGCGATTTTCAATCGCGTGAAGGGCTACGCGGAGCAAAAAGGCATCACGCTGTGCATGGAAATCACGAACTCCAAGGTGGAAGCCGACCAGCGCACGGACCAGGTCTTCAACCATCTCGCCTGGGGTCTCGATGTCTGCAAGAAGGTGAAGTCGCCGCGCGTGAAAGTCCTCTACGACATGTATCACGTGCAGATCGCCGACGGCGATGTCACGCGGAACCTGCGGGACAACTTCGATTACATCTGCCACATCCACGTTGCCGGCGTTCCGAGCCGCCAGGAGATTGACGACAAGCAGGAACTCAACTTCCGCTTCATCGCAAACGCTATCGCCGACCTGGGATACACGGGCTTCGTAGCGCACGAGTGGAGACCCGGACCGGGCCGCGATGCGATCAAGAGTCTCGAACAGTGTTTTGAAATTATGAACGTGTAACGACGTCGTCCGGGTTATCCGGACGAGTTTCGGCCTGCAGTCTTTTCAAAGCGCGGCTGAGCTCGACTGGATAACCCGGCACGACTTTCGACAGGTTCAGCAAGCTCCCCGCAAAAGCATTCCGCTCCGATTGGCATCGCGTGCGAGCTACTTCCACCTGCTCGGCAGGCTGTACTCTGCGGCCGTTCTCCATAACTTTAATCAGCAGAGGTTCCCCTGGGATCTCCGTCTCACTCATCAGGCCGATGACGTCGCGGACGGCTTTACCGCCGGCGGTCTCGCGAAAAATCTGCTTTCTGCCGGGAAGCGTGGACTTCGATTCGGACAGCTTCATCTTCGCTCTGCCTGCGTACTCCGCCAGTTTGTAAGCCGTGTCGAGAACCGGTACGTCGGACGAGGTGGCCAAATGCCGTCCCACTCCAAAGCCATTGATTGGAACGCCTGTCGAGACGATGCGATGGATCTCGTACTCATCGAGACTGCTGCTCGCGAAAATCTTGACGTGCTGCAGTCCCGCCGCGTCGAGCTGATGCCGCACATCCCAGGCATGTTTCGCGAGGTCGCCGGAATCCAGCCGCACGCCGCTCACGCGAAATTCAGAACCCAACTCACTCGCCAGGCGGATGATGTTTTCGACGCCGCGAGTCATGTCGTAGGTGTCGATGAGGAGAATGGCTGCCGGATAGGTCCGCACGAAGTGGCGGAATGCTTCGATCTCGCTTTCAAACGAGAGCACGTAGCTGTGTGCCATGGTTCCCGCGACGGGAATACCCCACGTCTGGCCCGCGAGAACACTCGACGTCGAATCCACGCCCGCGATGTAGAACGCTCTGGGTTGCTTCAGCGCCGCATCCGCGCCGTGCATCCGTCTCGCACCAAAATCGACGACGGAACGGCCTTGCGCCGCCCAGACAACACGCGACGCCTTCGACGCCGCCAGCGATGCCAGCTGCACCTGGTTCATCAAGAACGTCTCGATAAACTGCGCCTGCTGCAGCGGAGCAACGACTTCGATGAGCGGCTCATTGGCGAAAACATACGTGCCTTCGGGAACGGCGTACACGTCGCCGGTGAAACGGAATTCGCGAAGGCTCTCGACAAAAGCGTCGGAGAACCGGTTGAGCGTCTTGAGATACTCGATGGACTCATCGGTAAAGATCAACGTCTCGAGATAATGCAGAACGTGCTCGAGTCCGCATGCGACGAGATAGTTACGATTCGTGGGCAGCCTGCGCATGAACAGGTCGAAGACGGATTCATCGTTCTTGCCGGCGTCGAAATACGACTGCAGCATCGTCAACTCGTAGAGGTCCGTCAGAAGGGCAGCGTTCGAATCGTTGACCCACGGTGGAGGTGTCATCGACGCTCGAGAATTGCGCCCGCGCTGCGGATATCGTCGAGCGCGCGGCGTCCATCATCGGAGTTGACGTTGACCGGCCGGGTACCATCGACGATCACATGGACCTCGAGGCCCTGGCCGATGGCGTCGAGCGATGTTTCGCGAACGCAATAATCCTGCGCAAGGCCGCCAAGCCACAGCCGCTTGATTCCGGCTCGGCTCAGCCGCTGTAAGAGGTCGGTGCCTCCAAATGCGGAATAGCTGTCGTTATCGAGCTCATAACCTTTGCTGACGATTTCAGTGTTCGCTGGAAGGTGGAGATCGGGATGAAACTCCGCGCCGGCCGTGCCCTGCACGCAATGCGGCGGCCACGGTCCACCACGCTCTTTGAAACTGATGTGTCCGGCGGGATGCCAGTCGCGCGAAGCGAAGACAGGAATGTTCTGACGAAGCGCCTCGTCAATCCAACGATTCAGAACCGGGACCACGTGATCGCCCTCACGGACAGCCAGTGCTCCGCCGGGACAGAAATCGTTTTGGACGTCGACGATCAGGAGGGCATCGCCCTTTTGCATGAGGCTAGTTTAGCAAAAGGAAACGGGGAATCTGATCAATCCCCAATCCCCAATCACTCAATCCCCATCCGAGGAGACGCAAGACGAAGCCGATCCTCGTGCTTGTTCCCTCGGATGGGGATTGGGGATTGAGTGATTGGGGATTGATCAGATTCCCCTCTCACTTCCCCTAATTACGCAGACTACTAGTCGGCCCATTGGGCCCGTTCCCGATAATATCCCCCGAAACGACCATCTCCACGCGCCGGTTGAGCTGGCGGCCGGCGGCGTTGTCGTTGGAGGCGACCGGCTGGGTTTCGCCGAGGCCGCGCGCGGTGATTGCGCCGGAGCTCACGCCCTGTTGGGTCAGGAAGTCACGGACGGAGTTTGCGCGCTTTTCCGAGAGTTCCTGATTCAGGTCATCGGAACCGACGTTGTCCGTGTGGCCCTCGACTTCGACCTTCAGGCCGGGATGTGCCGCGAGAACAGCTGCGATCTTCGTGAGTTTTTCACGCGCTCCCGGTTTGAGAGTCGCCTTGCCGGTATCGAACCAGACGCCGGACATGTTCACGATCAGACCGCGTGCGGACTCCTTGGTGTCGAGGATTCGGTTGAACTGTTCGACAAGCTGCCGCCGGAGCTGCATCTGTTCCTGCTTGGCCTGTTCGGTAGCCTGGTGGGCGCGTTCGAGTTCAGCCTGCGCGGCAGCACGATCGCGCGCCGCCTGTTCGTTCGCAGCCTGGGCCTGGGCGCGATTGCGTTCGGCATCGGCCAGGGCCGCAGCACGCTGAGCCTCCGCCGAAGCGCGTTCCGCTTCAGCGCGAGCGCGCCGCTCGGTTTCGAGACGCTGCTGTGCTTCTGCCTGAATTCGCTGCTGTTCCGCTGCCGCGCGCTGCCGTTCGGCTGCGGCGCGATCTTGCTCAGCTGCAATCCGCTGTTGATCCGCTGCGGCACGATCCCGCTCCGCTTGAGCTTGACGCTCCGCGGCGGCGGCACGTTCGTTCGCCAGGCGTGTCTCAGCTTGCCGCTTGAGAGCGATCAAGCGAGCATCTTCTGCAGCTTGAACCGCGCCTCGCGCAGTCGTGGACACAGGTTTACTGCCGGGATCCCGGCCTTGATAGGTTTCTGCCTGTTGAAGAAGCTTCTCAGCCTTCGCAAACGAATCGGCCGCATCTTTGTCGGCACCTGCCCAACGGGCAATGCGGACGGCATTCTGCGCTTCGTACAGGTCGAGAGGTTTGTTCTTTTCCAGCTTGATCGGTTTCAAATCCGCAGGAGGCACGTTCACCGCATATTGACCGCGCTGCAGCAATTCGAATTTTGCGTCAACCTGCTCGACGATGCCTTCCGTGTCCTTGCGGATGAAGTTTTCCATCACAACGACATCGCTGGGTTGCGTCACGCCGAAGTAAGGCTCGGCAGTCACGATCAAGCCGAAGGCCTGCAGGTCCGTCGTCACGTTAAGTACCCCGCGATTGCTGTCGTTCAGGATCACTTCACCGAGATTGACCGGCCGCCCTTCCGGAGTGATGGCCCACAACACGTAGGTCAGGAATTCCGGACCGAAGCGAGTTGCCGGTTGCATGTCCTTCATTTCGGTTTTGATCTCGATGTAGCCTTTCTTGCTTTCGACTTCGGCTTCACCGTGCGCGGTTGGCAACAGGGGCGTTCCGCGAAAATCGACTCGAGTCGAGCCTCCGCGGTGACGGTAATTGACAGCAGTCGTCGTGCGCTCGACGACATTAACCGTGATTTTGTAGATCGGATTGTCCCCACTGCTTTGAATTTGCACCTGCGCGGGCGTCTGTGCCGGCGCCATTGGTGAAGTCAACAGCGTGAGTGCCGCTATCGACAAAATCCACTTAAGACCTCTCATCTTGCACCTCTCTTGGATTTAAACGTGACCCCATAAAGCGTGCACGCGCCGAGCCACTCGGCTAAGATCCTTTACCGGCATGGCTTTGCCATAAATGCCGTGAACATGCAGGTCTCTGTCCGACATCAGGTCCGGGAAAAATGCTCATCAAACTTTCACATTCCACCGCAGAGAACGCAGATACTCCGCGAGAGAATTGCGATGCTCTTCCCCTGTTTACGGGCCTGCGCAGCATGGTGTGTGAATCCGTGGGGCCGATGCGGCACGAAGTCAGCGTTCCCTTTCACGACTCGCAGGTTCGCAGCGTCGCGCTGCTGATCCAGACGGGGTGGGATCAACGATGGGGCACCGACGCCTATTGGGAACCGGGTCCGTTTCTAGGCGAACATCTCATCTTTCGAATCGTCCGTTCCGGGGTGCGGTTGGTGGGCGTCGATTTTCCGGTGATGGAGAGATCAACGGAAACGCGGCTGATCACGTCGGGCAAGATTCCAATTGTCGAAAACCTGCACAACCTTGCGTCGCTGCCGCGCGTCGGATTTCGCTTCACCGTAGTTCCGCTGGGAAATAACGCTGGGGTCGTCTGCCCGGTCAGCGCATTTGCAGAAACACAGCCGCGTTAGCGGCGTAAGAATGTAGCCACGGCCGAAGGCCGTGGAGAGAATGGTTATCGTATGAGCCGCGGAGCGGCGAAAGAGCCTTCCGCGGCTCCGCGGCTCATGCATGTACAAACACGTAACCACAGCCTTCGGCTGTGGCTAGATTCTTACGCCGCTGCCGCGGTGCATCGTGCCAGGTCATGTAATTACCCTAACGCCTACAGTTTCGGAACAGTCGACAGGCCTTCCTTCTTCCAATCGCGGAGGCCGCAAAACTGAACCGTCTTGTAGCCTGCTTTTACCATCGCTTCTGCAACGCGCGACGCGCGTCCGCCACCGCCTCAATAGAAGACGATCTCCGCGTTCTTGGGAAGCTCGCTCATGCGCTTCTCGATCTGAGCCATCGGGATGTGAATCGCTCCGGGAATCGCGCCGCCTTCCTTGATCTCCGACGCGTCACGCACGTCGACCACGATAGGCTTCTTGCTCGATTCGAGTTTCTTTTTCAGTTCCGGGATGGGTATCCGTTCAGCAGCCATATGAGTGATGATACATTACTCGCGCGATGGATCAGATTGACGTCATCAATCCTGCAACCGAGGAAATGATCGGCAGCGTCCCTCGCGGAACCGCGGCTGACGCGGATCGCGCCGTTCGCGCTGCGCGCGAGGCCTTCCAAAAATGGCGCTGGGTGCCGGCGGTCGAAAAGGCCACGATGCTGCACGCCATCGCAGCAGGCATGCGCAGCAAACAGCAGGAACTCGCGACCCTGATGACGCGCGAAGGCGGCAAACCGTTTTGCGAGAATCGCGATGAAGTCGAGTGGACGGCTTCCTGCTTCGACTACTACGCCGAAATAGGCCGCAACTCGCGAGGCAGTTCGCTTCCTCCCGTCTTTGAACACCAGGTGAACTTCACCATCAAGGAACCCTACGGTGTGGTCGCGGCCATCATTCCGTGGAACTACCCGTTGCTCCTGCTTTCATGGAAAGTGGCGCCGGCCCTGGCGGCGGGAAACACGGTGATCATCAAACCTAGCGAAGAAACGCCGTTGGCAACACTGGCGCTCGCGGAGGTTTTTACGACGCTGCCGCAGGACGTCGTCGGCATCGTCACAGGCTATGGTGAAGAAGTCGGCGAGGCGCTGGTGCAACATCCCGGAACAGACCTGGTCGCGTTGACGGGATCCGTCGAAACCGGGAGACGTGTTGGAAAGCTGTGCGCAGAGCAGGTCAAGAAAGCGCATCTCGAATTGGGAGGCAACGACCCTTTCATCGTTTGCAGCGATGCCGATCTCGAGATTGCGACACGCGCCGCCTGCTGGGCTGCCTATCTGAACACAGGCCAGGTCTGCACCGGCGCAAAGCGCTTTTATGTATTCGAGTCCGTTGCGGATGAATTCACCAAACGCGTCGTCGAATTCACGCGATCGTTGAAGCTCGGCAACGGCATGGAGCCCGACACGGACATCGGTCCCGTCATCAACCTGCGGCAACTCGAAGACATTCACTCGCGCGTCGAAGAAGCCACACGCGAGGGCGCGCGCATTCTGACGGGCGGCCGCCGCGCGCCGCAATTCCAGAAAGGCTTTTTCTACGAACCGACGGTGATGATTGATGTCCGCCAGAACATGAACCTGGTACAGACCGAAACCTTCGGCCCCATTCTTCCCATCATGCGAGTGCGCGACATCGATGAAGCCATCGAACTCGCCAACGACTCGAACTACGGCCTCGGCGCGAACATTTACACCAACAACATGGAATGGGCCATGAAGGCGATGGATCGCATCACCGCCGGAACCTTCTGGATCAACGATCCGCTCACCGATAACGACGCCGGTCCCTTCGGCGGCATGCGTCAAACCGGCCACTCGCGTGAACTCGGAGAAGAAGGCCTCGACGAGTTTCGCGAAACCAAGCACGTCCACCTCGATTACAAACAGGAAATCAAACCGTATTGGTATCCCTATTCGAAGTACAACGGGTTATGAAACTCAAAGCACAAGCGAAGACTTATCGAAACTTCGTCAACAATCAGTGGACGTCATCAAAAAAGACACGCGAGGTCGTGAATCCATTCAACGGAGAAACGATCGCGGTGGTGGCGGAGTCCAGCAAGAAGGATGTGGATGAGGCGATCGCCGCGGCGCGCGCAGCGTTCGATCGCGGGCCGTGGCGCGAGTCCACGGCACAGCAGCGAGGCCGCGTTCTCTTCGCGATGGCCGACCTGGTGCGCAAGCATTCCGCCACGCTGGCGGAACTGGAAACGTTCAATTGCGGTAAGCCGATCGTTGAAAGCGAATACGACATGAACGACACCGCAAGCTGTTTCGAATATTACGGCGGCCTTGCGACGAAGATTCATGGCGAAACGTTGCCCGTTCCCGATAACGCGATCAACATGACGCTGCGCGAACCCGTCGGTGTGGCGGGTTTGATCGTGCCCTGGAATTACCCGCTGATGCTCGCCGCCTGGAAGCTCGGACCCGCGCTGGCTGCGGGCTGCACGGTTGTACTCAAACCGGCCGAGCAAACGCCGCTCACGGCGCTCGAATTCGCGAAGCTGGTTCAGGAAAACATTCCGGACTTGCCTCCGGGTGTGCTCAACGTCGTCACCGGAGACGGTCCAATTGCCGGACGCGCCATCGTTGAATCTTTTAAAGTCGATAAGGTCGCCTTCACTGGAGGGACGGAAACCGGGCGCACGATCTTGAAAGGTGTTGCGGATTCCAATCTCAAGAAGGTCTCGCTGGAACTTGGCGGCAAATCGCCGAACATTTTTTTCGCCGACGCCGATCTCGAAGCCGCGACCGACGGCGCCTTGTTCGGTGTCTTCATCAATCAGGGCGAAGTCTGTTCTGCCGGCTCGCGAATTCTGATTCAGCAGGACCTCTTCAAAAAGCTCATCGGCCGGATGAAAGAAACGCTGCCGCGAATCCGGCTGGGCGACCCTCTCAATCGCGATACCAAGATGGGACCGCTCGTCAGCAAGGAACATCTGGAAAAGGTCGAAGAGTACATCGAGATGGGTCGCAAAGAAGCCAAGCTGGTCGCCGGCGGCAAGCGGCCGGCGTCGCGTGAGCTCAAGAACGGCTACTTCGTCGAGCCGACGATTTTCGAGTCCGACAACAAAGCCCGCATTGCGCGCGAGGAAATCTTCGGGCCGGTCGTCGCCTGCATTCCTTTCAAGACCGAAGACGATGCGCTCGAAATTGCGAACGACACGCCGTACGGCCTCGCCGCTGCGGTGTGGTCGCGCGACATCTTTCGCTGTCTCCGCATGGTGAAGAGTCTCCGCGCCGGCATCGTTTGGGTGAACACGATGCAGCCGTGCTACGTCGAAGCGCCGTGGGGCGGATACAAACAGAGCGGTCACGGCCGCGAGCTCAGCCTGCACGGCGTCGAAGAATTTCTTGAAACCAAGCAGGTGCACATCAATCTCAGCGAGCGGCCGATCGGATGGTACTGAAGAAGGCTGCCCCGCGCTTCGTGGTTCTCGGCGGTGCCGGCGCGATCGGTCGCATCATTGTTCGCGACCTGTACGAATCGAATCCCAACAATCAGATTCTCGTCGCGGACTTCGATGAAGGAGTGGCGCGACAGATTGCGAAGAGCTATCGCAGCAAGCGCGTGACGCATGCCGTCACGGACGCGCGATACCTTTCGCGGCTGGCGCAGGTGCTGCGCGAGCAATCCGTCGTGATCAACTGCACGCGGCATCAGCTCAACTTGAACGTCATGGAAGCGGCACTGCGAGCGGGCGTGCATTACCTCGATCTGGGCGGGCTATTCATCTGGACGCGGCGACAGCTTCAGCTGCATCGGCCTTTTGCGGAAGCCGGCCTGACGGCGATCCTTGGAATGGGTTGCGCGCCGGGACTCACGAACCTCATGGCAGCGGCCGCGGCAGCAAAGCTCGATCGCATCGACTCGATCCGGATTCGCGTGGGCAGCATCGATTTCAATGCGCGCAATGGCGATTTCGCATTTCCGTATTCCGCGCAAACCATCGTCGAAGAACTCACCCTCCCGCCATGGAAATGGAGCGGAGGCCGCTTCGTTCAAGTGGAGCCGCGGTCGGGTTGGGAACGGGTGGACTTCGGACGGCCCGTCGGCCGCGTCTGGACGGTGATGACGCGTCACAGCGAAATCGCAACGCTGCCCGTTCGCTTCAAGAACCGCGGCCTTCGCTACGCCGACTTCAAAGTCGGCTTCGACCGCCCTTTCGTGCGCGAACTCATGAAGCGCATGCGCGCCGGCTGGAGCATTCGCGATTTCGAAGCGCTACCCAGTCCGCGCACAGCTCCCAACGACTACGAAATCTCTCGAGTCATCGTCCGCGGCGGCAAAGAAACCATCACCCTGGAAAGTCACGCCCGCTCCAACGCCAAATGGCACGCCAGCGCCGGAGACATCGACACAGCGTGCCCCGCCTCAATCGCAGCGCAAATGATCGCATCCGGATTGATCGACCGGGCGGGAGTATGGGCACCGGAGGATGTGGTGCCGGCGGATAGATTGTTTAGGGAGTTGAGGCGGAGAGGGGTGACGGTTCAGTAGGGGACGGGGAATCTGATCAATCACCCAATCACCATAACCACCCGAGCAGAAGCTCTGTCCACGACTAGAGCTTGTTCCCTCGGATGAAGATTGGGTGATTGGGGATTGGGTGATTGATCAGATCCCCCAGTTCCCCTCAAGCACTGTGCCGCTGTCCCGTAAAAGGCAGGCGAAGACGCAGCACTCGTTCGCGGTGGCGTTCTTCTTCGAGGTCGCGGGTGCGGGCGCGAAGGAGATCGTTAAGGGAGACGATGCCGAGAAGTTTGAGGGGATCGTCGCGATCGACGACGGGCATGCGGGTCAAACCGGTCTCTGCCATTCGATAAACGACGAGGCGCAACGGTTCATCGGGATGGGCTGTTACCACGCGCCGCTTGATCGCGTCGGCCAAAGATAGTGTGCCTTCCTGAACGCGGTGCAGGTCTTTGCGCGTGACGACTCCTTCCAGGTCGCCGCCGGCGCCGAGCACGGGATAGAGTCCCTGCGTCCCGTGCGACCCGTTGACTTTTAGCGACAGGTCTTCAGGCGAGATGTTGTGCGGCAGCGCGACGACGTTCGTCCGCATGACTTCGCGCACGAAAAGAATCTCCAGCGGGTCGATGGCGTATTCGCGACTGAGGTGGAAGCCGCGGCGGCTGATCTTTTCAGTGAGAATCGAGCGCTTCATCGCAAGAACGGTGAATGCATAGGCGACGATCACGGCGATAAACAGCGGGAACAGCGCGTTGAAATCGCGTGTCAGCTCAAGGACGAAAATCAGAGCGGTGAAAGGCACACGCATCGTGCCGCCGAGGATCGCACCCATGCTGATGAGCGGCCAGAATCCGACGCCTTCCGCGGGAAAGAACATCGACTCGACTCCGCCCAGCGCCCCGCCGATCATCAACAACGGCGCCAGAACGCCGCCAGACGTTCCGGATCCTAACGCGAGCGCCCAGATCGCAGACTTCACGCACAAGATTCCGATTATGACGCCGCCCGGCACGTCGCCTTGGATCAGCGCTCCGATTGTTTCGTAGCCAACGCCGAGTGCGCCCGGAAAGATCAGTCCGCCAATGCCGATGAAGAGGCCGCCGATCGCGGGCCACCACATCCAGTGAATCGGAAGCTTGAAGAATCCATCTTCGGACCAATAGACCATGTTCGTCAGCAAGGTCGAGAGAAGCCCTGCGAGTAGACCCGCGATAGCGCAGAAAAAGAGGCCTTGTGGCGAGACGAATGCGGGATGAGGCGGGACAGGAAACAATGGACCGAATCCGATCAAGTAGCGGCGTATCACTGCGGCCGTTGCGCTCGCCAGCGCGACAGGGATCAGGCTGCGCGGCTTCCACTCAAACAGCAGCAACTCTGCAGCCAGCATGGCCGCGGCTACCGGCGAGGCAAATGTTGCCGACATGCCTCCGGCCGCGCCGGCAACGAGCAACGTCTTACGCTCCGTGCTCGTCAGATGAAAGAACTGCGCTGCCATCGAACCGAATGCGCCGCCCGTCATGATGATCGGACCTTCGGCGCCGAATGGACCGCCGGAACCGATGGAGATGGCCGAAGAGATCGGTTTCAAAATCGCAACTTTGGGTTGCACCCGGCTGCCGTTCAGAAGAATGGCTTCGATTGCTTCGGGAATACCGTGGCCGCGAATGCGCTCCGATCCATAGCGGGCCATAAGTCCGATGATCAATCCGCCAACGACGGGCACCAGAATTGCCCAGACTCCCAGATGGTGCCCCACGGGCGACACCATGTCGGTGGCAAATCTCTGATAGAAGAAGATGTTCGTGAAAAGCCCGATCAGTTTCAGCAACCCGAGCGCCACAAATGCGCTGAGCGCGCCAATTCCCAACGCGAGGAGGGATAAGGTGAGAAGCCGCGGAGTCGCTGTGAAATCGCCGAGTCCGTTCAGATGTTTCTTTGCAGGAGTTAATGTATGCACTGTCACGCCCGACATTATATATCGGATCACGATATCCCTGGGTTAGCGGTGTTTGGACAGTGATCTAGTTTGCTCGATCGTGAAGAAAAAACGCTCACTACCGGTTTTTGGAATTTCGGGTCATGAGCGTGACCACAGCCCCGATCAGCGGCCAGACGGCAAGGGCCAGAAGGGCCAGCGCGAAGCTGTCGGTTTGTTTGCGGACGAGGCCGACGAGGTAAGGTCCGAGGAAGCCCCCAAGATTCCCCACAGAATTGATCAGCGCGATGCCGGCCGCGGCGCCGGTGCCGCTGAGGATTTCCGACGACATGGCCCAGAACGGCCCGAGCGTGCCCCAGATTCCGATGGCCGCAACAGTCAATGCCGCAAGCTCTGCGGCCGGAGACTTCAGAAATGCAGCGGCAGTCAGGCCCGCCGCGCCAACGAAGGCAGACACCGTCACGTGGAGACGTCGCTCGCCCGTGTGATCGGAATTCTTGCCGATGATCACCATGGCGATCGCGGCCCCAATATATGGGATCGCACTGACGAAGCCGACCAGCAAATTGCTCATTGCGGAAAACGATTGAACAATCTGCGGCAGCCACAGGCTGATGCCGTAGAAGCTCATGATGATCGCAAAATAAATGAACGCCAGCCGCCACACGCGGACGCTGCGAAGTGCATCGGCCAATGAGTGGTGCCCATGTGTTCGGGCTTGCTCACGTTCCCGCTCCAGGCGGGAGGCAATCCACCCTTTTTCTTCAGCGGTCAACCAGCTTGCGTATTTCGGACCATCGGGCAGATACGCCAACGTCACGAATCCGAGAACGACCGCAGGGATGCCTTCGACGAGGAATAGCCACTGCCACCCGGCCAGGCCGGCCGCACCATCCATCTTGAGCAGAAGCCCGGAGATGGGACCGCCGATCACGCCTGCAATGGCTGTGGCCGTCATGAAGCGGGCAACGGCCCGGCCGCGAACTTCTGCAGGAAACCAGTAGGTGAGGTACAAGATCATTCCCGGAAAGAAGCCCGCTTCGGCAAGGCCCAGCAGGAAGCGCAGGATGTAGAACATCCCGGGGCCATTCACGAACATCATCGCCGACGAAATGATTCCCCATGTGATGAGAATGCGCGCGATCCAGATGCGCGCGCCGACGCGCTCGAGGATGAGGTTGCTGGGAACTTCAAAGAGGAAATATCCAATGAAGAAAATTCCGGCGCCCAATCCGAAGACCGCAGGATCGAACTTCAGCGCCGCGTTCAATTGCAAAGCGGCGAATCCGACATTGATGCGATCGAGATACGACACGATGTACAGAAGGAACATGAATGGAATGAGCCGTCGTGTCAGTCGTGAAAGGAGTGCCTGTTCGGAAATCATTTAGAGAAGCCATTGTCGCCATCCGCAGCGGCAATTGGCTCACGAATTGCACCTCGATTTGTATGGCAAATCAACCGGAAACTGTCGTCATCACCGGCGCCTCCGCCGGCGTGGGCCGAGCAACAGTTCGGGAATTTGCCAAACGTGGCGCGCGAATCGGTCTGCTGGCGCGAAGTGAAGCGGGACTCAAAGCTGCGCAAGAAGAAGTGGAATCCCTGGGTGGGACCGCGCTGATTGTCCCTGTGGACATGGCCAATAACCTCGCGGTTGAGGACGCCGCTGCTGAAGTTGAGCGCGCGCTCGGGCCGATCGATATCTGGATCAACAATGCGATGGTCTCGGTGTTCTCACCGGTGCAAAAGATGAACGCGGAAGAATTCCGCCGTGTGACAGAAGTGACGTACCTCGGCGTGGTCTACGGCACGATGGCGGCCCTCCGTCACATGGTTCCGAGAAACCGCGGCTGCATCGTGCAGGTCGGTTCGGCACTGTCGTATCGAAGCATTCCTCTTCAATCGGCTTATTGCGGCGCCAAACACGCGGTTCGCGGCTTCACGGATTCGCTTCGTTCCGAATTGCTGCACGACAGGAGCAGCGTGCACTTGACGATGGTTCATTTGCCCGCGCTCAACACGCCGCAGTTCGATTGGGTGAAAAACAAGCTGCCTCGCCAGGCACAACCTGTCCCGCCGATCTTTCAGCCGGAGGTTGCCGCACACGGCATTTACTGGGCAGCGCATCAGCGGCGGCGCGAGTTGTACGTCGGTTTCCCAACGTTGAAGGCGATCGTCGCGAACAAAGCTTTTCCCGGAATCCTTGATCGATATCTGGCCAAGCACGCGTACGACGCGCAGCAGACCAACGAACCCGCCGATACCCGCAAGCCTAATAATCTGTGGAAACCAGTGCCCGGCGATTTCGGAGCTCATGGAAGATTCGACAATCGCGCGCACTCGCGCAGCATGCATCTGTGGGCAACAACTCATCGCACTTGGTTAGCAGCGGCGGCAGCCGTTGCGGCCGGTGGCGCAGGTATCGTGTATAAGATGATGCGATGGAATTCGACGCGGTCATTGTCGGATCTGGCCCGAACGGTCTTTCGGCGGCCATTGAAATCGCCCGCTCGGGTCATTCCGTTTGCGTCCTCGAAGCGCGAGACCGGTTAGGCGGCGGAGCACGGACTGCCGAGCTCACCCTGCCCGGCTTTCGGCATGATGTCTGTTCGGCAATACACCCGCTCGCGATCGCATCCCCCTTCTTCAAAACGCTGCCGCTTGAAACACATGGCCTGGAATGGATTCACTCACCCGTCTGTCTCGCGCATCCATTTGACGACGGGCCGCCGGCCCTGCTGTGTCGATCCATTGCCGACACCTGCGCGACACTGGGCGTCGACGCGCACGCTTACGAGAAACTGTTCGCTCCCTTTGTCCGTAACGCTGACGAGTTGGTGCCCGAGATCCTCGCCCCACCAATCCACCTGCCGCGGCACCCGCTTCTGCTCGCCGAATTTGGGATAAAGGCAATCCAGTCTGCCACGGGATTTTCCCATCGACATTTTCGCGGACCGCGCGCACGAGCCCTGTTTGCGGGAATCGCCGGCCATTCGAATTCGCCTCTGCACATCTCTCCCACGGCAGCGTTTGGATTGTTGCTGACAGTTCTCGGGCACGTTGGCGGCTGGCCTCTGGCAAAAGGCGGATCGCAAAAAATATCGGACGCGTTAGCTTCTTATCTGGCGTCATGCGGCGGACGCACGATGACGGACAGGCCGGTGGAGTCGTTTCGGGACGTTCCGTCCGCGCGTGTCGTCATGTTCGATTTGACACCGCGCCAGGTGTTGAAAGTGACGTTTGATCGATTGCCTGCACGCTACAGGCAAACACTTCGCAAATACAGGTATGGGCCGGGGGTGTTTAAAGTCGATTGGGCATTGAGTTCACCGATTCCCTGGAAATCGCACGAATGCCTGCAGGCCGCGACACTGCACCTGGGCGGGTCCGGCGAGGAGATAGCCGAAAGCGAGCGCATGGTGGCGAGCGGCGGACATCCGGAAAGACCGTTTGTGTTGCTGGCGCAGCAAAGCCTTTTCGACGGGAGTCGCGCGCCGCAAGGAAAGCACACGGCCTGGGGCTACTGCCACGTGCCCAACAATTCGAACGTCGATATGACAGCTCGCATCGAGGCGCAGATCGAACGATTCGCCCCCGGTTTCCGCGACTGCATTCTGCAGCGGCATACGATGAGCGCGCCGCAGTTTGAAAGCTACAACGCGAACTATGTGGGCGGCGATATCAGCGGCGGCCTCCAGGATGTGCCTCAGGTCATCGCGCGTCCCTCGCTGCGCATCACTCCGTACGCGATGCCCGTGGATGGATTGTTCATCTGTTCCTCTTCCACCCCGCCGGGCGGCGGCGTCCACGGCATGTGCGGCTTTCACGCGGCTCGTGCCGCTCTATCGACGATTCTGTATAATCGCGTTCCATGAAGCACGTCAAAGTGATTGTTCTGTTTGCGCTACTGTCTTTGGCCATTCCGATCATCGCGCAGATGCCGCAGGAGAAAGTGGATCTCGACGCGATTTACAAAATCAAGGACGAGGGCCTGAACCGATCGCAGGTCATGGACACACTCAGTTACCTCACGGACGTGTATGGATCGCGCCTGACCGGATCTCCGCAAATCAAAGCTGCCGCGGAATGGACGAAGAAGAAGCTGACCGAGTGGGAACTCGTGAACGTGAAGCTCGAAACATGGGGCCCATTCGGCCGCGGGTGGACGAATGAAAAATTCTCGGCTCGCGCGATAGCGCCTTCGGTGAGCTTTCCTGTGATCGCGTATCCGAAGGCGTGGACTCCCGGAACAAATGGCCCCGTCGAAGGCGATGTTGTTGCGGCCGTGATCGCCAATGAGCAGGACTTCGATAAATACCGCGGCCAGCTTCGCGGCAAATTTGTAATGACGGCGGCCTTGCCCGACGTGCAGGCGCAGTTTCAGGCCCCGGGTCACAGGTTCACCGATGATGAGTTGCAGAACTTGTCGAATCAACCGGTCCAACCGCCGCGCGGCGGCGGGCCCGGACAGCGCGGCGCAGCGGGCGGCCGCGGCAACGCGCCGAACTTCAATGATCGCCGGCTCAAGTTTTTTCTTGATGAAGGTGCGCTTGCGATGATCGATCCGGGTCAAGGCAGCGGCGGAACGGTGTTCGTGCAGAGCGGCGGCGGACGGAATTTGACGGACGCGCCGGTTCCGGCGCAGGTTGTGATGGCCGTCGAAAACTATGGCCGGATCTGGCGCATGCTCGACAAGAAAGTGCCGGTCCGTCTCGAGATGGATATCCAGAACAAGTTCCTCGACGACGATCTGAATTCATTCAACGTTGTCGCCGAGATCCCCGGAACGGACAAGCGCGACGAACTGGTCATGCTCGGCGCGCATTTCGACTCATGGCACACCGGCACGGGCGCGACCGACAATGCCGCGGGCTCGGCTGTGATGATGGAAGCGATGCGGATCCTCAAGGCGACCGGACTGAAGACGCGCCGCACCATCCGGCTTGGACTGTGGACGGGCGAGGAAGAAGGCATTCTCGGTTCGCGCGCCTATGTCACGCAACACTTCGCTGATCGCACGGACATGCGTTTGAAGCCGGAACACTCGAAGTTGTCGGCGTACTTCAATCTCGATAACGGTACCGGCGCGATTCGCGGCATCTACCTGCAGGGCAACGAAAGCATCGCGCCGATATTTCAGGCCTGGATGCAGCCGTTGAAGAGTCTTGGCATGACGACGCTGTCGATTCGCGGCACCGGAGGAACGGACCATTTGTCGTTCGATGCAGTCGGGCTGCCGGGCTTCCAGTTCATTCAGGACCCGATCGAATACAACAGCAGAACGCATCACTCGAACATGGACGTCTACGAACGCATTCAAGCGGCGGACATGATGAAGGATGCGGTGATCGTCGCGTCGTTTGCATATCACGCCGCGAACCGGGATGAGATATTGCCTCGCAAGCCGCTGCCGCAGCCGCAGCGCCCCGCGGCTGCGGGCCGATAGCAGAAATCAGTTTCCTGTTTTGGGAGCGTAATATCCGTCGCGCGTGCGGATGCTGAGTTTGCCCATGCCCGTGGGGGGCGCGACGCGCACGCGGACTTTGCGAAACTTGCCGTCTTTGCTGGTATTGGTCGACTCGTAACCAATCACGTATTGGCTCTTGAGTTCGAGAGCAATCTTTTCGCACGTATCTTCCAGATCGTCGACCGACACGTGATACGAATGCCCGCCTGTCATCTCCGCCAGATCGCCCAACAACGCGCGACCGAGATCGATGACATAAATCTGCGCATCGGCCTCGCGAATGAACTCACGAATGTCGCCGCGGCTGTAACGGCTGTGATTGTCCTCGCCGTCCGTGATCAGCAGAAGCGCCTTCTTGGGATTCTGGCCGCGCTTGAGTTCGGAAAGGCCGAGGTAGATGCCGTCATACAGCGCTGTGGAACCCTCAGCCGGCTTGAAGGCCAGGCGATCTCGAAGCCGATTGATGTCGGTGGTGAAGCCTTCGGCGATCTTCGCGCGATTTGAAAACTCGACCAGAAAATATTCGTCGTCGGGCGTACCGCTTTCGAGAAACTTGGCGGCAGCCTCGCGAGCGAACTCGAGTTTCTTCTGCATGCTGTGACTGATGTCGAAGATGATGCCCAGGCTCATCGGCGCGACGTCATTGGCAAAGTAGCGGATCTTCTGTTCGATCTTGTCTTCGAAGACTTGGAAGTGCTCAGGCTTCAAGTCCGATACAAATCTGTTCCCCCCGTCATTCACGGTGACACTGAACATCACAAGATCGACGTCGACCTTCAGCGGCTTCTGAGCAGCAAAGACAACGCCCGCCGCAACAAACGCGGCTAAGAATATGAAAATCCTGCGTCGGAGCGGCATAAGTGGGCACACCTTATCACCACCATGACGACCATTCAAGCGAGGAAGGGCAAATTTGCCGCTTACCTGTACGCTGGTAGAACTCCCGACCATAGTCCTTCGCGGTTTGGCAACTGGAAATGTACCTGCACCATCGTGATCGGAAGATTTTTAAGGAGGACACAGATGACATCCAAGTTACTAGTGCGGTCTGCACTCATTCTTTGTGTGGTGACCGTGTTCGCGGCGACGTTATCCGCCCAGCGCGCCGAGATTTATCCGAACGCCGGATTCTTCTGGCCCGATACTATGAACAATGGGCAGCGTTTGAAGAGCGACGGCATTTATGGTCTTAAAGGCGGAGTCTTTATGGGCCAGAATGCGGAACTCGAAGGCAGCTTCGGGTACATCAATCATTTCGAGATGCGGCAACCCCCGAATGCTTTCAATTCAGGCTTCGGTATCGTTGAACCAACCGTGTACGGAGTTCTTTACGACCTGAACACGACCTACAACTTCGGGGAACGGCAATTCCTCAATAAGCGCATCAGCCCGTTCGTGACCTTCGGTGGTGGCGGCCTAACGGCACAGATCCGGCATGGATCATCCACGTTCATCGAAGGCGGGGGTAACGTGATCGATTCGACTGGCGCGATTGTGCCGAACCCGGCCAGATCGAAGATGCTGAACGATGGCGACACGTTCTTCACAGTCAACTATGGTGCAGGCGTAAAGTTCCTCAATCTTGCAGGGCCGGTTGGGTTCCGAGTGGATGTTCGCGGCCGTACGCTGCCGAACTACTTCGGTCAAACCACGACCTGGTTCGAACCTACTGCGGGTATCACCTTCAGCTGGGGCGAGCGATAAAGAGCGGCAAGAGGCAGAAATAAAACTCGGGGCGGTAATTTAGGACGAAGGAAAATTGGAATTTTCCTCCGTCCTAAATTACCGCCCCCAATTGTTTAAGCGGCTCGACGAATACTACCGCCACCGGCTGAACGGCCGATAATCGCACGGTAAATCGCCAAAATAATGATCGCTCCAACGATGGACGCGATAAATCCCGCCGGTTCGCCCGCGCTGTACCAGCCCAATGCGCGACCGAGAAATCCCGCAACGACAGACCCGCCGATACCCAGTAGCATCGTAACGATAAAGCCGCCCGGATCGTGTCCAGGCATGATGAGCTTGGCTAATGCGCCAACAATCAGACCCACGACAATCATCCAAAGCAGATGCATGCAACCTCCTTTTTCGAGTGGAAAGTGGGATCAAAGAAAGAGGTGCAGATGCCGTGCCAAATGGAAAAGAGAACACAGAGGGCATCTTTGCCCTCTGGATGAGTTACCAGACCCGTTCCATCGTAGAGACAAAATAAGTCGCTAGAAAAACGACGGCGATGACCATTCCAATCATGAACGTTTTCATTTAAGACCTCCCTCTAGGCTTAAGCTGTCAATTCTTTGGCACGCTCTATACCAAAATCAGAAGGTTAATGTCTTCAGCAACTTCGGTTCAGGCCGCGCGGGCTATTTCATCGTATCGACACCCTCTTCCACTAACTTTATTAGGCCGGAATCCTACGAGCGGCGAAGTGCCCCCCGAATACAACTTTTTTTTGCAGCGCCGGTCCATTTTAGTTAGGAGGGAAATTTATGTTGGTATCCAAGGAACTGAACGCGGCTTATTGGAGCCTGCGAATTGCCTTCGGATTGGGGCCATTGCTGGCCGGCCTGGACAAATTTACGAACATCCTCGTCAATTGGGAGAAGTACCTCAACCCGAAAGTCACACAGATCGTTCCGATCAGCGCTGTGACATTCATGCACCTCGTCGGCGTGGTCGAAATCGTCGTCGGGTTAGCGATCCTGTCCGGCGCGAGCCGCATCTTCGGCTATATCGCGATGGTCTGGCTCTGGGCGATTGCAGCGAACCTCATCGCGAGCGGCCAGTACTTCGATATCGCCGTGCGCGACATTCTGCTGGGTATGTCCGCCTACGCACTGGCAAGGGTGACGGAAGCCCGATACTCGGTCGTCTATGTCGAACATGCGGACGAGCATCGTCGCGCCGCGTAACCGCGGGCAGACGTCTAATTCAGACGGATTCGGTCTACACTTGATGCCGAATTCCAACGACCAGACGATCGAGCCCGAACCGTTATGCGGATTTTGATTGTTGAAGACGAGAAGAAAGTTGCCAGTTTCATCAAGAAAGGTCTGCAGCAGGAAGGTTACGCTGCAGACACGGTCTACGACGGCGCCGATGCTGTCCAGAACGTCGCGCTCTTCGCTTACGACTTGATCATTCTCGACCTGATGCTGCCCACGAAATCCGGTTTGGATGTGCTGCGCGAACTCCGATCGAAGAAGCCGAAACTGCCGGTGCTGGTTCTGACAGCGAAGGGCGCTGTCGTCGACAAAGTGACTGCGCTTGACGCCGGCGCAGACGATTACCTCATCAAGCCTTTCGCTTTCGCCGAACTGTCGGCGCGCATTCGCGCACTGCTGCGACGAGGAATCCAGGAGAATTCGCGGCTGCGGCTGGCGGATCTCGAAATGGACACGTCATTGCGGCAGGTGCACCGCGCCGGACAGCCGATCGATCTCAAACTCAAGGAATACGCCCTTCTCGAGTTCCTGCTGCGAAATGTCCATCGACCGGTGACCCGCACGATGATTGTCGAGCACGTGTGGGACATCCACTTCGACAGCGTCAGCAATGTCGTCGACGTCCACATCAATTCGCTTCGGAACAAGATCGACAAGGGCTTCCAGCGGCCGCTCATTCATACAGTCCGCGGCGTCGGCTACATGCTCAGTGATCGTCCCTCATGAGGCCGCTCGCTCTACGAACGAAGCTCACTCTGTTCTATTCCATCACTGTCAGCGTGCTCCTCGTCGGCCTGGCGTTGATCTACTACCGCGTGCTGACGGTCGGCATCGACCGTGACCTGACGCAAGACATCCTGGATCGAACTTCCGGTTTGCGCGGTTATCTTCGATTCGAAGAAGGACAGCCGATCTTCGTATATGACATGAACGATCCCGATGAAGTCACCTTCATCAATCGCGCCGCGCGCTACTACCAGCTGTATGACATTCGAACCGGCGGGCTGTTGCGGGAGTCCGACGAGCTTCAGGGCAGCCAGGTTCGCTTTTCACGTGAGGACGTTCAGCACTACGCGGAAACCCAGCCGACGTTCACGGATGTTCACACCGACCAGGATCAAATCCGCTTTCGCAACGAAGTAGTGACCTCAGGCCGCGAGAGCTATTTGCTGCTCGTGGGCGCGTCCGTTAAACCCATCAAAGAGACACTGGATTCATTTCTCGAAGGACTGGCATGGGTGATTCCTTCCGGCGTACTGCTTGCCGCTGTCGCGTCGTGGTTCATGGCGGGCAAGGCGCTGGAGCCCGTCGCTGCGCTGGGCAAAGCGGCCGGAGAGATTGCCGTTTCCAGTCTCGATCGGCGGCTTCCCGTTCGCGGAACGAACGACGAACTCGATCAACTCGCGATGCAGTTCAACCAGACGCTCGAGCGGCTCGAAAAGGCAGTGGACGAAATGAAGCAGTTCACCGCGAGCATCTCTCACGAACTGCGCACGCCACTTGCAATCCTGCGAGGCGAAGCCGAAATCGCTCTGATGCAAACCAGCTCGGCCGAACAATTCCGCCGCGTGCTTGCGAGCCAGCTCGAAGAATTCGAGAAGCTGACGCGCATGATCAATCAACTGCTGACGCTGGCGCGCGCAGAGTCCGGCGAGGTCGAAATTCTCAAAGAGCCGGTGAACATTTCGGCGATGGTACAGACGATTATCGAAGACCTTGAACCTGTCGCCGCATCGAAGAACCTGACGTTGTCGTCGGACTGTCATCCCGGCGTGACTGTGAATGGCGACGGCGCCTGGATCGAAAGAATTGTTTTGAACCTCGTCGGCAACGCCATCAAGTTCACGCAGCCTGGCGGGCACGTCAACGTCAGCGTGTCGGAAGATGCGCACAATGCCACGCTCGACGTTCACGACAACGGCATCGGCATTGCGCCCGAGGCGCTTCCTCACATCTTTGAACGCTTCTACCGCACGGACCCGTCGCGCTCGAATCGTGCAGACGGTGTAGGACTGGGACTGAGTCTCGTCAAGTGGGCTGTGAATCAGCATGATGGGTCGATCGAAGTCGACAGCACACCCGGCAAAGGCAGCCATTTCCGCGTCAAGTTTCCCACCCGAATTATTAATCCGAATTAATGTGCCGTTAATCGCAGGTTAATCCGCTGTGGATTAAATGAACGGGACAGCTTTCATAACGAAGGAGTCATATGTACTTCGAGTTTCGAAGATTCGCTTTGGTGAGCGCGCTGGCTGTGACGTTAAGCACTGCCGTTTCGGCGGCTCAGAAGAATACCAAAGCGAGCCCTAACCCTCCCGCCGGTCCCCAGGCGAAAAACTCCCAACCTGCGACGCATTTCACCCAGGGTACGATCACTTCGATCGAAGCGAACCAGATGGTCATAACCAAAAAGGTTCGCGGCAAGGCAGAACAAGTCACTTTCGCGATCAACCCGCAAACCCAGCGGTCCGGTAATTTGGTTGCCGGCACTCGTGTATCAATACAATACCGCGAGGCCGACCACCAAAATGTCGCCGCTGCCGTCCGGGAATTGCCCGTGGAAGCTGCTGCTAAGTCTGGCAAGACAGCATATCGGCCACGACCGAAGAGCTAGGGTCCCCCCTTCCTCCTCCCCAAAAAGGCGCCGAGCAATCGGCGCCTTATTTTTTTCGATTTCGCATTTCGGATTTCCAATCTGCATTGGTCCTGGCCCATGGCCCATGAACGATGTCCCTGGCAAATGACAATTGGCGCACATCGTGCAAGTGCCAAGGACATGGTTCATCGTTCATGGACCATGTGACATTTACATCTTCGAAACCGGACCAAACTCTCCGCCGGGCCGTCCAACTTTTAAATACCTGGAGGAACTCTATTCATGGCCAAGAAAGATTTAACTGGGAAGAAGGTTGCAATTCTGGTCGATGAGGGCTTTGAGCAAGTTGAACTGATCAAACCGCGGAAAGCGCTCGACAAGATCGGCGCGGAGACCAAAGTCGTGTCGCCTCAGGAAGGCGAGGTTCGTGGATGGAATACCAAGAAGTGGGGCAAGACGATTCCGGTAGATGTTCCGCTGGATACCGCAGATCCCGCAATGTTCGACGCGCTGTTGTTGCCGGGCGGCGTGATGAATCCGGACAAGCTCCGCATGAACGCGAAGGCGGTTGAATTTGTGAAACACTTCATCGATTCGGGCAAGCCGGTGGCGGCCATTTGCCACGGGCCGTGGACACTGATCGAGGCCGGCGCAGTACAAGGCCGCAAGTTGACCTCGTGGCCGTCGCTTCAAACCGACATTCGCAATGCCGGCGGCACCTGGGTCGATGAAGAGGTCGTTACAGATCGCGGCATAGTGACCAGCCGCAAACCCGACGACATCCGCGCATTCAATAAGAAGATGATTGAGGAATTTGCCGAAGGCGCCCAGCCGGGACGCCGCGCCGCCTGAGCGAGCGGTTACCCCGACATCGGACGAAAATCTTCGAGAGGCCGAGGTTTCAATTCGGCCGTCATGATTGTGCGCGCGCAAGTATTCCAACGGAGCAAGGCTTCGTCGTTGCCCGGCGGCCGAAGCCGCTCTGCTTTTTCGAACAGACGCATCGCTTCTCTGAAAAGGTCGTAAGCGGAAAAATTCGATCCGGGCGCATCGCTTCGCATGTAAAGTCGCGCCTGCCGTTCCAGAAGAATCCCCTGATAGTAGGCTTGCTGGTATTCGTCTTTTAATTTCGGCAGTATCGACCAGGCGCGATCGAGTTTCTCCGTGATGTTCTCTCCGAATTGTTCCGACAAGGCCAGCAGGAGGCCAACCAGCGCGTGCTGATTGTCCGGTTCGACACCAAGAATATCCAGACAGATGCTCTCCGCTTGCAGCGGCTCGTTCAGCAACCGGTACCGCTCTGCCCGCTCGAGCGCGGCCGGAACGGCTTCTGCAGATAGTTTCTTGAGTTCGAATTCCATCTTCATTCCCCTTGAAGCAGCACTTTCACAACGCCGCGCGTCGCGGCCTGCGCGAACCCTCGTTTTGCCTCAGCCAGAGGCATGCTGTCGGAAATCATATCAGCTACATTAATATGCCGCGATTGCAGAAGCGCTAGTGCGGGCTCGAAGCGGCCGCAGCGCGAACCGATGAGCGTGATCTCATTCACGATTACCGGCGCCGCGTCGAACCGCAGCGATCCGTGAACCGTCGATTTCAGAATTACCGTTCCGCGCGGCCGCGTCATGCGAATCGCTTCCTGAAAGCCCTCAGCGGAACCCGTGGCCTCGACAACCCAGTCGTACGCCATCGAGGGCAGCTTTCCTTTCGCAATCGAGACGTCCACGCCGGCGCGTTCCGCGATCCGCAGTTTGCTTTTGTGACGTCCGTAGAGATGCACGTTCTTGCGGCGCGCTTTCAGCACCTGCGCGATGAGGAGACCGAGTTTTCCGTCGCCGAGCACAGCGATCTCCGCATCCTCCGGAATATTGACCTGATCGACGATTTCGCAAGCGGCAGCCACCGGCTCGACAAATACCGCGATCTCGTCCGGAATGGAATCCGGAACGACATGGAGATTCACTTCCGGCAGCGTCAGGAATTCCCGAAAGGCGCCCGGGTGCCGGACAATACCTAACACGGTTCGCGTCGGACAGTGCCTGCCGAGTCCCTTCTTACACCACTCGCACTTGCGGCACGCAAGATTGATCTCTCCGACAACCCGCCGGCCCAGAAGATCCGGCGTTTCGGCGGCGACTACTTCGCCAACGAACTCGTGGCCCGGCGTCCCGCGAAATCCGTAGTAGCCGCGGAGAAGCTCCAAGTCGGTGTTGCAGATGCCTGCCACCAGCAGTCGAATGAGCGCAAAGCCGTTCGGGCGTTGCGGACGGCGCCCATATCGGACGTGTACGCGACGGTTCTCGATGTGAACTGCAAGCATGGCGGTTCCATTGTACGCGGGACTCGCTGTTTTGAAGGGAGAAGTTCCCTGATGTTCCATCTGTTGTAGTGGAGTCGGACTGCCGCTCTTAGTCCATCTTTTTACAATCAAGCCACTTGCACGCATTCGCAAGAACGGAAACCGCATTGCAACTACGTTGGTTCAACCTATGGGAGGTTTTCGCATGAAAGGAACACTTGCGTTGTTGCTCGTCGCGGCGTTGGCGTTTACGGCCTGCAGCAAAGTCAGCGCCGACGTTGACCCTAAAGCTATTGAAGCCAAGTATGGCCTTAGTGGCGGTTACGTTTCGGACATCACAACTGAGGATGGGACCGTCCAGGCCACGATCATTCCGACCACCCTTGACGACGGTCGAAATGTTCAACTCGTAATTCCACACCGGCCGATCGGCGATCACCAGGTGTACATGCGCGATGGCATCACGATCACGCCAATGGAATTGTCGGATCCGCAGGTGACCAAGCAGCAATTCGTGCAGTCGCAGCCGCGCATTGTCGAGCGCCGGCCGGCGGCTGTGGCAGCGGCGCCGACCACCACGGCACCCGCGAAAAAACGCTCCTTGAAAAAAGAAGTCTTGATCGTCGGTGGTAGCGCCGGCGCGGGAGCCGCGATTGGTGCTCTTGCGGGTGGCGGAAAAGGTGCCGGAATCGGCGCGCTGTCAGGCGGCGTAGCTGGTCTGGTCTACGATCTAGCTACAAAGAATAAGAAGTAACGCGGCATTTGAAAGTGGGCGCCGGCTAATCGGCGCTCACTTCCGAAGTCAAAGTTTCCGATTTGTCTGCTGCGGGCTCCGCTGTCAGTTCATCCTCGACAGGCTTCCACCGAAAAAATTCGCGGATCGGCGTTCGGCCTGCCGCCACCGGAACTACCACATCAAGCAGTTCGTCGGCAGCGAAGCGATGCGCTGCGCGATACCCGAAAATGTAGAAGAGCACCGGGTGCTTGAGCGCATTGTCTCCGTTCACCAGAACGTCGAAAATCAGGTGCATCAACGCACCCAGCCAATAACCCACAAGCAGCGGCCAGGGATGCACGAACAGGATGAACAGCAAAAGCGCTGTCATGAATTCCGCGGAGTGCAAGGGCAGTACCAGTTTCTTCGGACTATACGTGAAGTAGTATCGAAGGAAGCTGACTGGACTCGGCCGGCGCCACTGCTTTTCGAAGACCAGGTAGTCGAGGTAGTGATCGACGTCGATGAGAAAACCGCCGGCAAAACAGCCGGCTGCAGCCTCCGGCGATCCCGTCGTTGCGTATGCGACTCCGCTGAGGGCCAACGACGTCGCCAAATGTCCTCCTGGCATCATGACGGACGATTGTATGCACGGGTCGTGCCGGAGGAAACAGCGTTTTCGCGCCGGTAACAAATCGGAGACCTGCAATACGCAATTTGCAATTTGAAATAGTCAAATCTCCCAAATTCGTGTTGGTCATTGGGCTATTTCAGAATTCAAGTTGCAGATTGGAAATCTCCGAATTGCGATTTTCAGCTTCAGTGATGGCCCGCATGAGGATCCGCTGCAGCCGTAGCAGCCGGCCCGGTTCGCTTATACGGATGATCCAGGGCCATTCGGAATCCGATCGTCGGATGGAAATAGTCCGGTTGACCCGACGTACGGAACGCGCATTCCAGCCCCACCGGAGGCAGAGCCCACGCATTTCCCCGGATCGTGCGCTGGCCATAGACCGGGTCTTGTGCTTTGGCATTCGGGTCGTAAAGCGACGTCGTCCACTCGGCGGCACCGCCCGCCAGATTATGGATGCCCCACGGAGACTCGTCTTTGTAGTCTTCCCATTTCCAGCTCATGCTGTTGCCCGTGTCGCCATAACCTTGCGTCACGACAGCGAGACCTTTGCCCCACGTATCACCCCAACTGTATCTGCGGCCGTCGGCACCGCGGCAGGCGGCTTCCCATTCAAAATCTTTCGGCAGGCGGTAAGGCAAACCTTCCTGCTTGCCTCGCCAATCGACGTAGGCTTGCGCGTCGTTGAATGAAACGCCGCGAACCGGCGACTTGGCGAACACTGCGGGATCGATGCCTGATTCGGCGGGAAGAAGCATGCCCGCGGCATTGAGCGTCGCCAGGTTTTTCCCGAAGTCTTTCGGAAGACGCTGCCGAGCTTCATCGGACCGGCCATTCTTGACGAGCCATTGAAGGAAGGCGCTGTACTCGCCTATCGAAATCTCGTCGTGATAAATCCATGCCTGATCGACTTTCATCGTATGCGGAGGCGGCGCGCCGGCAGTTTCGCCCCCGACCACGACATCGCCGCCCGGCATGTAGAAGAAGCCCGCAGGATTCTCCTCGCTCTTCGGCAGGATGTAATTCTGCGTCACTCGTCCGAGGCGATCCATGCGCAGCGAGACGCGCACATCGATGCGGCCAGGCGCGCGCACCAGCAGCATGTACTGGCCCGGCGGCAGTTCGGGGATCACGAGTTTGCTGCCGGATCCGACCTTGCTTGCGGGAGTCGGTTCCAGATTAAAGATGGAGTGACGGTCGACCGGAACAGGCTTGCCCGCTGCAATGCGTGCGGTTTCGTCTTCGAGGAATTTCGCTTCGGGCCGGCGCCTTTTCAGATCGTAGGGCACAGGAATCAGACGCGGCGGTTGAGGCGTACCGTCTCTGCCGGAAACGTTGAGCGTCTCGAAACTGAAGAGAAATGCGTCGGCATTCGGTGCGTCGAAACTCAGGATCGCGGCTCCGAATCCGTTGAGCTCGGCCGCATACGGTGACGGATAGGGCGCGAAGCTTTCGACTTGCTGGCGAGTGACGTTTGCCAGTTCTGTGTTTTGCTCGTTGACGGCAAGCCGCCAGAGATCCATGTTCGCCTCAGCCATCAGCGAGCGCGCAGCGCGATCGTTGGGTGAAAGATCCAGCGCCTTTCGCAAGGGTTCCATCGCCTGCTGAATCGCACTGCGAAAGAGAAACGCTCTTTGCGCCATGAGGCTGCGCATCATCTGGCCGGCGTAAAGGTCTTTGGTGTCCATGCCCGGCGGCGGCTTGTACTTGTACTTCTCGCGCGCCGTATTGAGCAGGGTTTGCCCTTGACCGTTGTATTGATACAAACGGTATTCACGCCAGCCGTACCATGCGGCGAGCACCATCAGCAGAACCGACGCAACGCTCACCGCGCTCGACTTCACCTGCCTGCGATTGCGTTTGATCCACTTCCCTGCTTGCTGCAAACGCGTGTCTGGAGCTGCGGTCACCGGACGATTTTCAAGATAGGCCTGGAGATCATCGCGCAGTGCGGCGGCGGTTGCGTAGCGGTCACGCGGGTCGCGTGCCATTGCACGATCGCAAATCGCCGACAATTCCCGCGGAATCGGAGAAAAGCCAAACGTTCCCCGCTGCCCTTTCACTGCGGGCGGCGGCCCTTTGACGACCTTACGCACGACATCGATCGCGCTCGTGCCCTTGTATGGCGGGAGTCCGGTGAGAACTTCGTAAAGGATCGCGCCCAAGGCGTAGATGTCCGTCCGTTCGTTGAGTTCGCTGATCTTGCCTTCTGCCTGCTCCGGCGCCATGTACGCCGGCGTACCGGCGATGCTGCCTTCCATCGTGGCCTGCGTTCCATCTTCTGCACGGCTGGTGGAAACAAAACGCACCGTGTCGTCGGATGCCGTCTGCGGCTTTTCTTTAGCGCCGATGACTTTCGCGAGGCCCCAATCCATCACCAGAACCTCACCATATTTTCCCAACATGACGTTGTCCGGTTTCAGATCGCGGTGAATGATTCCCTTCGAATGCGCGTAGGCCACGGCCTGGCAAATCGAAATCAGAATCTCGACCATGCGGAGAGACGAATATGCGTCGCGGAAACGTGCGGCATCGTCAGCGACGGAGTCCTCATTGCGTCCGCGAATAACCTGCTTGAGCGATTTACCCTGGACGTACTTCAGCGTGAAATACACGCGGCCCGTGGCGTCCACACCGATGTCGTGCACCGGAACGATGTTGGGATGTTCGAGCTGTCCCGTGGCCTGCGCTTCTTCAATGAAGCGGATGAGTGTGTCGCGCGTTTGCGAGGGCTGCCCTTCCATCGCCGCGGGCAGCAGCATTTTCATCGCGACTTCGCGCTTGAGGTCGCGGTCGAGAACTCTCAATACCTGCCCCACGCCGCCTTTGCCGAGTTGACCAATGATTTCGTATTTGTCGCTCAACGCAGCGCCCGCAACCGGCCTGCCGGCGTCTGAAGAGTGCAACATTGAGAGCACCGAACGGCGCGCTTCGTTCATCGTTGCGCTGCCGATCACGATCGTCTCGTCGGCGCTGTGGTCCTCCAACCGCGTGGTCGCGAGGATCGTGGCGTCCTCCGGCTGCAGGATCAGCGTGGAGTGGTCATGTGGACATTCATTCACGCCCTTAAACGTGCCGCCACAAACAGGGCAAACCAAAGTGGACGAAGCCTGAGAACTCATTTCACATCCCTCATTTGGTGGGCAATATGCCAGAGCGCGTGCATCCACACAAGAATTACGGAGGGAAAGCAGTTTTGGATGGCTTTTGGACGGTGGCGCGGCAGAGTCTGTTGGCAGACCCAATATATCTTTTCGAGTGAGTCCCTCTCCCTCTGGGAGGTATTAAACGTCTTAGCCGCGGTAGGGGCGTCAGAACTTAGCCACGGCTGAAAGCCGTGGATTGAGTTCGAAAAGCAAATAAGCCACGGAGTGGCGAAAGAATCTTTCTCCGCTACGCTTGCTCATCGAACATTCACAATGATCCACGGCCTTCGGAGCTGTTGCCCAACGTCACGAATAGTTGAGAGGAAGCTAGATTCCCCTTATAGTTCGGCTCGCGGTAGCGAGCTTGGAAAGAAGTAAGAAGGTTCGCCGTCGTCGCTTTCTTTCTTTTTGGTTCTTTTTCTTTCTTTACGATTGCCTGTGGAAATGTGGAAATCCAAAGGCAGTACCCGCAGGGCCGGGTTACGAATGGAGTCCCCGACCACACGATGGTTACGAGGAGACTTTCGGATCCGGCCCCAGCTGGAAGCCAAACGCATGCTCAGATGTTGTCCTTCGAGGACTCGGCTATAAGGGTTGCGGCGTGTTTCTGGCGAGCGGACAGGAGGAATGAGATTGGAAGAGAAACAACTGGAAAAGCCGATTCGAGCCTGGATCGGGATCGATTGGGCGGACGAAAAACACGATGTAAGCCTGTATGAGGTCGGGACGGAGAAGCAGGAGGCTTTGACGATTCGCCAGAGTCCAGAAGCGGCACTTGTCAACAAAGTTGTGTTGGGGGAGTAAATCATGATGCACCCTCAAAGC
>JADMIO010904381.1_pt1 | contig 42952 bp, 33 predicted proteins | sample 8958161 | NCBI WGS metagenome assembly JADMIO01 (sample SAMN16585339, study PRJNA669376) | soil metagenome | isolation source: Crop rotation soil | place: USA: Cullars Rotation, Alabama | collected 2011
CGCGACTTCAAGTCACGTGAATTCCAAGCTTCGGATCCCACTGTGCTGGAAAGAGGCCAGCCATTGATCGCCGCTGCAAAAAAAGCAGGGAAAGTATTCCAGGTTGGAAGTCAGCGCGTGAGCAGCATTGGATACGCTAAAGCAAAAGAACTTCTTGCGTCGGGGGAGATCGGTAAGCTCAACATGGTGAACTCGGTATACGATCGTCAGAGCTCAATCGGCGCATGGGAATATACAATCCCCAAAGATGCAAGCGCCACAACATGTAACTGGGACAAGTTCATCGAAGCAACCGAAAAGATGTCGTTCGATGCGAAGAAATTCTTCTGGTGGCGTGCATTCAAAGAAGTTGGCACCGGTGTAGCGGGCGACTTGTTCATTCACCTTTTGAGCGGCGTTCACTTCATCACAAATTCGAAAGGTCCCGAGACGATCGTAAGCACAGGTCAATTCAGCTACTGGAAAGACGGTCGTGATCTTCCGGATGTAATGGCCGGTGTTATGCAATATCCCGACAGCAAAGAACATCCGGCTTTCGAATTGACATTACAAGTAAACTTCATCAGTGGTACAGGTGGCCAGCAGCTCATTCGCCTCGTTGGCTCCGAAGGAGTGATGGAGCTCGATAATAACAACGTTACCGTAAAGCACAGCATCATGCCGGAAGCACCCGGCTTCGGTGGTTACGACTCGCTGTTTACATTCTCGAAGGCTATGCAGGAAGAGATGCAGAAAGAATACGATGCCAAGTGGACAGCAGACCAAAGGAAACGTCCGAAAAAAGAAGACATCATTTTCAAAGCTCCGGAAGGATACAGCGATCACCTCGATCACTTCACAAACTTCTTCGATGCCATTCGCGCTAACAAGCCCGTAGTTGAAGATGCGGAGTTCGGCTTCAGGACGGCGGCACCGGCATTGTCGTGCAACGAGAGCTACCTGACGAAGAAGATCATCAAGTGGGATCCGAACGCGATGAAGTTGGTGTAAGCAATGGCGAGTCTCGTCATTGTTCGCCACGGTCAGTCTGTTTACAATCAGCAAAATCGTTTTACCGGGATCGTCGACGTTGAGTTGAGCGATCTCGGTCGCTCTGAAGCATTGGCGGCAGCGGGGAAGTTGAAGGGAAAAGATCTCGACTTCACCGATGCTTTTGTGTCGGTGCTTCAAAGAGCGAAAGAGACGTTGTCGATCATTCTTAAAGAGATCGACGCCACCGGTAACATCAGGATACACGAATCTGCCGCGTTGAATGAGCGTCATTATGGCGACCTGCAGGGTTTGAATAAAGCCGAGATGGCAAAGAAGTATTCAGACGCGCAGGTCCATGAGTGGAGAAGGTCGTTTACCGCGACGCCGCCGGGTGGCGAGAGCTTATCGCAGACTTACGACAGGGTGATCCCGTATTATAAGAACTTTATCGAGCCAGTGTTATCAAAAGGCAACGATGTATTGATCGTTGCGCACGGAAATTCTTTGCGGGCATTAATGATGTTGCTGGAAAATATCAACAGTGAAAAGATCAGTGACATCGAGATTGCAACCGCAGCTCCGAAGATCTATAAGTTTGATGAGAACATGAAGTTAATGGACGTCAGGTATCTTTAGCAGTGACCTTCATGCCCTGAACGATATCTTTGCTTCCATGAAATACCCTCTCAACAAGAAGATACTGCTTTGGACGTCGTCCCTGGCGTTAGTCGACCTGATCATTAAAATTGCACTTGTAAAAACCCGCGGCTACCACAATCCAATAAAGATCATTGGCGAATATGTTTGGATCATCGCTGTTCAGAACGTAGCGGTGCCGCAACCTATCGGTTTTCCCATCTGGAAAGTGGCGGGAATTCTCTTTATGTTATCATTCATGTTCGTGACTTTCAAGATCCAAACGAGCGCCGTTTCAAATGGCTTCAAGGTGACGAGTGCGATGATCGTCTTTGCATGGATCGGGAAGCACCTAGACCACTTCATTTTGGCGAGTGAGAACACGATACCCGAGTCGTACGGCAACATGGACTGGTTTTACGCGAGTATGATCACAGAATCGGTGATCAGCATCACCACAATTATGATGAACTGCGGAACGGTGTTTTTCATCATCCTGGCAATTATCAAATTCAAAGAGCTTCGATCAGTATTTGCAAAGTCTTAATTACCACAACACGGGGGGTTGCTTTAGCACTAACCTTCTTAACATCTTTGCTCATCACTAACCCTGACCGATGAGATCCATCCTGATCGCGCACATCGTATTGTCTACGACTATCAGCGTTTGCGCACAACCTTCACAACAAAAATCCACCATGACCGAAAACGAAACAAAGCAAAAGCTTGAGATAGCTCAGGCGAAGACGAGAGAATTGTTTAAAGAAGTAGAAAAGCGTGGATTGATAGTTGCCGGAAAATCGGAAAGTCAACTCGTGAGCGAGATCGTCAAGATCGCCGATGAGAAGTTCGGCTCGAAAGAACACTGGCACAAAAAAATAGTGCGGACCGGTGCGAACACACTCGAGTCGTACACAAAGAATCCGCCCGACCGCGTAATTCAAAAAGACGATATTTTATTTCTTGACTTCGGACCAAACTTCGAAGGATGGGAAACGGATCTCGGCAGAACTTACGTGATCGGCAATGATCCCGCTAAACTGAAATTGAAAAACGACGTCGAGGCCGCGTGGAGGGAAGCGAAGGCGTGGTATGAAAAACAGGATAAGCTTACGGGAGTCGAATTCTGGAATTACCTCACGGCTCTTGCGAAGCGCTACGGTTATGAATTCGGTGGAGATATTGGCGGACATATCATCGGATATTTTCCCCACGAACAACCGGACGTTAAAGGCGCAATGGATCTCGACGTTCATCCCGACAATCCCGTCAGCATTTTGTCGCTCGACAAAAATGGACATCGCCGCCAGTGGCTGCTCGAGATGCATTTCGTTGATCGTGCGAAAGGCATCGGTGCATTTTATGAAGATTTTCTCAATTGATCGCGGAAGGGCTTACTTCAATAACTTATACAACATCTGCGTATACTGTTCGGTGGTTTGAGCGCCACCCGAACCGAGAGCATCGTACTTCGCAAGAACATTCTCTTTCACCAATTGCTCTGCAGTTTTTCCATTCTTGATCCCGGCATCAACGATAGCGATGGTTTCCTTAAGCATTGCTATATAATTTTTGAGATCATCAACGCCAGCGAGATCGCCATGGCCGGGAATAACTTTTGCGTCGGCAGGAATTACTTTCACGATCTTCTCCAGGTTTACAACGAGATGACGGATATCGCCGCCACCTTCCTTGTAGACGCCGGGGAACATGCCATTGAAGAACATATCGCCCATGTGTATCACTTTTGATCCTGTGAAATAAACAACAACGTCGTTATCGGTGTGCCCATTTGGAAGATGGATTAATCTTATCTCTTCATTATTGAAGCGCATCACGAGACTATCGGAGAAGGTGATGGCCGGAAGGCTTCCTGGCGGAAGCGGGGGTGTCTTTGTGGAAAGACGTTGATAAAGTTTGGTGTGTCCGACAATCGTAGCCGTTGAACTCAATGCGGCGTTACCGTTGTTGTGATCGCCATGATAATGAGTGTTGATTGCAAATCGAACAGGTTTATCCGAAAGTGTCTTAAGTTTCTCGAACACCATCGGCATGAACTTCGCGAACATATTGTCGACCAACAAAAGACCATCGTCGCCCACGCTTACTGCGATGTTACCGCCGGTAAAATCTCCCTGCCCCTCGAGCATATACACGGTTCCCCCCGCTTGCGTGACACGAATTGTCGCTTCCTGTGCGTGAGTGAACCGAAAGCTTAGTAAAAGGAAAAGCAATGTGAGGTGTTTCATAATGTGCCAATGAAGGACATTTGAAAAACAAGTCAACTACATTTTTGTGTCATTTTTTGTTACGCACTTCGTTCTTCAACCAGCTTCTTAATCACGGCCGGCGTTGTTGTCCAATAAAGATTCAGATGTTTGAAAATCGATTCGTTAGGAAAGCCGGTCACCTCTACTGTCATTATCGTTTGTACCTCCCGTGGCCTGAGAGTAAATGTAGTAGTCGAATAATTTTCCGGCAGATCTTTCAGCCGCGAGATGGAGCTCAAGTGTGTATACTGAAGAACCTCATTCTGTTCATATCTCAAGATCACTCCACGATTTTCAAACCTCGCATGATGAAATCCGCGGATGACGATCGGGCTTCCAACTTTCCATTGCGTTTCAATCTCAAGATCCATTTCAGGTTCACCCATCCACATTTTCATCAGTTGCGGCTGCGTGAGATGGCGCCAGATATCAGAAGGTGATGAATTGATATTGGTTGTGACGGTGATCAGCGACATCGGATGTGAATAAAGATACTGCAATCGTTCAACTATTCGTTAACTTTGATAAATGTCATTCCATACGAATATGAAAAATCTAACTGCCGGCCTTTTCATGTTGCTCTTTGTCTCGACTTTGTCGACGAATTGCTTCGCGCAATCCTCCAAACAAGTCCTCCTCGCTCTTTCGAAAGCCGATCATCACCTCGCGATAGTGGATCCTGTTTCGCTGAAAATTCTCGCTCGTGTTCCGGTGGGCGAAGACCCACACGAAGTCATTGCCTCACCGGATGGCAAAAGAGCTTACGTTGCAATTTATGGTGGCGGCACATTCTATGAGCTGAACGTGATAGATCTCGTTGCTCAGAAAGCATTGCCCAACATCGACACTCGTCCATTGTTTGGTCCGCACGACGTTACTTTCGTAGATGGCAAAGTGTGGTTTACCGCCGAGGGTTCGAAAGCTATTGGTCGTTTCGATCCTGCTACGGGCAAACTCGATTGGAGCATGGGCACAGGGCAAGATAGAACCCACATGATCTATGTAACACCCGACACAAAGAACATCTATACCACAAACATTTCGTCAGGAACGGTAAGCATTCTTAGCGACACATTGATACAACCCGGAAGGAATGCACCTCCGAATGCAAAGCCACGTCACGAATGGATACAGACTATCGTCTCGGCCGCCAGAGGATGCGAAGGGTTCGATGTGTTGCCCGATGGCAGCCAGCTATGGACTGCCGCAAGTGAAGACGGCAGCATTACTATCGTCGACCTGAAAAAGAAAGAGTTCGAGGCGAGGATCGATGCAAAGGCAATGGGCGCCAACCGTTTGAAGTTCACGCCCGATGGAAAGCTTGCATTTGTCTCCAGTTTATCGACAGGAGATTTGTACATCTATGACACTTCAACAAGCACGTTGACGAAGAAATTGAAAGTCGGCACCGGTGCCGCGGGAATATTGATGGATCCAAACGGTTCGAGAGCGTTCGTTGCGTGCTCGCGCGACAACTACATCGCAATAGTCGACCTTAAAAAACTGGAAGTGACAGGCAAGCTCGAAGTTGGCGGAGTTCCCGATGGAATGGCGTGGGCCGTGAAACCTTAAGTCAAAACCGGTCTTCTTGCTCTTTTCCAGATAAAGAACACGATCAATCCCATACAAATAACAGTCGGACCCAACTGACTGTACGGCCTGAATCCCGTCACCACCGTTCCGACGAACGCCGAGAAGATCGCAGAAAATCCTGCGATCATTTTATAGATGTGTTCGTAGAGCCACCAGTGCTTTACGTATCGATGTGTGAAAAAATATTTTGCGATATCATACAGAGTCACGATCATCAACGCCATCAATGTAGATTTTACCACGGCCGACGACATCGTTGCCATTGTCGACGCCAGCACCAACACGTACAACACACCGGTTATCAACGCAACGATCGCGACCGTAACATCCAACGAGCCCGGATGTTTATCTCTCAGCCTGATGGCCCGGTACCCTGCGAAACCATCGTATCCCGCAAGGATCGTCAGCATCAATAAGAATGGATCCGAACGAAAGAACAGCCAACCGATGAACCCGGTGCCGACTACAACACCGAGAAAATAAAGAAACCACGTTCCGAGTTTCCGGTGAGTCCGGATTCGCTCGTTGCAAACAATTGTAAGTGTGCCGAGGATCAGCGCAAGCGTGCCCGACAAAACGTGAAGTCCAATGTTAAGCTGGTGGATCATGTCAGATTGGAAATTTTTTATGAAAGTATTCGCGGCCGAAGGCTCGTCAAAAGTTTCGGTGACGGGGTGATTTCGCGTGTGACCAAGGGATTTCGTCACTTAATGATGAAGCAGGGCCCGCGGAGCATTAAATTTGGGAATGAACAGCCGTGTGTTTTGGTCGGGACCATTTGTCAGGAACCTGGCCGGCGTCATCGTCCTCCTGCTCGCCTGGTATATCCCCGACCGGTTCTTCTTCGCGCAACGCGAGGGTTTTCAAAAAATATTGCCCTACATCATGCTGCTCACCATGTATGCATGGATCGTGTTTCACAACAGGGTATTGCTGGAACATTTCTATCTCTCCGGAAGAAAAGACAGGTATTTTTTATATGCCGGGCTCGTGATGATAGTCGGCTCCATGAATATATTTCTAGTGATCCATTACGTATTTCCCGGCCGCGATCCGTCGACACAAATACTTGGGTTTTGGGTGTTCAGTATTGCCGGCGCGGGGATCTATTTATTTACCAGGTCTCAGCCACAAAAACCCGTTCCGATCGACAAAAAAGAAATAACAAACTTCGACTTCATTGCCGACGACCGGCAGCATTCGCTTCCCCTCGACTCTATAATATATATCGAGAGCCTGGAAAATTACATCCGTGTAATCACGGCAAAACAGACGTCTCTCGTCAGAATGTCGTTGAAGCAGGCGGAGCAGATATTGTCGCCCGTATTTATTCGTATAAGCCGATCGCATCTCGTTAATAGAAATCGTATCGAGTTGTTGAAAGAGAACGAGATCGTTGTTAGTGGGCGGGAGCTGAAGATCGGGAAGGTGTATAAAAAGTATGTGAGTGAACTGATAACCAATCGATGATTTTTCAGCTGATCCAATGAAAGTAAATGGCGATCGGCATCATCGCAAAAAGAATACAGATCCCAATCGAAAACAAACGCCCGGTCCAATCGATCAATCCCTTATACTTCGGATGATTGAGACCGAGTGACTGAAATGAACTTTGGAAGCCGTGAAGCAGGTGCCAGAGCAGCGAAATCACTCCAACCATGTAGATGATCACTTCCAGCGGGTTTTGAAACTTGGCCAGCATCATTTGATATAATGGAAGTTCCTCACCGGTCCTGAATTGATTGATGCGATTGGGTATCCAAAAATTATTGGTGTGAATTACCAGGAATAAGAGTATCAGGGTTCCGAACAAGGTCATGCTTCGACTATACCACGTGCTGTGCTTCGGAGGATGATTGACTTTATATCTGACTTCTCCCCTCGCCGCCCTATTCTGTTTCCACAGCAAAAGTCCCTGGATAATGTGAAGGATGAAACCGATCACCAGAAATACTTCGATTGTCCGGATAACAACATTGGTAGCCATGAAATGCGCCCAGTGTGTGAAGAGCACTCCACCGTCGTTATTGAAGATCAGGGCATTGATGCCTGCATGGACTATCAGGAAACTGATCAAAAAAAGGCCAGTCAGCGCCATCAATATCTTCTTTCCAATCGAGCTGGTTAGAAACTGGACAAACCAATTCATAAGAGATTTTTTACAAGACTACAACCGGAGAGCGAGAATTGGACAGGATTTCGAATTTTTTTTATTACCCTCAAAAGATCACTATCTTTTATAGATGAACAACAAAAACAACGAGAGAGTGTTTAAAATGTCCTTCGCCGGCGTCTATCCTCTTTACATCGAGAAGGCTGAGAAAAAAGGACGCACGAAGGCAGAAGTCGACGAAATAATTTTCTGGCTCACCGGATACAACGCGAAGTCTTTGAAGCAACACCTGGAAAAGAAAACCGACTTCCGGACGTTCTTCACGGAGGCAAAGATCAATCCCAATGCATCAAAAATTACAGGTGTTATCTGCGGCGTCAGGGTTGAGGAAATGGACGACAAGCTGATGCAACAAATTCGCTATCTCGATAAGCTGATCGACGAGTTGGCCAAAGGACGGGCGATGGAAAAAATCTTAAGAAAATAATAAACATATGAAGACTCCCCTCATCGTAATGTTTACTCTCATTGTCATTGCAGCCACCGCACAACATGACCATCATCAATCTGCAACCGCAACACCTACCGGTGTCGAAGCCCAACCGTTGCTTGCGCAAGCTCTCCGGATAAAGGAAGCACTCAATTTTCTTGGTGCTGCATTGCCCGAAAACGAAGCCGCTCAACTCGAAGCGCTTCGAAACAAAAAACCCGACACCGAAACCATTCAGACGATACAACAACTACTCGACCCACATTGTCTCGTTACCGTCAATATCAATCCCGAAGCCCGTGTGAAAGTCGCACGCGGCAATGTTGATGCGCGACTCATGCAACAAGGCTGGGCTACATTTCTGGTGAAGGTTGTGAACGAAGCCGGCTCGACCGCACAGTTGCGCGCCGAAAGTCCCAACGCACTTTTTCCGATGCATCCAGGCTCCGGCGAACCGAAGGTGCGACCGAAGGACGTTATCTCCGAAGGCGAATCAGTCAATCGTTTTCTCGAGATCCAAATGTATCGCAACCGCCCCATGCTTCCGAATCTCTCGGGACTCAAACTCGAATATGCCATCGTACAGATCTGGTGCAAAGACGTTGGTCAACGCGAGGCCGACATCGGCTTCAACATCGGGCAAGGCACACAAGACATCGGCTTTCGCAACACGATACCGATCCTCTTCACCGCTGTTCACTCTGTCAAAGTAAATCTTCATGTACTCGACGAAGATGGATCTCCAACCATGGCATCGTTCCTGATCACCGATGGCATCGAACGCATCATCAGCGACAGCACCGGACTGAAAGACGTAAGTGCACCGTTGGCGTTGGCGCAACTTGAATATTACATCGAAAAACTTCCGAATCACCTGCGTGGCGTCTATCCATTGCCTTCACGACGCGTTGCTGCTACCGATGAGTACCCGGACTTTTATTTTCAGCCGCAGATATATCGCACCGACGGCGAACACGTGATGCTTCCTCCAGGTACCTACAACGTAACATACACACGTGGCCCGGAATATATTTCGCAAACAACACAACTGGTCGTTCCTGGCAATGTTAGCAGCTATGATGCAACATTTAAACTTAAACGATGGATCAATCTTGCATCGATGGGTTATCACAGCGGCGACTCTCACGTTCACGGTGCCGGGTGCAGTCACTACGACAGTCCCGAAGAAGGTGTTCCTCCTGTCGATATGTGGCGACAGGCGCTTGGCGAAGATCTCAATGTGAGCGCGGTGCTTGCATGGGGACCCAGCTGGTATCATCAGAAAACTTTTTTCACAGGCAAAGACGATCCGCTCTCGACGAAGAATAATATTATGCGGGCCGATGTTGAAGTCTCCGGATTTCCTTCATCGCATGCAGGTCATATCGTGTTGCTCAATCTGAAAGAAGATGACTATCCGGGCACCACCAAGATCGAAGAATGGCCAAGCTGGACATTACCGGTGTTGAAGTGGGCAAGGTCGCAAGGAGGCGCCGTTGGTTACGCTCATTCCGGTTGGGGGCTTCAGCCCGTGAAGCCTGTAACATCGTTGCCGTTTTACGAGATGCCGACAATGGATGGCATTGGCGCGAACGAATACATCGTTACCGTTACACACAATGCTATCGACTTCTACAGCGCAGGCGATACGCCGTCGACATGGGAACTCAACATGTGGTATCACACACTCAACGCCGGCTTCCGCACACGCCTCAGCGGTGAGACTGACTTTCCTTGCATCTTCGACGAACGTGTCGGCCTTGCGCGCAGTTACTTTAAACCCGATGGCCCTCTTTCCTACGACAGTTATGCCGAGGCAATTCGCAAGGGCCGGGGCTACGTATCGGATGGTGGCTCACACATTTTAGATTTTGCTGTGAACGGAACGGAAGTCGGAACATCGAACAGTGAGTTGTCTTTCAAAGGAAAGCAGTCGGTAAAGATCACAGCGAAAGTTGCTGCGTTACTTCCCGAGAAACAAACTGACGACGGCGCAGCTATCGCACGTCGTCCTCTCGATGAACAACCGTACTGGCACATCGAACGTGCCCGCGATGGCAGCAGCCGCAACGTGCGCGTAGAGTTGGTTGTGAATGGATTCCCGGTCGACTCAAAGTTCATCTCCGCCGATGGAACGATCCAGGATGTTCAATTCGATCGCGTGATCGACAAGTCTTCGTGGGTGGCATTGCGGATACTCCCGAGCTCGCACACCAATCCCATGTTCATTAAAATTGACAACAAGCCGATCGTTGATGTGAAGAGTGTGAAGTGGTGTCGCGATGCCGTGGACAAATGTTGGAAGGAGAAACAGACAGCTATTCGTAGTTCCGAGAAAGCTGCGGCAAAAGCTGCTTACGATGAGGCTAGAAAAATTTACGATGGGCTGATGGGCAAGTGATCATCGGTTTTATATTTACGTCCTATGAAAATCTTACTCCTCCCCGTTCTTGTTGCCGCCAATATTATTGTTCAGGCACAGATCCCCACCGGCGACATTCACATCGGAAAAACAGAATTGTCGTATCCTGTCAAGCTTGACAAAGGCGGACTTTACTCTGTTATCGTCATGCAAAAGGGGATTGATGTAGTGGTCAGGCTGAAAGAAAAGGACACGGAAAAAATTCTTGTTGAAAAAGACAGTCCGAATGGCAATCGTGGACCGGAGCAGTTCGAATATTCTTCGCCCACGGCTGTATCGGCAGTCTTAACAATACAACGACTCGAAGAACAGGGAAACCCGGAGTTGGGCGACGTATCGATAACCTTCAGGAAATTCACTCGTGCCGAGATACAGCTTCGTGAAAACATTGCGAAGGAAGTTGCCCCCGAAAATGCAAAGACAGTTCAAACTTTGGACGTTGATCACTTCTGGGAAGCATTCGACAGACTGGCGAAGTGTAAAAATCACACAGACAGCATCAACGTTATTCAAACTGTTTATCTGGATCGCGGCACCGACGGCCTGAAAGATTTTATCCGCGTCCGCGACTTCGCGCCCGAACGCTTCGTCTCAACGATCCATAAATTTCCGAAGTTCTTCGCCTCGGTACGACAAAACACTCTTGAGGTTAAAAAAGCTGCTCCTCTGATCGAAGATGTATTCAAGAAGTTCAAAGAGATCTATCCCAACTTCAAGCCATTCAAAGTTTGCTTTGCAATCGGGCCACTGGTAAGTGGCGGCACAGTTTCAGACAACTTTGTTTTGATCGGCTCCGAGATCTCCACTAGCACCTCGTCAGTCGACGTGAGCGAATTTAATAACAGTCCGTTGAGTAAAGTTCTTGTTCAAGGAACAGACGTCGTTCAAAAAATAAAGAACATGGTTGCGCATGAATGCGTGCATACTCAACAGAAGACTCCGCGCGACCAGAATGCCGTGAGTTGCGGCTTGCTATACAACGTTATGTCGGAAGGCTTTGCCGATTTTATTGGAGAGCTGGTTGCCGGAAGTCAGATCAACAAGGTTGCCCAGGAATATGGCGATCAGCACGAGCAAGAACTTTGGAAGCAGCTGAAAGATGAAATGTGCACCAACAAAACAAATAACTGGCTTTACAATTTTTCGACCGTCAAAGACAAACCGGCCGACCTTGGATATTACATGGGATATACTATTGCCCGTGAGTATTACAAAAACGCTCCCGACAAGAACCAGGCGGTTATTGACATCATCGAGATGAACAATCCATTGGCCTTTTTGGAGAAGAGCAAGTACGACCAGAAGGTGAAGGCCCACTAGCGCTCTTTAGTCGACCGACATATTCAAATACGGAACCGGGTCTACGGCCTTTCCATTCTCGAGAACCTCGAAGTGAAGGTGCGGCCCGGTTGAGCGACCAGTCGATCCAACGAGTCCAATCAACTGTCCGGCCTCGACCTTCTCTCCCACTTTCACCAGGATACGCTCGAGATGTGCGGATGAAGTAGTTAATTTCTTGTTGTGTTCTATAACGATCTGATTTCCGTAGTCCCCGGAGTTTGCAGCCTTAACAACGACACCACTTGCAGTTGCATAGACGCTGTTCCCTGCTGCCAGTACGAAGTCAACCCCTGTATGAAATGCCTCGCTATTGGTTGCGGGGTTGAATCTTTTTCCGAAGCCCGCACCTTCTCCAGGCTTCAACCTCGACACATCCACGGGCGATCGAAGTTCACGGTTTTGATCGACCCCGTCCACTGCCGGCTTTCGGGTTGCAAACGACATAATGAGCAGTGCAACGATTGGAAAAATAACAGCATATCGGAATGCAGAGTAAACATTTGTGTTTGTAACCATGATGATCCTTTGTTTTATTGATCGTGAATTGAAACTATTCGTCAGGCTTACCAACGTTTTAGACAAAATTTGTTTTGTGATACAACTCAAATAACTCTGAACAGAAAATTTTAGCGCCACCTCGCGATCGGCAATATATTCGTGTTGGATCGCCATCGACCGCCTGTAGAAGGGAATCACCGGATTGAACCAAAGGACGATCGACGCCAATTCGACGACCAAAAGATCCACCCAATGACGTTGTTTGATATGAACCGTCTCATGAGCTATGATTATTGGATCTTCATCAACCGATCTTATGAACATTACTCCGAAAAAAGAAAAGGGTTGCACGTTGCTGTCGACGATAAGGGTCTGATGGTCGCGTACAATTCTCTGTGCGGTGCGATATAGTCGAATTGGTTTCAGAACGGACGCTATCGTGAGTATTAGTGAGATCACAACACCGGAAAAATATAGATACGGTATCATTGACTTACCTTCCATTGAAACTGCGACGTCCATAACCTGGGAGCTGTCCATGGCGACATACCCATCCTTCATCAAAGTTGAGCTCATCGCGGCCGGCGCGCTTGTTATCACAATCAACGGAATGATGAACGACAGCACAAGACCGCCCAGCAAGTATGTGCGATTTAGCTGGAACCTTGTGGTACGCCTGAAAAAGCCGGCATAAACCAGGTAGAATAACGCGATACACGCGCTGCATTTAAATAGGTAGGTGATCACTTCTTTTTCTTCAGTTTTTTGATCCTTTCCTCAATCAGTTGCTTGATCTCTTCGAGTTCGGTCAGGTTCATCGACTCGTTAGCAAAGAAAGAAGCAAGCCTGACAGGCGAATCGTCGATATAGCTGTTGATCATAGGCTTGACCCGGCTCTTGAAGTATTCTGCTTTGGTAAGTGTTGGGAAATACTCATTCGTCTTTCCATACGTTTTGAAACCGATGAAACCCTTCTTTGTCAGGACTCTGATTACAGTAGAAACTGTGGTGTACGCCGGTTTGGGCTCCGGAAAGCCGTCGACAATATCTTTCAGGAAGCCCTTCTTGAGATTCCAAAGGATGTGCATGACCTGCTCCTCGGCTTTCGTCAATTGTTTCACATATCAAAAATATGACTATAAATGTAGTAATGCAACTATATTTATAATTATAGTTTTGATTTTGTCTATCTTGGGTTGTTCAGAAGGAGGATCATGGCACGCTCGAATGCAGCAATGGCAGTTCCCATAGATTCCGCCTTCGCATATGGACTTGTTCTAATCCCGAATTTTCTTTCCACCGGCCGGTGACCACGAACAATGACCTGATCTAGTTGAGTGATCTTCTCTGTTGAATCATGTTCGCATAATTTAATATACATTTATAAATATCTTCGCGTAAAATTGAAGCTATAATTCTATGCTTATGCCTGATCAAACAAAATCATTACGCGTTCTCGTTGTCGGTTGTGGTAATATGGGTGCCTCACATGCACAAGCATATCAACTGATGGAAGGGGTCGAGATCTGCGGCCTTGTGTCTACCGGGAAAAGCAAAGAGGTACTGAATGCAAAGCTCGGGGGCGGACACGCCTTATATAATGACTATGAAGTTGCATTGCGTGAAACAAAACCCGACGCGGTGTGTATCTCCACCTACCCCGACACACACGAGCGTTTTGCGATTATGGCCCTGGAACAAGGTTGCCATGTATTTATAGAGAAACCTTTGGCCGATACCGTTGCCGGCGCAGAACGCGTAGCGGCCGCTGCGAAGAAAGGAAGGAAAAAATTAGTGGTCGGCTATATTCTCCGTCACCATCCATCGTGGGAACGATTCGTTCAGGTTGCACATGAGCTCGGCAAACCGTTGGTGATGCGCATGAATCTTAACCAGCAAAGTTATGGCGCCATGTGGACTGTACATCGTAACCTGATGGAAAGCCTGAGTCCCATTGTCGACTGCGGCGTACATTATATAGATGTAATGTGTCAGATGACGCGCAGCAAACCGATACAAGTTTCCGCGATCGGCGCCAGGCTCACAGACGAAATTCCTGCGGGCAACTATAATTATGGTCAGCTGCAGATCCGCTTCGAAGATGGCTCGGTTGGCTGGTACGAGGCAGGCTGGGGACCGATGATGAGCGAGACGGCGTTCTTCGTGAAAGATGTGATCGGTCCGAAAGGTTGTGTATCGATCGTTGCACGCGATGCTGGCAGCACCGGAAAGTCAGCTTCGGTAGAAGCACACACAAAAACAGAATCGCTTCGATATCATCACTCGGCTCTCGACAAGAACGGCCAGTTTGTGAAACCTGACGATTGGATCAACCTGACCGACGAACCGGATCACCAGGAACTGTGTAACCGTGAACAACGGTATTTTCTAAAAGCGATCAAAGAGAATGTTGATCTTACAGACCACGTAGAGGATGCTGTGAATAGCCTGCGCATTGCCTTCGCATGCGATGAATCGGTGAAGACCGGGAAAGTGGTTATGTTGTAATTTTCCGGTTACGATATACTCCCCAAAAAAGTCTTCAATAATCCCATCATCATGGCATCGTCAAAGACTTGCGCTTTGACTTCCTTTTCGAGATAATTTCTCGTTTCATCGCGCGCATCGGCCATGTCGGAATATTTTTCTTCATGGATGTTGATGTTGAGGCGCAGATACTTTTCGGGATTCAGCATCTCGACGCTTTCGTAGTGAGTACTCTGGTTCACTCCCTTCATCATGATGTCTGTGATCCGTGTTACCCATTGCAGCTCGCCCCAACTAACGGCTTCTTTCTCGGTGATAGTTCCCGTGTACGTGCCGGTGCCGAGCGATAGCACGCGCACGTCGTCGAAAGCGACGTCGGTGTTGTCGCGCTTCTTATAAAAACCCCTATTACCGTATTTGCTGATCTCGGCAAGTGCGGCCATTGTCGGATTGTTCACATACACACCTCCATCAATACCTGTTAATAGATTGTTCTTATAATTAAAAGAGTAAGCCGGCAGGTAAGTTGGCGCCGCGGATGTAGCGCGACAGATGTCATAGATGCGCGCGTTGGCGGCTTCATTATCGTTTCCTTCCGCCGACTTAAAAAACACGGGAATGTTATTATGCAGATCGTATGTCGACACAACGATCGGTCTGAGAGTTTCCTTGATGCGCTGTTCCTTCACATATTTCTTCAGTACTTTATCGATCCCGTCGGCGCTGAAGGCCGGGTTGAAAAGATTTGTAACTCCATGAAAGAACTTACTGATCCCCGACTTGATGGGAAAAATCGTTTTGCCTTCCTTCGTGTATATGTCTGCTATGCTTTCCAGGCTGTAAAGTGGTTTCGACCGGTCTTTGTCGTTGCGCAGCGTCATGCAGGAAACGAGCAGTCCTCCTGTGCTTGTGCCGGCCATCATGTCGAACGTGTCCTGAATTTTTTTACCCGTAAGCTCTTCTACTTTTTGCATGATCCTAACGGGGATAATACCTCGAAGTCCGCCGCCGTCGATAGAGAGAATGTTAAATGTTGGCATAAATGTATTTGTCTTTAGGGTTTGATATGGTCACAAAAGAAAACCCATCCGTTACCGAAACGAGTCGGAAACAGATGGGCTCTGGGATACTAATTTAGTGTGACGGGGAGAGATTTACAATCGCTGATTTGAGGGGGACGACGTCCGGCACCGAACGAATTGTTCCCACAACCGGATAATCTCCAGGTCAAATTGTAGTCAAATCCAGATCAATGGCGCTGGCGTGGTGTTTGTGTTTATCTTCATGCTATGAACACACTCAAGGCAACCATCCGGTATTTCATCAAGAACAAATTTTCATCGTTGCTCAACATCGCCGGCCTTGCAATAGGTCTCACGGGATTTACGTGCATCATGTTGTACGTCGAACATGAATTCACGTTCGACAAGTTTCATCCGGGTTACGAAGACACCTATCGTGTCGTGAAAGATTTCGTAAACGCCGACGGTTCTTCGGTACCAGATGCCACCACACCTCCCGCATTAGCCAAAGCATTAAGAACGGAGTTGACGGACGTGGAAACAGCTACGCGATTCACTCGCAATGGCGGCCGGCTGTTCCTGATGCAGTATGGCGACAAGAGATTTTATGAGACAAGAGTCATCAGCGTCGACAAAGAGTTCTTCCATGTGTTCGATTTCAATTTTATTGCCGGCAATAAGGAGAAGTCGTTAGAGCAACTTCATTCTATCATCCTGACGAAATCGACAGCGGCGAAGTTTTTCGCTAACGAAGATCCGATCGGCAAGACGATCCGCTTGAATATCAATGGAGGAACCGATTATGTTGTCTCCGGTGTGCTCGAAGACGTTCCGGCCAATTCCCACTTTACATTCAATGTTGTTATCCCTTTCGAAAGTCGTATAGATCCCGACACCGATTGGCAGCGAAGTAACTTTTACACTTATGCCCGCCTGAAGTCCGGTGCTTCGCCCGATGTTTTTTTGAGCAACGTTCAAAGCATCGTCAAAGCACACTTACCCAACACGCTCGACGAATATCACGTACAGGCTCTGGCAAACATTCATCTTCATTCGAATCTCAAATCGGAGCTTGCACCGAATGGCGACATGGATTACGTGAGGATACTCGTACTCATCGGCATATTCATATTGGTGATCGCCTGCATCAACTACATCAATCTCATCACGGCCCGTTCATCGGACCGTGCGAGGGAAGTTGGCATTCGTAAGGCCGTTGGTGCGGTGCGAATGCAGCTGGTGCGACAATTCCTGGCGGAGTCTGCGCTTACTGTGATGATTGCTCTGGTACTTGTGATCATTGTCACCTCTTTCGTACTTCCGTTGTTGACACCGATCACCGGGGTTGACCTGTCGGCCTTTTTATTCAAGAGTCAGGTTGCAAGATGGAGTCTTCCTTTTGCATTGTTGATATCACTCGCAGCTGGATTCTATCCGGCAGTTTACTTATCGGGATTTCAGCCATTGAAGACATTGCGGGGAAGATTCGCGGCTGGACAACAAGGAATGAGGCTGCGAAAAGCCCTTGTGATCTTCCAGTTCACAATGTCGTCGGCGTTGATAATGGGGACGTTGATCATCATGAGTCAGTTGGATTTTATGAGATCGAAAGACATGGGCTTCAATGAAGACAATGTGGTGCTCGTGCCGAATGTCCGCGGCGGCATTGGTGGCGAAGCAGCTGTGAAAGGATCGTGGGACGATAAAGTGAGACAACTGCCAGGAGTGATCTCTTTCGCTCGCGCCGACGGGGTTCTTGGGCTGAACAACTCTGTGAACGGTGTCGAATCTGCTGCATCGAATACACACATTTCACTCAACTTTATCAGGATTGACTACGACTTCATTCCGACGCTCGATATTCAATTACAGGAAGGCCGTAATTTTTCCCGCGAATTTATTTCCGACAGTTCTGCGATTATCATCAACGAGGAAGCAGTAAAGCAACTGGGATTACAAGAACCCTTGCTTGGTCAGCATCTCTCGTGGGACGACGCTGCAGGAATCATGCATGACGTAACAATCGTCGGCATCGCGAAAGATTTTCATTTCACCAATCTTCACAGGGCTATTGCACCGTTTGGATTCATTCTCGAAGTAGACAACGGCAGCAACTTCTTCATTCGCACGGCGCCCGCCAAACTTGAAAGCACGCTGAAGGGCATCGAGCGGGTGTGGAATGAATACAATCCAGGCAAGCCATTCAATTACACGTTCCAGGATCAGTACATCGCCGATCTACATATGAACGACGAACGTTTCGAGAAACTTTTCTCTGCATTCACGGCTATCGCGATTGCCATCGCATGTCTTGGTCTTTTCGGTCTCACGGCATTTCTTGCCGAGGCGAGAACGAAAGAAATCGGCGTTCGAAAAATTCTGGGTGCTTCCGTGGTCGGTATCCTCGAGTTGTTGTCGAAAGACTATGTACTTATGATCCTCGTCTCGCTTGTACTTGCCTTCCCGTTGTCGTACTACATCATGCTGTCGTGGTTGCAGAATTTCGCCTATCGTGTTGACATTGGGTGGTCGGTATTTTTATTAGCGGGCATTATCTCAATCGTGCTTGCAGTGCTTACGATAAGCTTTCACGCAATAAAAGTTGCCACGAGAAATCCTGTGACTGCGCTGAGGTCGGAATGAGAGCGACATCGTAATATAACCGTCCATCCTCTTCACCTCTTAAAGGTGATTCTTCATAAACGTTACCTCCATAGGTTTGTTAGAAGGCGATCGTCACCATGCCTTCGAATTACTGTTATCGATAACTCCTGTCACTCCCCTTCGAAACAATCAAAAAACCAACCTCATGAAAAACCTCGTAGTCCTCACCCTGTTTGCCATCTTCACCTTTGCTTGCAAAGAGGAAGAAGACGCGTCGGCGAAAAATTTCACAAAACTTCCTTCCGGCGTTACCGTCGAATTGTTTGACATCACATTCCTCTCGCCAAGCGATGCGATTGTCGTTGGCGAGAATGGTACGATCCTCAAGACCACCGATGCCGGCCAAACATGGAACAAACAATCATCCAGTGCTACGAAAAATCTTCGGGCAGTGCGAAAGTTCAATGCAACTACTGTATTCGCGTGTGGCGGCGGTGGTGCCCTGTTGAAAACCACAGACGGAGGTTCAACCTGGACGGCGATAAACTTTCCCAACCTCGAAGGAACGCTGATGGACATAGCGTTCCTTAATGAGTCGACATGGTTGGTTGCCCATAGTCGCGGCAACATCTATAAAACGACCGACGGTGGTAATTCATGGAACGTTGTTCAATCGAAAGCAACGGATTTCTTTACCGGGATGTATCTGGTTGGTGATCAGAAATCGAAAATATTCGCATATGGTGGCGGCGGAACCAGAGACGCCGGAGAAATAGCACTGTATTCAAGCACCGACAATGGTTCCACCTGGACGAAGGAAAATGTTATCCACGACCAAACTGTGACGTCTATGGATTTTTCTAGTGCGAACACGGGCTTCTTTACTTCGTACTATAATGTTGTTTTCAAAACCTCAAATCTCGGACAAAACTGGACACGCATCTCAACACCGGTGAATACAACATGGCGCGAAGTAAAATTCATTTCTGAGACAGAAGGATTTCTCTCCGGCGAAGGCGGCAAAATGATCTACACCAACGATGGTGGAAATTCGTGGACTGAATTATCTACCGGTGAAAACAGCGCCCTCTACTCGATGGAATACGTTGGGACAACGAAAACATTGTACGTTGTAGGAACGAATGGTACAATCTTATCATATAAAAAGTGAACGCCGGATATCTCCAATTTTATCTAAGAACTGCCCGGAAGAACATCGGGCACTACACCGTGAGCCTGGTTGGACTCACCGTGGCGGTATGCGTGGCAGTATTGGGTGCGGCGTATCTCAATAATGAATTATCGTTCGACCGTTTTCATAAGAATTCCGACAACATCTATCGTGTCGTTCATGGAACAGCCGATGATAACGGCTCGGCATTGTCGTCGTTGGCTTTAGGCGATGCCATCGAGTCGATGTATGAAGGTACCATTGCAGTTCGCTTCAACAATGCCGGTAATGCAAGGGTCAAGTTTCGTTACGATGACAAGGAGTTTATGGAAACGAATTTCCTTTTCTCCGACGAAGAAGTTTTGAATGTATTCGATTTTCGTTTGAAGGAAGGCAATCCCGCCACTGCGCTGACGGCTCCCTTTACAATGGTGATCACAGAAAATACGGCAAGAAAATATTTCGGTAACTCATCTCCCATCGGCAAAGCAATTCAGATCGACTGGGGAGAAAAATGGTACGACATCCAGGTGACGGGAATTGTTGAAAACGTTCCTTCACAGTCGCATTTCTCTTTCGACTTTTTGATATCCGACGCCACCGCGCGACAGATCTTCGAGCCTAAGACATTTTTCACCGATTGGTCCGCTAACTTTTGTTACACCTACCTCTTCATTCCCGACAAGCACGTCAGGGATGAAATTGAACGAACGATCGGCGGATTGTATGCACGCAACGTAACGGAGAAAGCCGACCCGCTTCGGCTCCAGCCACTCACAGACATTCACCTCAACTCGCACCTGAGTTCGGAGTTGGCAATCAACGGCGACAAAACCAGTATCATGTTGGCCGTTAGTGTTGCCGCACTAACGCTTATCATCGCATTGATCAATTACTTGAATATTTTTCTGGCGCTCAATTCGAAGCGCGAGAAAGAAGTTGGCGTGAGGAAGGCACTCGGGGCTACGTTCAATCAATTGAAACGGCAATTTCTTTTCGAGGCATTGGGAAACCTGTGTATTGTTCTGCTCCTTACTTTCATCTTGCTTGCGTCCGTCTTCGCATTTTCATCGGCCTTTCGCTCGTGGTTCTCAACGCAGTTGATAGACATCAATACCTTTGCAATGATGCTCCCGATCTTCGCATGTGTGTTCGGAGGAGCGTTCTTGCCGCTCATGATCCTTGGCAGAGTGTACAGCCTTAGAAACTTAAAAGTGAGATCACGGAGCCTGTTCGGCTCTCTCGGCACGAAGAAGGTCATGGTCGGTATACAGTCGGCGCTCATCATTGTTGTGCTTGTCTTAACGTTTGTCTTCCAACGCCAGCTTAAGTTTATCGAGACAAGAGACCTTGGATATGCAAGTCGCGACGTTCTCTTTGTACCGCAGGCTCGGGCCATCCGCGATAAGACGGAGCTGGTAAGAGAACAATTGCTAACGGATCCTTCGGTAGCCGCTGTTTCTTTTTCGTCGCATGTTCCTTCCGGGAATCTCAATTTCAAAGTTCCTGCAATAATCGAAGGTGGAAATCCAGATGGCACTAACGAGCCGTGGCCGGTTTCCCTGATCTCTGTCGACTTCAACTTCAATGACGTATTTCAATTGAAGATGAAAGAAGGCCGTTTCTTCTCTGCTGATTTCAAATCGGACTCACTCGAGAACTATGTGATCAATGAATCGTTTGCGAAAGCTGCCGGATGGGACGACCCGATTGGTAAAAGTATCGAGACAACATACAACGTGGGCAACGGTACCTCCGAAACAAGAAAAGGTCGAGTCATCGGCGTAGTCAACGACTTTCATTTCGAGTCGATGCACAAACGGATCGAACCGTTGGCAATGATCGTTAAACCCTTCTGGTATTATTACATGACTGTTCGTTTAGCTTCGGGCTCGTCCGTCGATGGAGTAAAAAAAGTATGGGGTTCCGCGGTTGCAGACATCCCATTTGAATACCTGTTTGTAACCGATCGATTGCAACGATCTTATGAACGCGATCGTCGATGGTCGGACATCTCATTTATACTTACTTTTATTGTGATATCGTTAGGTTCAATGGGCGTATTCTCACTGATATCCTTCCTCGTTCAAAGTCGCAACAAAGAGAACAGCATTCGAAAAGTACTCGGGGCAACCACCGGCGGACTTGCAGCAGGAATGTATCGCGAAATAGGAACACTGGTGATAGTTGCCGGCTCGTTGTCGCTGCCTATAGCATACACCCTGGCCAATAAATGGCTGGAATTATTCGCTTACCGGGTAGAAGTTGATCTTTGGCTGTGCCTTTCGGCATTGGGAACACTGCTTATGATCTGCTGTTCGGTAATAACAACACAAGTGATTTCGGGAGCAAGAGTGAACCCTGTCGACAATTTGAGATCAGAATAATTCACACTTCGACTTCACAAGCACCGGATTACACTGACTATACTTCCCATCGAAAACAATCTCAAAGTCCTTGTTCGGGCTCAGTGATTTCAGATAATAGTCGGTTGTGATCACCTGTGCTCCCGAACGAATCGCAGCTTCAAACCTGCCCTTGTCTCCTGTTCGCGCCTCTTTCGTGTCGGCATCGGAACGGGTACGAATCATAAACCCTTGCTTCACCAGTTTAATTATCTCGTTCTCTTGCTTAATGGGATCATTCATAATAAGAAACGCTGCATGCGGATCTTCTGCACTGGCGTTGGCAAACATCGGCCTTGAATATGATTCATCTCCTTTCACATACAATTCCGTCAGGTCGTTTCCCGCATCGAATACGAAAAGAATTTTTCCTCTTGCATCGGAAAGAGCTGGCCAACCTTTGGTCACGATTGCCTCCCGCAACGTTTTATGTTTTCCTTTTACCTGCTTTGGAGTGATCAACTGATCATTACTAAAGATCGCGAGGATCTCTTTGTCCAACGCGTCCAACACATTTTTATCAAAGGGTAACACCTCGGCAAAGCCAGGTCTTTCAAGTCCCGATGTTTTTGGGTTGATGGTGATAACAATAGGAAGATGATCTTTCTGCGATTGCGACCATGTCCGAATATCGGTCAGACATCCTTTAAACGTTGCACAATGACTTCTAAAATCAATATCCGGTATGTGAAGGACTTTGAAACCGGGAGCATTCATAGCCTCAGCGTTGTATGGTTGCGCCTCCACTCCTTTCGCACTGAGCATCTCCAATCCTTTCGGGTGCGAGAATCTACCGCCCTCGGGGTCATAAACCACATCTATCTCTACACTTCTTAGGCCCAGATCCAATTGTTCGGTGATTGGAATGTGTGAATACTCAAGTCCCTTTGCTTCGGGCCGCTCTGCCACTATCAGATCCATCAACGGTTTTTCGATAGCAATTTTGTAACTGTTATGACTGCCGATAACCTGTGTCTCATTCATCCTGAGATCCTGACCTCGCAAAGAGGCCAGGATCAAGCAAAATGATATCGTTGAAAAAACGCGAGTGAACATTATCAGTATCCCGGGTTCTGTACCAAATATCCCGGCACACTCGAAGCACCGTCCATTGCCTTCTGAGGAATCGGGAACAATCTCTTATGCACGTCTTTGTCGTTCTTACCTGTCCAGGTGCCTTCGTATTTGCCAAACCTGATCTGATAGTTGCGCCTTAACCCTTCCCAGTACAACTCAAATCCTGCTTCACGGAACAACACATCGAGATCGATAGCATTCAAAGCGGCAGGAGTTTGTGCCGGACGTGCGTTTCTTGAAGTTCTTAAAGTATTCACGTCTGCTAATGCTCCGGCGTTGTCGCCATTTCTCAACTTCGCTTCTGCACGCATGAGATAGATCTCACCGAGGCGCATCAAAACAACATCTACACTGCTGTAAGAGCAACAGTTGGTACCGGTATGGCTGAACTGATATTTGGAGAATCTATATCCCGTGTTGTGTAAACTACCGGCATCGGTGAAATCGACATTGAGCGTGTGATCCACGTAAACCTTGAACGCATCGGCGTCATTTTGTTTGATAACGGGATATATTCTCACGGTTCCATCGCCACAAGTCATTATGTTACCACTCTTGTCTTTGCGGGGTCCCCAGATAACACCACGAAGAATGCCTCTGTTGATCTCGAAGTCGGTAGCCTTCACACAATAGTAATGATCCGCGTCATTTGTTGGATCTACACCGCTCAGGTCTTTAAGGTTGTCGGGTACGATGGTATTTTCCTGGTAGAAGCGTGCATCTGCGTCGGCAGGATCTACCGGAGCATAAGCATCAACCCATGTTTGAATGAAGTCGGGTGTTGCTGCACAGGCATCAGTTCCTCTTGTGCTCGGGAATTCGGGCCTTGGAACCTGCGCTCCGGATATCGGCCAGTAAGCCCATCTGCTGTGTTCGGTTTCAAGAACACCTCTCTGATCCAGAGCAAAGATAAGTTCTGTGTTGGTGTGATTATCGTCGTTGAACAACGCAAAGTATTCGGGAGACAATGCGTGATTGCCGGAGATAATACTGCTTGTATATTGAATAACCTTATCCATATCCTCCTTCTTGAAAGTCGGAGTACCGTATGGATCGCGATACACAGCTGCATTCAAATACAGACGAGCCAACAATCCGCTCACGGCGTCTTTAGTAAACCGACCTGGGTTGTCGCTATTGCTCATAAGGTCCACGATCGACAGTAACCTGCTTTCGAGATAATCGAAGGCTTCTTGTCCTCTCAGGATCTCAGACACTTCGTCCGAACGTTCCTTCTTGAAGATAAGACCCCAGTTGTCCAGTGCCAGCATGTTGAGGTATGAATTCACAGCGATCATTTCATAAAGAGGACCTTGTGCATCCTGATTGCCATTTTCAACTTCCGCTTTCAATCTTTCCTCGGCAATAACTGCTCTTGCGAGACCTTGAGCAATGTATGTCCATGCATCTCCCACCAGGGCGTTGCTGGGTGTCATCAAATGTTGGTGAACTGCTATATATTTTCCTCCATCATACCAGTCTGTACCTCCGCGATATGGAAGGATAGCTTCGTCGGAAGCAACTTCCTGGAGTCCGAAGTTCACAGTGTGCATCCACACCTGGCGAAGCATACCGTACACCGGAGCGATCGAACCGCTCACAACTTCCGCCTGGCCAGTACCAGTCAGCGACTCGTCGAGGATATCTTCATCTAATGAGGTACAACCGAAGGTGAGCAACAATGCACCTATCAGTACTGCTTTATTGAATGATATATTTTTCATCTGATTTCTTTTCTAGAATGTTACGTTAAGACTTACCATTACTGTTTTTGCCTTTGGATAAGTGAAGTAGTCGATACCGAACGTTTGTATTCCGCCAACAGTCGAACCTGTGTTGAGTTCGGGGTCGAATCCAGTATATTTTGTTATCAGGAACAAATTTTGACCGGTGACAGCGAAACGGGCGTTTCTGAATATGTTCGACATTCCAATCTTATCGCCACTCAGGTTGTATGCAAGCGTTGCGTTATTCAATCTCAGGAACGAACCACTTTCAAGGAAACGTGTCGATACAGTGTTGGCATTGGTTATCGACTCTTCCGGATACTGTGTAGCGAAATCCGTAGTGTTGTTAGACTTAGCCAGCTGTGCTTTGTTGAACAACGTCATCTCTGTGTGATTGTAGATTTTGTTTCCCGATACACCATTGAAGTTTACACCAAGGTCGAAACTCTTGTACCTGAAGTTTACATGGAAAGCATAGATCATCTTCGGAATAGCGCTGCCCACAACCGTGCGGTCGTTGTCGAGTATTGCACCATCGCCGTTGTTATCCCTGAAGTTGTTAACACCGTTAACAATGCCATCGAACTGGAACATGTAGAATGCACCGATCGGCTGATTGTTGATGTAGCCGTTAATGGTTGCCCCGGTTTGACCAGATCCTTGCGCGCCTCCTGTAGTGAGCACCTGGTAAGGAGAGTCCTTAACCTTGTTTTGGATGAACGTGATATTACCGCCGACGTTATATGAGAAGTCGCCCGGTGTCTTGCTGTTATATTCCAGTGCCAATTCGATACCGTTGTTTTGGATCTTCAAATCCCGGACGTTAGTCACGTATGTAGGCACCGGCACAACAGGATCCGACGGTACAACTTCAGTCAAACTTACGTTCGACGACTCCTTGCTGAAGTAATCGACGCTACCACTCAGTTGGTTATTGAAGATCCCGAAATCGACACCGGCATTTATCTGCGTAGATACCTCCCATTTAAGATTGGGATTCGCCAAACGAGTATAAACTATACCGTACGGATAACCCGCAATTGACGTAGCATTGGGGTCCAAGGGATACGTATTAAGACTTTGAGCGCCCGTTATTAACCGGTCTTCGGAATAACTGGCTTTTGTCACCTTCGCAGGTATCTCCTGGTTACCGGTTTGACCATAACTTGTCCGCAACTTCAGGTTGTTAAAAGTTGAACCACTCATGAAATCCTCCTTGAAGACGTTCCAACCCAGAGCAACAGAGGGGAAATAACCATACCTGTTGTTCACACCAAACTTTGAAGATCCATCGGCACGAATTGTTGCAGTAAACAGATACTTGTCGGCGTAAGCATAATTAAGTCTTCCGAAGAATGACTGCAGTTCGTTCTTGGTAGCCGCCGAGGTTACGGTGGTCGGATACGTGGTAGTGCTGGTCTGATCCTGGTACTTAGGCTCTATATTATTATTCGCAAAGCCGTTATAAGTAAACGTTCTTTCCTCGGTCAGAAAGGTCTGATATGAATGTCCGGCCAACACCACCAAACTATGAACAGTCTTATGCCAGTTATAGGTGAGCGTATTCTCGATCAGTTTATTGGTGTTGTTGCTGAGAGTGGTCGACAACGAACCATTTGAAATATTTGACTCATTGATAACAGATGGAAAAGGCCGGTACTGTTGATCCCTGTCGGTTGCCGAATAGTCGACACCAAGGTTTAGCTTATACACAAGGCCATCCAATATTTCTATCGACGGCGCGATGCTTGCGAGAATACGGTTGTTGGCTGCCTTGTCACTGAACAAGTCATATCTCTTTAATGGGTTCAGTGCATTTGTTGTCAACAATGTTGGAGCACCATCAGTGTACGCCGGAATCGTTGGATTCAGACTGAGCATGTCGCTGATCGTAGAAGTTATGCTCGGACGCAAGTTCTCGGTGTGGGAAGCCGTGAGATTATAGTCAACATTCAGTCTGCCGTTGATTGCTTTCTGGTTCAGGTTTACTTTTCCGGAATAACGTTTCAGGTCGCTGTTCTTCAGGATGCCTTGTTGATCCTGAACACCGATTGATGTATAGTAAGAAAATTTTTCAGTGGCGGCTCCGCCGATCGAGAAGTCGACTTTCTTTGAAAGGCCGGTTTGAGTCAATTCTTTTTGCCAGTCTGTATTTCCTCCAAAGTCGTTCAACGTTCCACCCGCAGCCGGAACTGCTTGACGAAACTGGTCTGCCGTGAAGACGGGAATTTTATTTGAAATTTGGGACCATCCAACGGATCCTGACGCATTCATTTCAGTTTTTCCTGATCTGCCTCTCTTAGTGGTAATTACGACAACGCCGTTCGAGGCCCTGGCGCCATAAACAGCTGCAGCGCTTGCATCCTTCAACACGTCGATGCTTTCGATATCATTCGGATTAAGAAAGTTGAGCGGGTTAGTGTCCATCCCTTGCGTTGCGTTATCGAGCAGGAAGCCATCGACAACATAAAGAGGTTGGGTTCCGGATCGCAAGCTTCCGATACCACGAATGATAACATTCTGAGCGGAGCCGGGTTCGCCGCTTGCACTGGTAACGTTGACACCCGCAACCTTTCCTTGCAAAAGCTGCCCGGGGTTGGTAACAACTCCCTGGTTGAAGTTTTCACTCTTTAAAGAAGTGACTGCACCGGTAATGTCGGATCTTTTCTGTGTACCGTAACCGATTACAACAAGTTCGGCCAACGTCTCGGCGCTCGCAGCCAGCGACACGGAAATCTCGGCCTGATCCCCCACTGTCACTTCCTTTGTTTCACTCCCAACAAAACTGAAAACCAGCACCGCACTCGACGACGACACGTTTATTCTATAATTACCATTCGCATCCGTCGCTGCTCCGTTTGTCGTTCCCTTCTCGAGAATGTTCACTCCAGGCATCGCCACGCCCTCTGCATCTTTCACATTTCCGGTTACTATAATTCCTTGCTGGAAGAAATAATTTTTTGCCAGTACGTCTTGCGAGGAAAAGCAAACGAGGAATATCAACCCCGCTGCCACAAAGAACTTCAAACGAAATGCTGACAGTTGACACCGCGAGCGATGCATCTGGTACAATTTTTTCATAGAACAGTTTTTAAGTTGTGGTGAATGATTTTTTCGTTGAGCGCCATCAAATGCTCATTGAAACTCAAAGTAAACGAGATGAGGAAAGACGAAATAAAACTCACCGTTAAGGTTGAGTTAATGACTGAATAATCTTTCGAAGATTAGTTAACAAACATCTCGAATGATGTTGCCTATGACATTGCGAAATGAGTTCATCATACACTTCGTCGATTCAGCAATCGATTGATGTCGTAAGTGAACTATTTATTAATGAAAGCGTAAAAAAATATTTTCACGTTGTGAGCCAAATCTTAGGGTGGCGTTAAGTAATTATGATGTCCGTGGCAACGAGAAGTAGAACGTCGCACCTCCATCAACAACGCCCTCGGCCCATACTTTTCCACCGTGCCTCGACACTATTCTTTGCACTATCGAAAGCCCGATCCCCGTGCCGGTAAACTCACTGTCTTTGTGAAGCCGTTGAAATACGCCGAACAGCTTATTGACATACTGCATATCGAATCCAGCACCATTGTCTCTCACAGAATACACGACATTCGAATCGTCTGCCGTGGAATTGATTTCAACGGTGGCGTCTTCCCGTTTCGACGAGTATTTGATTGCGTTAGATATAAGATTGATCCACACTTGTCTCAACAGCATTGCATCGCCAAATCCCGGCTGAAGGTCATGAATAATAATTGTTGCCTGACACTGAAGCGACTCCTTTAGTTCGTTGCATAGAATCTGAACAAGGTCATGCATGTCTATATTATTCAGTTGAAGCTGTTGTTTGCCTGCGCGTGAAAACTCCAAGAGATCATCGATCAGCTGATTCATTCGGGCACCTTTGCTTGCGATGACCTTGATCCATTTTTTTCCTTCGTCGCCCACCTTGTCGCCATACTCCTCCTCCAGCATTTGTGAATAACCGATCATTGTCCGCAAGGGCGACCTTAAATCATGCGATATAGAGTATGAAAAGGATTCAAGTTCTTTATTTATAAGTTCGAGCTGATCGAGGTTTTTCTTCAATTCCGTATTCAGTTTTTTAATTTGCTCGTCGGCACGCTGCAGTGATTCATTTTTTTCCAATAGCTCCTTCTTCTGAAGTTGGATTTGCAGAAGGACGTCAACTTTTGCTTTAGTCAATTCGGGATCGAGAGGCTTTAGCAGGTAGTCTACGGCCCCTCCTTCAAAACCTTTCATGATCGAAGCTCTCTCGTTCTTTTCCGCCGAGGCAAATATGATTGCAATATCCCGGGTCCGCTTGTTCGACTTAAGTACTTTTGCGACCTCGAATCCGTCCATATCGGGCATTTGAACATCGAGGATGATAAGGTCAACATTATTGGTAAGAGCAGTCTTCAGACCTTCCGTTCCGCTCGATGCCGTTAAAAACTTCCTGTCGTCTCTTGCCAGTAAATTTTCAATCGAATAAATATTCGCTTGCGAATCGTCGATAATCAATACTGTGGCTTCCAACGTCATGAAGAAGTGATTTTTCTGTAAATTTTTTGTTTTCCGTCCACCTCTTCGAAGTCAAATCGAAATTCAGAAAAGTGAAACGACTCTTTATCACCTAGTCCTATGAAACCATATGGACATAGGCTTTCCGAAAACAGTGAGATCACTTTATCCTGGAGCGAACGATCGAAATACATAATAACGTTTCGACATAAGATCAACTGAAATTCATTAAACGATTGGTCGGTAGCCAGATTGTGTGGAGAGAAGATCACTTTCTCTATCAGGCTTTTGTCGAACAATATCGAATCATGGGACATGGAAAAATATTCCGACAGTTGTCTCTTGCCTCCGGAGTTGGTATAGTTCGATTCGTATTTAAGGATTTCGTGCGCCGGATAAATGCCTTGACTTGCCATATGGAGAGACTGTTGATTGATGTCGGTTGCGTATATTATAGATCTCTCCAGGAGACCGGCTTCGCGAAGTAAAATTGCAACCGAAAAAACTTCCTGTCCCGTTGCACATCCGGCGATCCAAATTTTAATGATGGGATATGTGGCGAGCCTGTTCAGGACCTTTGCACGCAGACTTGCGAAAAACAGCGGGTCCCTGAACAACTCGGTCACCGTTACAGACATCGACTGAACGAACAGCTCGAACAGTATTTCATCCGAAACGAGTCGTTCGGTGAGTGATTTCAAATCCGGAAGTCTGTTCGACGCCATAAAACGCAAGATGCTTCGCTGCAGAGACGACGATGCGTACCCGGAAAAATCATAGCCATACTGATGCCTGATAGTTTCAAGCATACTCATGTACATTTGTTCATCCAACATCAGCGATAAAGCCACAAACGCATCAGTGTAAGTAATTTCACAATGTCGACCGGCTTCGAAACATAGTCCGACATGCCCACAGCAAGGCATCGTTCTTTATCTCCCTTCATCGCTTTGGCAGTAAGCGCAATGATCGGGAGGCGTTGAAACCTGGCATCCTTTCTTATCTCGATGGTTGCTTCATAGCCGTCCATCTCGGGCATCATGATATCCATTAATACAAGGTCGATGGTGGGGTCATTCTGCAAGGCATCTATGGCCGACTTTCCATTATCGGCCACGATCGTAACCACGCCCTCGTCTTCGAGCGCGTTGGTCAACGAGTAAATATTCCGGATATCGTCGTCTACAATCAGGATCTTCTTGCCATTCAGGAGTTCATCTACTTTATGCAGCTTCCGTATCAGCGTCTGTTTTTCCTTTGGAAGTCGTGATTCTACGCGGTGCAGGAAAAGGATCGTCTCGTCCAGCAGACGTTCGTGAGAATTGGCCGTCTTCAACACGACAGTGCTTGCAAGCCCGTTCAACCTCATTGCGTCTTCCTTCTTCAATTCCCGCCCCGTATATACAACAATAGGAATCGGTTGTATCGATGTACTCGCCTTAATTCTCTCCAGCAACTCAAAACCAGAAATGTCGGGCAAGCCGAGGTCGAGGATCATGCAATCGAATTTTTCGGCTTCCAGCATTTTCAAAGCTTCTTCGCCGAGAAATGCCGAGGTACATTTAACGTCCCCGTTACCGATCAACTCTTTTATCGCGAGGTTTTGCATCTCATTGTCCTCCACTATCAGCAAGCGTTTTACTTTCTTGGTAGAGAAGCTCTCAATCTTTTCAAAAGCTTTCCTTAGATCAATGGAGGAAACAGGTTTCTGTATGAAATCAAACGCGCCTGCATCTAACACATCCTTTCTCTGGTCGGCCGCCGAAATGATTTGCACCGGAATGTGCCGCAGGTCGGGGTCGTTTTTCAAATGTCTTAAGACGTCGATCCCGTTCATGATTGGCAACATCAGGTCGAGTACAATTGCATCCGGCTTGTAATGACGGGCGATAGTGATCCCTGCTATGCCTTCGCTCGCAACGATACCCTTGTAATGACGCTCGCGAACTAAATCCAATAAGACATTTGCAAACTGCTCGTCGTCCTCAATGATCAATACAACACGATCGTTGTCTTTTATTCCATAGCGATCATCGGATACTTTCGGAAGCGAAACCTGTGGTCCGGGAGGTTCTGCTGTTGTTACGATTGCCGACTTTTGCTGAGTGGTTACATCCCGCAGTTCGATCTCTTTGTTTTGCGAAATGATTTGAGATGCATCGAATATCTGAGGAATATACAAGGTAAACGTACTTCCTTTTCCTTCCTCGCTGTTAAGGGTAATTTCGCCTCCCAATGCGTGGGCAAGCTCGCGGCTGATCGACAGGCCAAGACCTGTTCCACCGAATTTGCGTTTCGTGGAACCATCGGCCTGTTGAAATGCTTCGAAAACAAGATTCTGCTTGTCTTCAGGAATACCGATACCTGTGTCTTGAACCGAAAACGAAAGCATTGGATTTCCTCCTGCACGAGTTACAGTCAGGATCACATTGCCGGATGGACTCGTGAACTTGAAGGCATTCGATAGAAGATTCCTGATGATCTGCTCAACCCGGTGCCTGTCTGTTTTAAGAGATTCGTTTTCGATGTTAGCATCGACATTAATTTTGAAATTGATGCCTTTGCTATTCGCAAGTTCCGTGAACATTGCAGACATACTTCCAATAATTCTTTTAAGCGGCACATCGTCGATCTCCAACTGAAGCTTGCCAGCCTCGACCTTCGAAAGATCGAGAATGTCGTTGATGAGATTTAACAGATCGGAACCGGACGTATGAATGTTATTCGCGTATTCGATATCTTTTTGCGCGAGTCGTCCACTCTTGTTTTCAGAAAGCAATTGCGCAAGAATAAGAATACTGTTCAACGGAGTACGAAGCTCATGCGACATGTTCGCAAGAAACTCCGATTTGTATTTGCTCGTAAGCTCTACCTGCCGGGACTTCAACTCCGTTTCGGATTTTGCCTTTTCAAGCAGAGCCTTCTGGTCCTCGAGTATTTCAGCCTTTTGTCCAAGCTCGTCATTGGCAACCCTAAGTTCCTCCTGTTGAGTCTTCAAGACCATCTCCGATTGTTGCAACAACTCCGTTTTCGCGAGTAATTCGTCGTTGGACTGACGAAGTTCCTCTTGTTGAACTTCGAGCTCTTCGGCCTGTCGCTGCGTTTCTTCGAGTAGCTGATCCGTTTTTTCCCGGGAAAGACAAGACACTATAGCGATCGCAATACTATCGGAAACGAAATTCAGGTATTCAACGTCTTGATCGGAAAACTCGTGAAGACTTCCCAGCTCGATAACACCGATCACCGACTTTTCAAATACGAACGGAACAGCTATAACATTAGCAGGCGAAAGGCTGCCAAAGGTTGAAGAAAGGTTGAAATTAGTTTTCGAAATATCCCTCACAACTATCGACTTTTTTTCAGCCGCTGCCCTGCCGACAAGGGTTTCGCCAAAAGCTATCGTGGATGGTTGTTGATCTTTGATTACCGCCGTCGATGCAATAAGCCGAAGGCTTCGACCATCCTGTGAAGCGATGTAGATCGCTCCGAGAATTCCATCGATATGTTCAACAAGATGTGAAACGATATCCTGACCAAGATCGCCAACAAACTTATTGCCTTGCATAGCCCTTACAAGGTCGCCGCTTCCAGTGAGTGTCCAGTTCCTTCGATTACTTTCATCCTGTGCTCTTCGCAGAGCACGAAGGTTTACGTTAATGATCATGTACACTGCAACCAGGACCAGTGTAATTACACCCAGGAGTCCGATGAACAATGTTTGAAAGTCAGTTGCCTCCTTCTCACTTGCGGATATTCGTTCAGCGAGAAGGTTTCGCTCGATGGTTTGAGCTTCTTCAATCAATCGTCTTATTTCGTCCTGCAGCTCTTTTCCCCTGCTTGTTATAATTGTGCTCTTGATCTCCTCGGCGGTCATATCGCGACCCTGTCGTTTTTCGACAATGCCGGCAAGCACCAGCATGCGGGCGTCGACGACTGAAAGTATCTTGTCGATATTGGCTTGCTGTACAGGATTATCGGATGTCAGCTCCTTAACTTTTCGAAGATGAGTTTCAGTTTCCCGTCTACCCGAAGTATAGGGTTCGAGATATGCCGGTTCACGTGTAAGGAGAAATCCCCGGGCGCCTGTTTCTGTGTTGATAGAAGCTACCAGCACCAGATCGAGTTCTTCCAACACCTCATGTGTGTGATTTACCCACCGATTTGTCTGAATGAACTTTTCGCTGTTGGTAAAAGAGATGCTCGCAATGATCACTAAAAATATAGCGCACGCGACGAATCCGACGACAATCTTTGTATTTAGATTCATGATGTAAAGCCGTGTGTTATAAGGTAACAAATCGGCACACGCATCACAACGATCAAACCCGTCGATGTAAGAGAGATGTAATAAATCTTGCTACAAAAAAAATATATTGAGGAATTGATGTGGACGGGCTATCGTATTTTCTCTATGTTCAAAACCTTAGCCCTATTCCCACAAACCCATCCACTTTCGCCGAAGGCCACCGGGGAAAACTATCGCTTACGATCGGCGCCTGGGCACTGTGCCCCAACACATCGGTGGTGAAAAGCGGGTTAAATCATCGAGCGGTTCATTTAACGGAAATTAATCTGAGTCTCAAATTCCTCAACATTTCATAATTTCACGCCAGGGTTTCTCCGTTTCGCCCGGCAAAATGAACCACTCTGTTCATTACTCCTATCACTCGTCAGTCGAACTCTTCGAGGGAACTTTGATCGGCCATGTTTTCCCGTGGCACTTTCACGGCTGTTATACGATTGTGATCGTAGAAGCCGGCGCCATGGAATACGAATTTCGAGACGGCAGCCTGACGGTGAACGCCGGGCAGATCACTATCATCAACCCTTTTGAACCACACTTTAACAAGCCAAAAGGATTTTGCATCTACAAAGTCATCTTTCTGCCCGTTGAAAAGATGAATCGCAGCAATAGCGATGGCCTCATATACTTTGACAGGACCTGTTTTCGTTCACGGTCATTAACGCAAGAGTCGTTGCATCTTCTGACGCAACTTAAAAACGATACCGCTCATACCGATGACCTGATCCTTCAACTCGCCGGTCAATTACTAAAACACCTCCCCTCTTCATTGCGAACCATCGGCTACGACGAACGGATCTTGCCCGCAATAGAGTTCGTGAAAGACAATCTCCACGAGAAGCTAACCATCGACTCGCTTGCCCATGCCTGCAACCTGAGCAAGTTTCATTTTCAGCGAGTCTTCAGTAACAGCGTTGGACTTACCGCGAATGCCTACGTTCAACAGCAACGAATTGAGTTGAGCAAGAAATTGATCAGGCAAGGAAGCAAGATTGTCAGGGCCGCCCTCGATACCGGCTACTACGATCAAAGTCATTTTCATAAACAGTTCTCGAAAATGTATGGCATTACGCCGGCGAGATTCCATCGTTGATGGCATTCTTTTACAAGACCGGCCATTCACAGCAGTTTAGTTTTGATCCCAAACCATTACACATATGCAGAAAAAGGTGCATCAATACAAAATCACGTCAACCTGGACGGGCAACACGGGACAGGGAACAAAAACATACCGCGGATACGAAAGAAGTCTGACTGTATCGGCAGCCAACAAAGTTGATCTCCTGTGCACTTCGGATACGGCTTTTAATTCAGACAAGACGAAGCACAATCCTGAGGAGTTGCTGCTTGCTGCGATCTCCAGTTGTCATCTTTTGTGGTATCTCCATCTTTGCTCGGAGGCGGGCGTGAATGTTACGGCGTATGTCGATAACCCAATCGGCTTCATGAGTGAAACGGCCGACGGTGGTGGTCGCTTCACCGAAGTTACGTTGTATCCGACCATCATCGTAACAGAGCAATCGATGGTTGAGAAAGCGATGAAACTTCACGAAGATGCCAACAGGCTGTGTTACATCGCTAATTCGTGTAACTTTCCCATACATCATAAGCCGACGATAAAAGTGGGATCTTGAAAACAGGATGGTCGAACTAGCACAATACACTCCTTCCGATCTTGAGGGAGTCATCGAAGTCTTCAGAATGAATGTTCCGAAATCGTTTCATCCTTCGGAAGAGGCCGACCTTCGAAATTATCTTAAGACTCATCCAAACACTTACTACTTGTTGAGTGATACGAAGCCGGTGGCATGCGGTGGATTTTTCATTGACCCAACCACAAAGATCGCCCGCATTTCCTGGGATTTTGTATTACCCGAGTTTCACGGGAAGGGCTATGGTTCGATCTTATTAAAATACAGGCTGGATAAAATTAGAGCGCTTCCCGGCATCCGCGGCGTCGAGGTTCATACTTCGCAACTTGCATTTCAGTTCTATAAAAAACACGGGTTTCAAACTACTTACACTGAAAGGGATTTTTGGGCGAAAGGATATGACCTCGTAAAGATGGTGCTGGATTTTTGAATATATTGATCGCATGAAAAAACTTCTCCTGCTACTCGCCAACGGATTTGAAATGTACGAGGCCAGTGTCTTCATCGACATCTTCGGATGGAACATGGTCGACGGTGACAAAACAACACAGGTAGTTCTCTGTGGACTCACTCGTGAGATAAAAAGCACATTCGGTGTGCGGTTGCTTGCCGATGTTCTCGTCGACGAGATCGACATCAACGATTATGATGGATTGGCGATACCGGGAGGTTTTGCAGAATACAATTTTTACGACGACGCTTATAGCGATAAATTCCTGAATGTTATTCGTCAGTTTCATGCTGCCGGCAAGCCGATTGCATCTATATGCACCGGTGGACTTGCAATCGGCAAGAGCGGGATCCTCAATGGAAAGAAGGGCACGACCTACAACAAGAATAATGTCCGGTTTGAAACTCTTAAGTCATTCGGGGTAAACGCGCAGAGGAAACCGATTGTTGAAGACGACAATGTGATCACCAGTTGGGATCCATCCACCAGCGTAGACGTATCCTTCATGATGTTGGAAAAACTCACGTCGCCTGAGCAGGCAGCATTCATCAAACAGATCATGGGCTTCGACAAACTCGAAAGACAACGCGAGAAAGTGTCGTGATCTTACTCTGACCTCAACACCGCTGTCGGGTTTGTATTGGCAGCCCGTACTACGCGCGTAAGGATGGTGGCCATTGAGATCACCGTCACGATCAACATGCTGACGATGAAATACCAGGGCTCGATATCGATCTTGTACGCGTAAGAATTCAGCCACCTGTCGAGACCATAAGTTGCCAATGGGATGGCAACGACCGACGATATAGCAATAAAGTACAGGTACTGTTTCAGCTGTTGAAATATCAATATCCTGGTTGGCGCTCCAAGTATCTTCTTGATCGATACTTCTTTTTTCCGTCTTTCAATTGCGAAGATCGAAAGACCCCACAATCCCAGACCTCCGATGATCAGTGCAAGAGCTGAGAACCAATTCAAAATCGAGATGAGTTTTTGTTCCTCTTTGTATGCCCGGTCGAATTCATCGTCGAGGAAAACATAATCGAATGGTGTATCCGGAAAAAGCGAACGCCATGTCTTCGAAACGTCGCGCAGCGTGCCGCTCACATCTTGCGGCGAGATCTTAAAAAAGACATAACCGAAAGTCCGCGGATCTTTGTGAAATAACAAAGGCTGCACCCTGGTGTGCAGCGATGCGAAATTGAAATCACGCATAACACCGATCACCTCGCCATTGCGTGGCTTTGTGCTCAGTGGAGTGTTCACCTGGAGCCTGAGCCCTATCGGATTCTTCTCGGCACCAAGCATCTTCGCGGCAGCTTCGTTGATGATGAACATGTCGACCGAGTCCGGCAGATTATCGGGAAGAGATTTTCCCTGAACCAGGTGTATGTCGAACGTATTCAGAAATGTTTTATCGATACCGCCATTCGCGATATAGTAATCTTCTTCGGAAGGAGAACCATTGGCTATCGGCACAAGTCTCGACTCCAGAAACGATCCGGCGCCCACAACATCCGATCCAAGAGACGTGGATACTACCCCACTTATTTGTGAGAACTCGCTCCGGATGATCTCCTGGCTTACACCAGCCTTCAGGTACCTCAGCGGAACATACATGATCCGGTCCGGATCGTAACCAAGATCTTTCGTTTGTATAAACCTCATCTGCTGGTAGACGACGAATGTTCCCGATACGAGTGCGATCGAGATCACAAACTGCATTATCACAAGACCTTTCCTGAAATTTGCTGAACCGACGTTATCAGCAACCCTGCCCTTCAAAACATTAAGTGGCCTGAAGCCCGATAAGAATAACGCGGGATACAATCCCGACCCTGCAGACGTCAATACTAGAAGCAATAAGATCCTTACCAGCATCTTATCGCCCCAAAGAGCCGACAATTCAATTTGTTTTTGAAAGAGATTATTGAACAGTGGCAACGCAATCATCGCGATGGTCATCGCAACTACGAATGACAAACATGTAACGAACAACGACTCACTGAAAAATTGCATCGCGATGGACACGCGACTTGACCCGAGAACCTTTCTCATCGCCACCTCCTTCGCTCTTAAAGTATACTGAGCTGTAGACAAATTCATGTAGTTGATACATGCAATCAGCAAAACAACAAGCGCGATCGTCAAGAATGTATAGATGGTTGCTTCCGAAGTGTTGGTGCTCATCTCAGATTGATAGTCGGACTTCAGGTGAATGTCACTCATCCGTTGTAACGCCGGCTTAATGATCTTCGATTTCCCTTCGCCAATGTGGCCTTCAACGAAAGCCGGAAATTTCTCCTGGAGATCGGAATAATTTGCATTTTCTTCAAGCAGTATATAACTATAGTACGCGTAAAATCCCTTGCGCTCCACCTTCATCGCAAGAGTCATCGACAATTGCGCCGCTTCATCGCGACTTATAGAATACAGCGTGGAAAACGACGCCAGGAAATCGAACTGGAGATGCGTTTGCGCAGGATCATTTTTCAGAACGCCCGTTACGTTGAAGTCGAATGTGTTCGCGACCTTCAGAGTTTTCCCCATCGGATTTTCGGAGCCGAAGTATTTCTTCGCGGCGGAGGGTGTAAGTACAATTGAATACGGAGCTGTCAACGCTTTTCTCTGATCGCCAATCGCCAGGGGGAAAGAAAACATTGTAAGTATCGTAGAGTCGGCATAGGCAAATTGCTTTTCGTTGAAGGCGACATCGTTCTCCGGATTTCTAACTACCGACTCGAGCCTTGCAATGCGCATGAAGTTCTTCACCTCGGGGAACTTCTCTTTGAGAGCCGGGGCAAACGTCGCCGGCGTCACAGCCATTTCGCTCAGTGCCGTTTCATCCTGGATGCCTCCAACGATCCTGTAGATGTTCTGCACATCCGGATGCTTCAGATCATAATTCAATTCGTAGTCGACAAACAGCATCAGCAACAGGAACGTTGCCATACCGACGCTAAGACCAATGAAGTTGATCGTAAAAATGGTGCGGTCTTTTACAACAGACCTCAGCATGACTTTGAGTAGGTTACGTAACATGGTGTAAGAGATTCAAATTTTTTTGAGTATCGGGTATTGACTTTTTTATCAATTGAATAAAACTCTCGAGGAACCTGGGTCGGTCATCTTTCTTCAACGCGGCGATATACCATGTTCGCCTGATGCCAGCACGCGTGATCCTTACCGGCTTCAACCTTTGAGAGTCGAAGTAAGGTGAGGCCAACCAGTTGGCCATCACGGCTGCACCCAGTCCTTCTTTCACCATTTCCACAACCGCCTCGGTAAGTTGAATGTATATTACCTTCTTAGGTGTGATCTTATTCGGCTTAAGGAACGATTCGAAGAAAGCGCTTCGATCGATTTGCTTAGAATGCGTTATGTATGTTATACTTCTGAAGTCTTCCGGTTCAAGAAACTTCTTCCGCGAAAGGGCATCGTTTGCAGAAAGTAATGCGACAACCTCATCATCGAACAACTCTATATATTGTATGTTCTTGTCGGACTTCTTTCTATGAATAATTGCCACATCAACTTTGCCCGACAGCAACAATTCGAGATGTTGATTTACATCATTGGTATTGAGTTGCACTTCTACGTTCGGAAACTGTTCCTGGTATTGTTTCAATATGCGCGGAAGCCAGTGATAACACGTGGCAGACTCGGTTGCCAAACGGATGCGGCCCGATTCGCCAGTCACGATCCTCTTCATCTCCTGCTGAAGCTTGATGATCTCGTTGGTGATCAAATAGGAAGAGTTCAGAAAAATTTTTCCGGAAGGTGTTAGGATAAGTCTTCGATTGATCCTTGTAAAGATCTGGCAGCCTAACTGTGTCTCGAGTTCTTTGAGTTGGTGACTCAGGGCTGGTTGGGTGAGAAACAGTCGTTCGGCAGCGCGGGTAATCGAACCCGTTTCAGCAATTGCAATCACCAGTTTAAAGTACCTGACTTCCATTTTTGGAATTTAGTCCAACAGCTACAATCGCCAATATTTGTCCTTATACTTTTCCTGTTCAAGTACGATCATGATCTCGTGCCGGATCAACGTGATGTCGTTGGGTTGGAGTGGCTGCAGATCTTTATAGAAATCAGGGTTCTCTTCCCTGTGTGGAAAGTAACATGCCTGCCCGTACTTTTGGATCTTTGCACTTTTCGCCCTTCCATAGAGATGAAGATGCAGTTGAGGACCGCCAGGTGCAAACACACTCCAGTTGCCGTTGTCCTGGTAGTTGATACGACCGATGTCGACGCCGCGGGATATCAGGACGGTTGTCATCGCTTGCCCGACGACGATGCTGAGTCTCATCATTTCGATCGCTTGCGCGGGAGTTAGTTCCTGCCGGGTCGACACTTTGAACTTTGGATTGATCGTAATGTGACCGCCGTCGTTCCGGTCGATAAGCGGATGTTCGACCGCTTCAACGCGAAAGTTTTCTGTCTCGAAAATGATGAAGGAAGTCGCCTGCATTCGGATGACAAATTATGGAAGATCTCATCCAACCAAAGTGAATAATATTCATGGATTCCATAAGGGCCGGTTATAACGGTTATCCTCATTACCACGCAGGGAAGTTAGCGGCCCTTCTGATCGGGGACGTCGAAGCGGCTGATGCCCATGCGGCCTCCGTTGCTGCCTTTGGTTATTGCGATGGCGTATGGCCACCAGTTTCTTGCGGCCGTGATAAGGTCGGATGCCAGATAGTAGCGGTCTTTTCCCTTAAGACTTTTGTTATCGTAACAAACTCCCTGGCTATAGGGATCATAAGCCTCCATATACAAAGTCTTAACGCCGTCGGTTTCTACTTCCTTGTATCCCTTGATAATAATGAAGTGTCCCCATTGCGGCGCATCTGTCCTATAAAACTTATTGAAATGATATTCCGGCACTCGTTCGCCCGAAACATAGAACATGTCGAGACAAAGTATGAGTATGTTTCCCTCGTCGATCTTACGAACGAGGTCGTCCTTGTTAATCAACGTAACAATATCGTTAGCAACATTATTCTGTTGGAGATAATCGAAGACGTCGGATGTATACCACCAACCCCCTTCCGGATGATACTTGCTGCGGGCTTGTGCGGAAGTACCTTTAAAGTCCTGGTTGACCCATTTAATAGCCATAGTAACTGAAGCCGGCCCGCAATCATCCAACGGATATGTGCTTGTTGCCTGATCGATATACCATGAGTAGTCGACGCCGTTATTTTTCTCACTCACCCCGGATTTTCCGAGGCCATACGCTCGAATATCACTGTAAGCGGGAATGGTAATTGTCTGAGTAGATTCCTTGCTGTGCTTTTTATGGCGAACATTCAGTGTAATGTCGGTGTCGACGCCGGGCGAGCCGTTGGGGATCTTAAAGTAAGCCCTGAGCTTGTCGCCCTCGTCTTGAACGATCGTAACGGAAATCGTTGAGGTCCAGCTGTAATCGAACTTGTTGCCGGTTGTCGATGCAATCAGGTTGATGCGGTCGATACCATCCGCGAATGTAAACTCGGGAGTTGGTGGAACGTGCAGCACTTCATCTTCCCAAAAAGAGCATCCCGCGAGGCTAAAAAAAAGCGTGATGACTGTCAGGACCCTGCGTGTAATCATGAAGATGAAGTTAGCACTATGGCGGAGGAAAAAGAATCACCCCGAATTAGGTACCACTCATACCTGTTTTTTCCGAAAAAAGCCTGTGATTTGTTTCATGAAAATCATCGGATGCAGTTCCCTGATCTTAATCTTATGCACTTTCGCCGGGTGTAAACCAGGTAACACCGACTGGCCGGAATATCATGGCGACGCCGCACGCAGTCATTACTCTCCTCTCGATCAAATTTCGAAAGAGAATTTATCGAAACTAAAAGTTGCCTGGACCTATTCTTCCGTTGGAAACGACAGCGCATTGAAGGGCACACAAATGCAGTGCAACCCGGTTGTGATCAAAGGAATATTGTATGGCGTATCGGCAGTAAACCAGGTATTCGCCATCAATGCTGAAACCGGTGTTGAACTTTGGAAGACAAACCTCGCCGACAAGGACGGAACTACAAGTCGCGGAGTAACCTACTACACGGATGGTGACAATGAATTTATCTTCTGGGGCGGTGGACGATGGCTGTATTCGATCAACGCCAAAAACGGTGAACTGAACAATGCCTTCGGAGATAATGGACGGATCGATCTGAAAGTTGGTGTTGAACGGCCTGGTGCCGGAAACTATATCTCTTCCAATACACCCAATACTATTTATAAAGATCTGATCATTACCGGCGCCCGTGTGAGCGAAGATGAAGGTGCGTTGCTTGGCGACATTCGCGCTTACGATGTTTACAACGGCAAGCTGCGATGGACCTTTCATACCATTCCGGCAAACGGCGAATTTGGTCGCGATACGTGGAAGATCGACGATCCCCGAAAGACAATCGGTGGCGCAAACTCATGGGCAGGCATGGCGATCGACAGGGAACGTGGTATCGTGTATGCCCCAACCGGTTCTGCTGCATACGATTTTTATGGCGGCAATAGAAAAGGCGACAATCTGTTTTCAAACTGCCTGATCGCACTCGATGCGAACACCGGAAAAAGAATATGGCATTTTCAATTCGTGCATCACGATCTATGGGATCGCGATCCGCCTGCGGTTCCTAACCTGCTGACGGTTGTTCACAAAGGAAAAAGAATTGATGCGGTGGCTCAACTTACAAAACAAGGTTATGTATTCGTGTTCAACCGAGCTACAGGCGAGCCGTTGTTTCCCATTGAAGAACGTCCCGTTCGAATGGATGGACTTGCGGACGAAGAATATAGCCCCACGCAGCCGTTCCCTTCGAAGCCCAAACCGTTCAACAAACAATCGTTCAATGTTCAAGACATCAATCCGTCGGCAGCCGGTTACGATAAGATCCGCGAACAACTGGAGCATGCAAGAACCGGTGAGCCATACATTCCCATTACTTCGGAGATGACGTTGTTCTTTCCCGGAACAGATGGAGGTGCGCAATGGGGAGGCGCTGCTACCGATAAAGACGGAATAATTTATATACCATCGAAACAGATACCTTGTTACACCACGCTGGTGGGAAGGGAAAGTAAGTCCGCGCTAAAAGAAATCGCCGCTTCAACACTTTATCAGAATAATTGCGCCTTTCCAGCACATTGGGATCCTAAGCTTAGAATTCCACGTGGACAAGTTGTCGC
>JADMIO011419522.1_pt1 | contig 42944 bp, 35 predicted proteins | sample 8958161 | NCBI WGS metagenome assembly JADMIO01 (sample SAMN16585339, study PRJNA669376) | soil metagenome | isolation source: Crop rotation soil | place: USA: Cullars Rotation, Alabama | collected 2011
CCGTCCATTTCCTGAACGATCCGGAAAAGATGTTCGATTCCGTGCCCGATGGCACGAGCCAGTTCGAGGGCGGGTCGATCGACCAGATCTACGCCGATTATCTGCTGCGGATTCGGGAGATGGCAGCGACAGGACTGGTCGACTGCCTGGCGCATCTCGACTTGATCAAGATCCATGGGCATCGGCCGGGAGGGGAAGTTCAATCGATCTTCGCGGAAACGCTCGATTTCATTGCCGCGCGGGGCGTGGCCGTTGAATTGTCGACGGCGGGCTGGCGCAAGCCGGTCAACGAGCAGTATCCGTCGGAAACGGTTATTCGAATGGCGAAGGAGAGGAAGATTCCATTCACCTCCGCGTCCGATGCGCATTCGCATGTGCAGTTAGGCGAAAACTATCCGCGGCTGGCCGGGATCATGAGCGAGATGGAAGTCGACACGGTTTACGTTTTCGAAGGCCATCGAAAACGCGCGGTTCCGCTCGGGTAGCGCATTCCTCGAGTGCCGGGCTACGCGCAACATTGCAGGAACGGTCTCGTCCTCCCGGATTTTCCGGGGAGCGCAAGCTGCCAGCCTGCAGGTCTGCGCAACTTGCGCAGGGCACTCGCGGTTAGGCGCGTTGCAAAACCGTTTCAGACCCGGGCTGCGGCAAGAGGACTGCGTCCGGACGCGGGACCAGGCCGGTCTTCGTGATGACAGACGCCTCCTGATAAGTTTCGTAATCGGTGTTGATGCTCCAGAGGTCGTGGCAGGTTTTGCTGGCCACGTTTTCCGCGGCCAGGATTCCCATGAGAATGCTGTGATCCTGGTTGTTGTACTTGAAGGCGCCGTCACGTCCGATCGCGGTCAGGCCTTCGACCGTTTGCAGGTAGTTCTCGATCGGCCCGAGGTGGTTTCGGTAGCCCCGATTGTAAACGGGGTAACAGCGCGGGATGCGATGGACATGCCCGTCTGAGATCGGAGCCGTGCCGAGCAGCCCGGTTCGGCCCATCTCTTCCTGCGCCATGGTGATGATTGATTCGTCAGGCTTGGACCAGAGCGGATCCTCCGCGTTGCACCAGTATTCCAGCGCCAGGATGGTCGCCTTTTCCCAGCCGTTAAGCTGGGGGACCCAGTTGCGGAAATTGGTGATTCGTCCGACGCGCAGCTCCGGCGCGTGAACATAAAGCCAGTTGTCCGGGAAAAGGTTCCGTCCTTCGACTTTCAGGTAGACCAGGATCGTGTTTCGGAACTTCAGGGAATTCGCCGCCTGCGCGATCTCGGCCGGCACTTCCGGCAGACGGGTCACGAGCAGGTTTAACGGCATGGTCGAAATGACGTGATCGAAATCGCGCACTTCGCCATCGGCCAGCTCGAGTCCACTGACTCGGCCATCACGCATCAGGACACGCTGCACGGGCCGCCGGCACTCCACCTTCCCGCCATGGCTCTCAACAAACGCCGCCATCCGCCGATAAATCTCGCCCGTTCCTTCGTGCGGGTAGGCGAACTGGTCGGCCAGCGTTTTGTGTTCTGTCACTTCCGGCCTGGCGAAGGCATTCTTGATTGCCTCCCACAAAGAAAGTTTCTTGATGCGCTGCGCCGCAAAATCGGAGTCGAGATCGCGGCAGGAAATGCCCCACAACTTTTCGCTGTAGGTCTTGAAGAAGATGTTGAAAAGCCGCCGGCCGAACCTCTGCGTGACCCAGCCTTCGAAGGATTCTTCTTCCTGTGCCGGCTTTAGCCGGCCAATGCCGTAGCTGGCTACGCAACGGACCGCTTCCATTACCCCCAGGTTGCTCAGGGCATCGAAGGGCTTGAGCGGATAATGAAAGAACCGGCCGTTATAATAAATGCGGGTGAGGCGATTGACCATTTCGTAATCGTTCCCGATCACCTCGAGCCAAAGGTCGTTAACGCGCCGGTCGCTGCTGAAAAACCGATGAGGTCCGAGGTCGACCTTCTGGTTCCACAAGTTGAGCGTTTTGGCGAGTCCGCCGACGCTCTCGGACGCTTCGTAGACGTGCGTGGAGATCCCGGCCTTCGCAAGTTGGTAGGCGGCCGTGATCCCGGCCGGGCCGGCTCCAATGACGGCAATTCTTGCGGGCGTGTTGTTCCAGTCCAAGCCGTCCTCTGCGAAGCAGGGCAGATGCCAGCGCGGAAGGCGCTCGTCCCGGCCGGATTGGCCCCCGGCGCGGTCGCTAATTTTGAATGCCGTTCCTCCGCACCCGGTAGACGCGGAGATTGGCGATCGTTCCCGGGTCGAGGCGGTCCCCCTCATCCACGAACGGCGGCGGATTCTCGTTCGGACCGATTAGCAGATAACGGTCGATTTGATACTTTCCAAATTGCTGCGCGATCCGGCCGGGATCGCCCTGTGGGAGCCCGTAGAATTTCGCATCCTTATAATATGCGTAGTAGAGCGCGGTCATGTCGTTAGACGCGAAGTGAGAGCCGCGCATGCCGGGCAGCGCAAAGGCCGCGTCCCGGTATTCCCGGTCGATCTCGCGGTGATCGTGCATCCAGCGGACCGGGGTGAAGACAAAGGAAAGAGTCAGTAGAAGGGCCAGGACAGGCCCCATGCGTTTGCCCGAAGAGCCCGGGCCACATCCGAGATCAATCGCGAGGAATCCGGTCAGAAGGACCCCGATGGCGCAAAGCCAGATGTAACGCTCTTCCAGGAAGACCAGCAGGTAGCCTCCGGCAAAAACGAAGAGGAGACAAAGCAGGCCAAGCGCCGGATGAAAGGCCTGCCGGTTCCGGCGCATCCGCTGCACGACCAAGTAAAGGGCGGCGCCGATCACAACCAGGCTCAGGATGGAGAAGCCATTGAGCATCTCGCAGAAGTCGCCGCAATTCGAAACGATCTTCTCCAGCCAGAAGGCAAAGTTCCCGCTCGACGAGAATGGGCTCCAGAGTCTTTGCGGAAGGAAGCTGGGATCTTCCCACGAGCTCAAGGCGTGCTCGTTAGGGGGCGGAAACAATCCGAGCGTCAGCATCGGATACCAGAAGGAATGCGGCCCGATGAGCGCGAAATTGAAGCGGCCGGCCGTGCCAAGCGTGACTCTTTGATAGACATTGCTGAGAACCGCCACCCACGGCACCGTCAGCGTTGCCAGGGCGCCCAGGAAACAGGCAGCGCCGGGCCATGCCGTTCTTACCCTTCGATAGGCCGCCAGCGTTTGCCAAACCAGGCAGAGCGAAAAAGCGGCCAGTGCAAACGGGAGCGCGAAAGTCTTGGCCAGGTAAGCCAGGCCCGCGAACAGACCGGCCATCGCGCAACGGCCGGGCTGATCGGCCAATCCTGGTTCCAGGACCCGCGTCAGGAAGGGGAGGAGAAGGGCAATGGTTAACAAGTCGGGACTAATGACCGAGAAAGCCCATTGCAAGACGATCGGGACAAGCGCGAAAACGAAAATGCGGCGGAAGCCGGTCGACAATCCCACCGCGGCGGAAAGTCTCCACGAGCCGGCCAGGACGCCGAACCCGATGGCCACGTTTAGCGCCTTGGCCGCGAGCAGCGGGTCGAATTTGAAATTCAGCAGCGGCACGAGCAACCACGAGTAGAGCGGACTCCAGTAGGCATTGACGGCGTCGCGCCAAAGCCCATCGCGATAATGCTGCGCGATCGAGATATAAGAGAGGGCGTCGGGATTGATCTGAAAGCGGAATTGTCCAATCAGAAGAATTCCTGCCAGGAGATAAACCCCCAGTGCGCCGAGAAAATAGCGATCCAGCTTGCCCACCACCCCGGGCAGAAGCTGTCCGAATGCCACGCGTGGCTCTAAACGCGCCGGCCCGGCTGGCTCAGAGGCCCATTCCGGGCAGGCCGAGGCCTCCGGTCAGTTTTCCCATCTCGGATTCCGCCAGGGCCTTGCCCTGCTCGATCGCGCCCTGCACTCCGCTCAAAATGACTTCTTCCAGGAAAGCCACGTCTTCCGGGTCGACAATTTCCTTGTCGATCTTGATCGATAGCACATCGCCGGACCCGTTAGCCGTGACGGTGACCTTGCCGCCGCCCGCGGTGACTTCGACGGTCTTGTCCGCGAGATCGGCCTGCGCTTTGGCCATTTGTTCCTGCATTTTCTGCGCCTGCTTCATCAGCTTGTTCAGGTTCATATCGTTGGTTCAGCTTTTGATCTGGCCTTTGAACATTTCAAGCGCGTCCTGAATCAGCGGATCGTTTTTGTACTGCTTCTCATCCGAACCGCCGCCGTTATCACTGGGGGAGGCCAGGCCTTCGCGCGGCTCAAGCTTTAGTTTTAGTTCCTGGCCGGAGATGTCGTGCAGATATCCTTCCAATTGTTTCAGCCGCGCCGAGGTCGCGGTCGTGTCTATGGTGGATTTGCTGCCGGGAGAGTACCCGAGGATAAACGAACGGCCTTCCAGGCCGACGGGGCTGACCACGTCGACCAGGTTACGCATGAATCCGTGCGCAGGGATCCTGGCGCATACCGCCTCCCAGAGAGACGCGGGATCAAGCTTCCCCTGGACCGGCGCTGTTTTGGGTGCGATTTCCGCCCGCTCTGCCACGCGGGCCGCCGGCCTGGCCGGCGCTGGGGTTTTCGCAGGGAGGGGCGACTTCCCAGTCGCCGAACTCCCGACTGATCCGGCGGCTGGGAAGCTGCCGCTCCTTGGACCCTCGCTCTTTCCATCGCGCAGCGCCTTCAGGTTCTCGATCACCTGGCGCAAGGTGACCTGGTTCAGGCTTTGAATCGCCTTGATCAGCGCCACTTCGAAGTGAAGTTTTTTGTTAGGCGCCCATTTCATCCGGCCCTCCGCCTCGGCGAATTGATCGATCAACTCGAGCAGGCGGTCGGTTTCGATCAACCTCGATTGCGCCGCGAGCGTCTGCTGAATTTCCGCGTCCACCTCCTCGCTCAACGCCTCCGGTTTCGCCTTATAAATAAGGAGGTCGCGCAGGTAAGTAATCAGGTCGGACATGAGGCGCATCATGTCCTTGCCCGCCTCACACTCGTCGTGCAGGAGCTGCACCGCGTCGGCCGTTTCGCTGTTCAGGATTTTCTCGGTAAAACGAGCGACCGTTTGCTGGCTGGTGAACCCGAAAACCTTCAGGACATCGGGCTCCTCGATGCTTTCACCGCAGAATGCGACCAGTTGATCAAGCATTGACTCGGCGTCGCGCAGTCCGCCTTCCGCCCCGCGCGCGATGCTGTTGGCGGCGGCGGGCGCGAGCTTGATCTTCTCCTTTTTGGCGATGAACTGAAGATGGTCGGCGATGAGATTGCCGGAAATCCGGTGCAGATCGAACCGCTGACAACGGCTGGTGATGGTAGGAAGGACCTTTTGCGGTTCCGTGGTAGCAAAAATGAATTTTACGTGGGCCGGCGGCTCTTCCAGCGTCTTGAGCAGGGCATTGAAGGCGCCGGACGTGAGCATGTGCACTTCGTCGATGATATAGATCTTGAAGCGCGAATTAACGGGGGCGTAACGCACGTTGTCGGTCAGGACCCGGACCTCATCGACCTTGTTGTTGCTGGCGCCGTCGATCTCCAGCACATCCATGTTGTTGCCGCCGGCGATCTCGAGGCAGTTGCTGCACTTGTTGCAGGGAGTCGTGGTCGGCTTGTCGGAACTGAGGCAGTTGAGGGCCTTGGCCAGGATACGAGCGGTCGAAGTTTTGCCGACACCGCGCGGACCGACGAAAAGATAGGCGTGGGCGAGCCGGTTTTGCTCGACCGCGTTCTTCAGCGTTTGCGCGACGTGGGATTGCCCGACAAGGTCATCGAAGGTCTGTGGACGATATTTGCGGGCGAAGACCTGGTAACTCACGCGGTCAATCTAATCCGTTGCCTTGGACGCGAAAACACAAAATGAATTTTTCGTGGCCGGAAACCCGCACGCGCGGCAAGGCAAGGGGGCGGCTGCAGGGCGGCGATCTTCGCCGCCGTCCTGAAAAGATTTGGCGGGCGAGATGCCCGCCGTACAATCATGCCGCGCAAAAATAGCGTCCCATTCCAGGGCATTGAAAATTCTGTGAGCCAATCTCCCGGCGACACCATCTCCGTCTTCTTCCTCGCCCAGGACGCGCAGCCCGCGGCGACGGTCATGCAACGGCTGACCGGTTTCATCAAGGGCGCGAAGAGAAGCCTCGATTTTGCCATTTACGACATGCGTTTGAGCGACGAGCTGAAGCAGGCGCTCGCGGCCGCGCTGCGGGAGCGTGCGCAGAACGGTGTGATGATTCGCCTCTGCTTCGATGGCGACAAACCAGCCGAGCCGCAGCCGGCGCTCGGCCAGGACCCGGCTGCCCCGGGGACAGCTGCGCAGGTCGAGTCGTTAGGCTTCCCGTGGCGCCGCATCGCGGGGATGAAGCTGATGCACCACAAGTTCATCATTCGCGACCAGGAATCCGTCTGGACCGGTTCTCTCAATATGACGGACGACGCCTTTACCCTGATGGAGAATAACGTCGTCGAACTGCATTCGCCGCAGCTGGCGGCCTCATACCAGGAGGATTTTGAGGAACTCTGGAGGCATCAGAACTTTGAAAACACGGGTGAGATTGCCACCAGCATGGTGCCGATGCGTTTCGGCGGAGAACCGGCCTCGGTTCGTGTCATGTTTTCTCCCGGATGTGGCCTGGCCATCGATGAGGAAGTCTCCCGGCGTGTCGGCGCTGCCAAACGCCGCGTTCGCATCTGCAGCCTCCTGATTAATTCCGGGACGTTGATTGGCGCGTTGCAGAAACTTCTGCAGCGCGGGCAGGTCAAAGTGGACGGCGTTTATGATCGGACGCAGATGACCGAGGTCTATGGACAGTGGCAGATGGTTCCGCAAAACCGCTGGAAAGTGCCGGCCTTGCACGATGTCATCGCGCGCGCCGGCCTCGCCGGCAAAAACTCGACCCCGTTCACGCCGACCGGGCGGCACGATTACATGCATAACAAGATCCTGGTCGTGGACGACACCGTCATTACCGGTTCGTATAATTTTTCGCGCAGTGCGCAGTTCAACGCTGAAAATATCCTGTTTATTGAGAGCGCCCGCCTGGCGGCGGTTTATAGCGATTACATTGATGGGTTAATTGTGAAATATGGCGGGCACCCGGAACGGTGATCGCCGACCTCCCGTCTTCGTGAACTTGAAAGATTGTTTTCGCGAGACACGAAAACCAGCACTCGAGACGAGTGCGTTACCCGGAATATTGCGCGTTGAACGCCTGGCGTTTCGCGTAAACTCTGGTTGCGAGATGGAGATCCTCCACACGGACATGGATGCGGCGATCTTAGCCGAGGTGCAGCCCTCCTGGAGAAAAGTTGCACTCATCGTCAGCCGCGCCGCAAAGCGCATGGGGTCGTGGGCTGACAACGATGAGGGATATCGCATCGCGGCTACTCGTATCCAGGCGCTCGTTGCCAGCGGCCGCCTGATGTCGCAAGGAAATCTGCAGCAATGGCGTTACAGTGAGGTTCGCCTTCCATGAGACGTCAAATGTTCTGCAGGAATACTCAGCCGAGCGGAGTTCTTTTCCTTTCATTTTTCTTGCTGGCTGGCGGGACTTCCTTCGCGCGCGAGCCCATCACCGCGACTCCCTCTCCGCCGTCGCAAACCAAAGTCGTCCGCGCCCGCGATCTCGGGGTCCCTTTTGAAGGCGAACCGGGCCCGTTGAATGCCATCACGGATGTTGCCGGTGTCCAGGTCGGATACACCACCATCATTCGCGGCGAAGGGAAACTGGAAGTCGGTAAAGGGCCCGTGCGGACCGGCGTCACCGCGATCGTCCCGCGCGGCCCTGAGACAATGAACGATCCGGTTTATGCCGGCTTTTTCAGCCTGAACGGCAACGGCGAAATGACCGGGACGGCCTGGCTGGAGGAGAGCGGCTTTCTCGAAGGACCTCTTCTCCTGACGAATACGCACAGCGTGGGAGTGGTGCGCGACGCAGCGATTGCATGGCGGGTCAGCCACGGGAAGCCGGATACCACCGGTTACTGGTGGAGTTTGCCGGTGGTGGCGGAAACCTGGGACGGTTTCCTGAATGACGTGAACGGCTTTCACGTCACCCGCGATGATGTCTTTCACGCGCTGGAATCCGCGCACGCCGGCGCGGTGGAGGAGGGGAGTGTCGGCGGCGGCACCGGCATGATCTGCTACGAGTTCAAGGGCGGCAACGGAACGTCGTCGCGAAAAGTCCGGGTCAAGGGCGAGAAGGAGAACGCGCCGGCCAGTTACACCGTCGGTGTTTTTGTGCAGGCAAACATGGGCCGGCGGCCCAATCTGCTTATCGCGGGTATTCCGGTCGGGAAAGAAATTCCGGAAAACGCTGCCTACAAACAGGACACCGGTTCGATCATTATTGTTATTGGGACCGACGCGCCGCTCTTGCCTAACCAGCTAAAGAGGCTGGCGCGACGCGCCTCGCTCGGCCTGGCCCGGACCGGAAGTTATTCCGGAAACGGATCGGGTGATCTCTTTGTCGCCTTTTCCACGGCGAACGCGCACGTGGCCGACCCGGCCGCGACGACACACTCCGTGCAAACCATTCCCAACGACCTGCTGGATCCCATCTTTGCCGGGGTGGTGCAGGCGACGGAAGAAGCGATCATTAACGCGCTGGTCGACAATCACGACATGACTGGCGCGGATGGTCATCGCGCTTACGCGCTGCCGCACGACCGGCTGAAAGAGCTCCTCAAAAAATACAATCGTTAGGGCAGCGACGGCTCGTTCTGGAATTCGTAGGTGCCGTACTTCAGCCTGCCCACGTGCGTGAGGGCGCCCGCGCGATAAACGAATGGCCTAACTACCGACGGTTTCTGCCTCAGAACGTAAACGCCCCCTTTTAACGGATAAGCGCCGCCGGCGACGCGCTCGAGAATGGGATGGGGCGAGCGATAGTAATAGCCGCGGTCGTCCCGGGCATAGAAGGGGTAGCTGCCGGGCGGAAAATGCAGGGTGGCAATCTGCGTTGCCTTCGTGACCACGACGTACTGCGGCATGCCGGACGGCGGACCTTCCGCCACGATTTCGAAATGTTTGCCGCCGGTGCATGACGTCACCAGAAGCGCGAGAGCAAAGACGAAGCTGCCGGGCGCCCATCTTGGGCGCCGATTCTCCAGGTTGGGGGCGAAGATCGCCGCCCTGCAATTTGCCCGGTGGAATTTCCTCATCGTCGCCATTATTTTTCGCTCAGCACCTTGTTAATCGATGTCGGATCGTCGAGCAGAATCCATTCGATCAGGGATAGAGGCAAGCTGCCGTTCTTGATCAGGTCGTCATGAAACTGTCCCAGGCGAAAATTCTCGCCCTCTTTATCCCTGTATTTGCCTAACAAATTCATGATCTGCCATTTTCCGATGATGTAACTGATTTTCTGGTGCGGATTCGAGGCCGCCCCGGCCGCCTCGCCTTCGGCCGCTTCCCGATCGAGACCGCCCGCCTCCATGAAATATTTCACCGCCTGCTCAAAGGTCCATCGCCCGGTGTGCAGGTTCACGTCCACGCCGATGCGCGCGCCGCGGTAGCGGGAGAGGCGCAGGATCTGGCCCTGCGCCGCCGAATTGTCGGGATACAATCCCGTACGCATGAGCATTTCTTCGGTATAGAGCGCCCAGCCCTCGACAAAGACACCGTCCTGGTGCTGTCGCCGGATTTCGTCGGTCAGATGATTCGCGATCGAGAGCTGAAGGAAGTGTCCGGGAATTCCTTCATGGCCGAGGATCGGACGCGGGTCTTCGATGGCGGCGCGGATATAAAAGTTCTTCGACTGGGGATTGTAGGTCGGAATGAAATAAAATCCGGCCGGGTCCTTGTCGTAGAGGCCCGGTGCATTCATGAAACCGCCCGGGCTGGTCGGTTTGAAGGCCTCGGGCAACTGCCGAATCTCGAATTTTCCGAGGTAATCCGGCAAGGTGATGAGCTGGTGATCCTTCAGGAACTTGATCATTTCGTCCTCGCGACTTTGATAGGCAGCGAGGAATGACGCCTGGTCGGGCGGAATATTTTTGCTGCGCGCCGGATCGGGATCGGCCAGTTTCGGATCGGAGAGCAGCGCTTCCAGCGCCCGATAACGCGCATTCTCGACCCGGCCGATTGTCTCGACTTCGTTGCTGTTGAGCGGAAGCAACAGGACGTGCTTGAGATAGTAGTTGTAATTCCCTTCGCCCATGGGCGCGAAGTCGACCATTTTCGGCGCGCGCTTTTCCAGTTCGTCGGCGTAACTGTGCAGGGCGGCCACGGCCGCGTCGCGTGCCTTGATCAAGGCGTCGTGTTCGTTAGGGCTGAGACCCTGGTCCAGCGTCATCAGGCTTCCTGTGAAAAGCGAATCGACCGAGCGCGCCGATTGAATGGCCAGGGTGGCGTAAAGCTTGACCGGACTTTGCAGGTTGCTCAGTCCCTGCTTCAGCAGCGCCGGCATCGCTTCGAAGCGGGCCGTGGCCGAGCGCGCGCGGTTGGCCGGCGTGTCGTACTCCTTCTTTAAGAGCGAGAAAATGCCGCTGACACATTCATCCACGTAGGTCTGCGGATTCGTCTTCTCGAATTTCAGCACGCGTTCCGCAAAATCGAATCCTTCGAGCTGGCTGCGCAGGAGAATCCAATCGATGCGCTGGTCTTTCGGCCAGTCATCCGTTTTCATCGCCCGGACTTTGTCCAGCACGGCATGGACATGGCGGCTCCGTTCGGCCATCGCCGCCGGGGAATAGTCGGTCAGCTTGTTATCCCAGGTGTGAAGGCCGCTGTTGCTGCTGCCGACCGGAAAATTCTTGGTTTGCCAGTCGTACAGGTCCTTGGCCAGGGCCGATAAGGCGGCCGCGTTCATGACCTGGTCCGTGTTCGCTTTTGTGATCAAGGCTTTGTCGGCATTGCTCCGGTCCGGGGTGATGGCCGGCGCCGGCGAACTGCGCTGGGCCATCACCGCAGGTGAGATGGCGCCGATGAAAACAAGGACACTGGCTAGAGAACAAAGAGTCTTCACGAAACGCAATTCTAGTGGGCGGCTGCCGTGTAGAAAGCGCAAAACCCGAGGCCGCCGCGCGGCAGACTTTAGCCGCAAGAGGGCCGGTGCCGGTTCCGGTCCTACGCCCTGACGTTTCGAGAGAGCTTGAGCTTGACTAACGCCTCCTAATTCCCGAAATGATGCGATCATGAAAGCCTCTCTGCGCCTTGCCGTTGCCTCTGCGATCGCGGGTCTCTTGCCAATCACCGCGTTCGCCGGCTCGGAGCCCCCGGCCAAGCAGGTTGCTCCCGTGCCTCCACCGGCCCCGGCGTGCGACTGGAACGGATTTTACCTCGGCTTCAGCGTCGGTGGCCAGTTTGGCCACAGCGAGACGAAGGATCTCGGTTCGGATCCGATCAGCGCCTACAACGCGCCGGATGGCGAATGGGGCTATCACGAAGACGGCGTCGCCGCGAGCGAGCAGATGGGTTACAACTGGCAGGTGGGCTGTTTCGTGTTCGGCCCGGAAGTTGAAGTCGGTTACATGAACCTTGAAGGCAGCGGCCTTGAGCCTGGCCTGCCCGATGACACCCGGGGTTCGAGCAAGAGTGATATCTTCGCCACCTTCCGCGGACGCGTGGGCGTCGCGCTCGGGTGCTGGCTCGTCTACGGCACGGGCGGCGGCATGGGCGTTAACTACACCACGCGCGTCTTCGACGACACGGTGGTCGCGCCTAACGGCTTGGACCGCATCGATGCGCACCGCGAAGCCTTCAACTGGGGTTACACGGTCGGCGGCGGCGTGGAGCGCCTCTTTAATATGTGGGGACACCGCTGGTCGGTGAAGGTGGAGTATCTGCACTTCAACCTGGACGACCAGGGTTTCAGCGCGACCAGCGCGAACGGATTTGGCCCGTATCATTTTCACGGGGATACCGAAGGCCACATCGTGCGCGGCGGTCTGAATTATCATTTCTAAGCGCGCATTTCCGCCTGCTCTTGTCGGACCCTGGCTGACAGCGTCGCGCATTTTTCCGCCTAACCAATCAAATCTAAATCGCGCGCGGCCATAATAATCTTGTTCCGGCGACGAACTCTTTCATACAGTCGCCCGCACCCAACCTACTCGTCATGAATTCCTTTTTCCGCATCTCCCCAGTCATCCTCATTTCTTTCGCTTTGTCCCTCGGCGCCGCCTCAACCGTGTCCGCGGCCAAAGCGATCACCAACGTGCAACAGCCGGCCCCGACCGGACCGACAGGCCCAACCGGACCGACCGGTCCGAAGGGTGCAACAGGCGCGACCGGTCCCGCGGGTCAGCCTGGTCCGAGCGGAGCCAAAGGGGCCACCGGCGCAACTGGGGTGACAGGTCCCACCGGCCAGACCGGAGCTCCGGGTGCTACCGGAAACGCCGGACCGACCGGCGCAACAGGTGCCACGGGCGCCCCGGGATCGACAGGATCCACCGGAGCAACCGGTTCGACGGGTTCAACCGGGGACACGGGATCTACCGGGGCGACCGGGTTGACAGGTGCGACCGGCGCCACGGGAGCGACAGGTGCTACGGGCGATACCGGCGCAGGCGGCGCGGCTGGCGCGACTGGGCCAACCGGTGACACGGGTCCGACCGGGCGAAGAGGCAATACCGGCGACACCGGTCCCACCGGACCGACCGGCGGCGCGCAGCTCGAATACATTTACGTTTACACCGCCAACACCGGCGGAGCCATTAACCTGAACCAGGGCGATACCGTCCCGTTCAACAATCTCGGTCCGGCCTACGGACTCGTCTTTGTGCAGGGCCCTCCCAGCTCAGTCACCGTGACCGACGCGGGCGTCTACACGATTGAATTTCACGTGCGCGCCATTGAGCAAACATTGCCGGCTAACTCCGTTCCGCTCATCTTCCAGGTTAACGACAACACCGTCCTCATCCCTGGCGGGCAGTACGCGAGCGAAGACTCGAATCCAAACAACTCGCATCGCACCGTCGGCGGTATCCTGACCGCTACGCTCAATGCCGGTGACAGTATCAGCCTGCAGAATGTCACCCCGGCGGGACCGAGCGGAGCGACAACCGTCCGATTGACTAACGACGGCAACACCGTGACTGCTTCGCTGCGCATGGAGCGCATCGGCGGCGCAACCGGGGCAACCGGTCCAAGCGGGCCGACGGGTCCGTAGGCTGACTCCTGGCCGCGCTCGAGTCAGAGCCGGCCGTCATTTGGGGAAAGAGGTGGTCGAGGTGAAAGAGCGGGCGCGGCTGTTGCTGGCGGCCGGCCTCGTTTTCGCCGGATTGTTTCTCGCTTACGGAAATCATTTCCGGAACGATTTTCATTTCGACGACGCGCACACCATCGTCACCAACCCGGCCATTCGGAAACTGGAGAACATTCCGAATTTCTTTCGCGACGCGAAAACGTTCAGCGTTCTACCGCAGAATCAGTCTTATCGTCCGCTTGTTTCCACCCTGCTCGCGATCGACTACCGGTTAGGCGGCGGGCTCAAGCCGATCGCCTTTCATGTCTCGATCTTTCTGATTTTCCTCGTTCTCTTGCTTCTTTTCGCGGCTGTTCTTTACCGGTTGCTGCAATTGGGAACAGATTCCGGTTCGGAACAGCTTTGGTGGATTGTTCTTCTTTCCGCTGGCCTCTACGGGCTTCACCCGGCGAATGCCGACACGATCAATTACATCATAGCGTCGGCTGATGTGCTCTCCACGTTCGGCGTGATCGCGTCATTCGCCGTCTATTTCTATTTTCCGCGCGCGCGCCCGTTTCAGCTTTTCGTCCTGCCCGCGGCCATAGGCATTCTGGCCAAGCCGCCGACGGCAATCTTCGCCGTTCTTTTTGCGATCTATCTTTTGTTGTTTCCGGCTAACGGTTCGACAAAAGGCCGGATGCGACGATGGCTTTTTGCCGTCGTTCCACCGCTGGTCATTTGCGCCGCATTGGTCTGGTTCGTGCAACGCATGACCCCGCCCAGCTGGATTGCCGGCGCCCGTAGCTCGCACGGCTATTTCCTGATTCAACCGTACGTGGCCTGGCGTTACCTGCGTGCTTTCTTCGCGCCATTCGATCTTTCGGCCGATTACGATGTGAATCCGCTCGACTCGGGCGGCGGCGGAGCCTTCTGGTTCGGATGCATCTTCGTTGCGGCCTTCCTCATTGCGACGGTCGCCCTTTGCTGGTCGCGAAAGACGCGTCTGATCGGCTTTGGGCTGGCTTGGTTCATTATCGCGCTTCTGCCCACTTCGCTCTTTCCCTTGGCCGAAGTGATGAACGATCACCGAACCTTCATCGCCTACCCGGGACTGGTCATTGCCTTGGCGGCATTGCTCGTCCTTCTCTCCGGTTGGGCCGCGCGGGTGCGCTTTCCGCGGCTGCTTCTTCCCGGAATCGCCGCCATTCTTCTTTTCGGCAGCGCCTGCGCGACTTTTCAGCGCAATAAGACATGGCTGAGCGAAGAGACGCTCTGGCGCGACGTCACCGAGAAAAGCCCGCGTAATGGGCGCGGCCTGATGAATTATGGACTGACCCTGATGGGGAAGGGAGATACGAACGGCGCGCTGGCTTATTATCAGCGCGCGCTCGTTTTCACGCCCCAGTATCCTTATCTTTTCGTGAACATGGCCATTGCAGAGGACGCGCTCGGTCATTCCAGCCGCGCCGAAGAATATTTTCGCGAGGCCGTGCGGCTCGGGCCCGATTTGCCGGATAGTTACAGCTTCTACGCACGATTTCTGATCCGGCACTCCCGTCAGGCCGAAGCGGGGCCTCTCCTGCGGAGAGCCGCCCAGTTGAGTCCGGCCGACGAGATGGTGCGCGATCTTTTGGCCGAAGCGTCTGTTTTTTCCGCCGATTCCTATCTGAATGAAAGTCTGCGGCTTTACCGGGAGAAGCGCTTCGAAGAATCCATCACGGCTGCGCGGAAAGCGCTCGAAGTGCGCCCCGGCTACGCCGAAGCATGGAACAACATCGGGGCCGCCTGCAACGATCTCGGACGCTTTGCCGAAGCGGCCGAGGCTTGCCGTGAAGCGATTCGCTTGAAACCAGACTTCACGCTGGCGAAAAACAATCTCAGGTACGCCGAGGAACGAATGAATCAGTCGGGAGCGCGATGAGCGTAAGCGATGATGCGTGGGCGGCCTCGAGCGAGACCGCACCGTCGCGTCGAAGCCGGGTCAATTGGACGTGGCGGATACTGTTCGTTGTCGTGCTGGCCGCCGGATTGGTTATCCGCCTAACCAACATGCATCCGGTGGTTCGCAGCCCGGATGAGAAGGTTTACATGAGCTACGCCGCCTCGGGGAAGGGCGGGGGACCCTCGGCCATCGCGCACCTGGTCGAAAAATTTAACAACACGCAAGACGACTGGATCTACCCGCCGCCAACGCGCGTCGGAAACATTCTTCTGGTCGCCGGCGTTTCCAAAATGACCGGGCTCAAAGTAGAGCTCGTCGCTCCCTGGGTCTCATGCGTTTTCAGTCTGGTCACACTCGTTTTTATCGCCGTCCTCGGACTGCGATATCTTGGCCGCTGGGCCACGCTCGCCGCGCTCGCGTTCTTTATTGTTAGCCCGTTCGATCTCACGCTCGCGGTCCGCGCCTGGCAGGACTCGATCATTGAGGGATTGGGAATCGTCGTGCTGTTTTTTTGTCTCGAGGCTGCCTTCGGGCAACGGCCTGCCAGGTGGCAGGTCGCCTTTTTTGTCGCGTCTTTCTTTTTCCTGCTGGTGAAGGAAGCGGCCGTCGTCATTTACGGTTGCTGCGCTGCCTGCCTTGTTCTGTGCGCTTTCTTCCGGGGGAATGACAAGCGGTGGAAGGCGTCGTCGATCGCGCTGATGCTGGCTTGCATTTTGGTCCCGCTGCTCAGTTTTGGAACAATCGTCTGGCTCGGCGGCGGCCTCACGCCCGTCTTCCAGGTTTATCGCAACATGAACCGTGGCCTGGCGGTGAATCACTACGCCTGGCTTTACCAGTCCGGGCCGTGGTATTCGCTGCCGCTCGGGTTCTGGGTCCTGAGTCCGCTCAGTACGCTTCTCTGTTTCGTCGGAATCGGGTACGCCCTTTTCAACCGGGACTCGGACGACGAACTCCTCAAGTCCTTGAGCCGACGGGTCGTGCTCGCCATGGCCGGCTTCGTTCTCGTTATCATGGTCATTGCGAGTGTTCCCGACGGGTTCAAGTGTTTGCGTTACGTCTCGGTCCTGGAAGGGCCGATGAAACTTCTGGCCGGCCTTGCCCTGGTTTGGTTTTACCTCGCCGTCGCCCGGCGATTTCGGCCGCGCGGTCGCACCATCCTTGCCGCATTGCTTTCGGTTGGCCTTCTCGCGAGTTGCGTGGCCGATTTCCAGCGTTACCAGCGCATCTTTGTCCGCGGTGACTTGAACGATCTGGCCATTAGCGGCGTGCTTGACGCCGCTTTCAATCGATCCGTTTCGGTCGCCATGATCAGAGGACCGATCCTGCCTAACGACAGGGTCGCGGCGGTCCATCTTTCGCGAAGCCACGAGCTCTACCAGAAGGGCGCTTATCTTGAATCCATCTCCGAGGCGCAGCGCGCGCTCCAGACCAAACCCGATTACGCCGACGCCTGGAACAACATTGGCGCGGCCTACAATCAGCTCGGGCGCTTTAGCGAAGGGATGGAAGCGTGTCAGAAGGCGCTGACCCTGGATCCCGGTTCGAAGCTGGCCTGGGGAAATCTTCAATACGCGCAACAGAAATTGAACGAGCAACCGAAATGACGCGCATTGCCGTGGCTCTCCTGGTCTGGCTCGGCCTGGCCCTACTTGTTTCGATGCACGCGTTTGTCCACGCTTCGGCCCCGGTCGTGGCCGGAACGGTCTGGGGTCTCACGGCCGCGGCGTTGTTAGCCTGGTGGAGAATACCCGCGGTCCGGGCGCGAATCGATACGCTGCCTCTGGCCGCGCTGGTTGCCATTCATCTCTGCCGTTTTGTCGGCCTCTATTTCCTGAGCCTTGGGCGCGCCGGAAAATTACCGCCAGAGTTCGCCGTTCCCGCCGGTGTGGGAGATGTCGTCGTCGCTATGGGCGCCGTTCTCCTCCTGATTTTTCCAGCATTACGCGAACGCCGCGCCGTCCTGTTTGGATGGAATGTGATCGGGCTGCTCGATATTGTGCTCGTCGTCTGCAATGCGTTGCGCTGCGGATTGCGCGACTGGGCCTCGATGGCGCCGTTGCGCGAGCTTCCGCTCGCCTTGCTGCCAACCTTCATCGTACCGCTGATTATCGTTTCACACGGGCTGATCTTTGCCCGCTTGCGCCTTCGTTCGGGCTCGATCATGCCGCTGGTCTGCCTCAGTTTGGTGGCGGCGATGAACAGCGCGGCGGCAAAAGGCGAGCCGATCCGTTATGCGGTAATCGGCGATTCCTATTCGAACGGCGAGGGAGCCACTCCTGGCGAATCATGGCCGTCCCTGCTCACGCGCGACCTGAAGGCGAAAGGAATCGAAGTCGAACTCGTCTCGAACCCGTCGATCACAGGCTGGACGTCGCAGCAGGCGATTGACCGCGAGTTGCCGGAATTCATCAAGGCAAAGCCGAACTTCGGCACGCTGCTCATCGGCGTGAACGACTGGGTCCAGGGCGCGAGCGAGGACAAGTTCCGCCGCAACTTCGTTTTCCTCGTCGACGAAATGTTGAAGGTTTTGAAAGAAAAGAATCGCCTCCTGATCGTGACCATTCCCGATTTCGGCGTGACCCCGGACGGGCCGCGCTTTGGGCGCGGGCGTGATATCTCACAGGGTCTCGCGCGCTTCAACGAGATCATCGCCGAAGAATCCAGGAAACGTGATCTCCGGGTGGTCGACATTTTTCCACTGAGCAAGCAGGCGAAGAACGACCAATCACTCGTTGGGCCGGACGGTTTGCACCCCTCCGCCAAACAATACGCGGAGTGGGAGAGAATCATCCTGCCCGTTGCGCTGGAGATGTTGAAGATTGCGCAGTGAGGGTTTCGAACCCCCGACCCTCTCGGTGTAAACGAGACGCTCTACCGCTGAGCTAACTGCGCTCGGAATGCGTGAACAGTGAACGCGAATCGGCCGAAGTAAAGTTGGACCGGGAAGAAAATCAGGCTGAAGGGAGCGATCGCGATCGCAACGTTTCCTGCCTTACCATTAAGGCCGGGTCACGACGTCGGCGGAGGCAATGGTTTGCGAAGATTTATCAGGCGGCGGCCGTCGCCAGGATCGAGCACTTCTTGTCCAGAACGGCCATGGCGTCCTGCAATTCCTCAAAATCAAACGGCTTGGACATCATCATGTCCACCCCGAGCGATTCGTAGGCGGCGATGTCTTCGTCCGAGAGATGTCCCGAAACGACCAGGATCTTGCCCGCGAACTGCCGGATTCTGAGCCGGCGCACCAGTTCCAGGCCGCCGACTCGCGGCATGCAGTGGTCGGTGATGACCACGTCGAAGGGTTGCGCGCTGGCGCCGATCTTCATCAGGGCCTCGAAGCCATTGGAGGCTTCAACGACTTTGGCGGCTGGGCCGCCGAGGATCAGCGCCATCATGTGGGCGAGGGCTTTTTCGTCCTCTACGACTAGGATTTTCATGGGGTTGCTCATGGTTAGGACCTTGAAAGAGCAGGACCCGAGCCGCCGAAAGTCCAAGAAGACTTGACCTCTGACTCCGACCTTGGGTAGCATCGTCACCCTGATGAAATTAACGGAGCCATCGATCCCAGCGGCGATCGCGTTTGCGTTCCGTTATTACTTTAACTTCCGGTAGATCGCGGCTCTTTCAGCCTGCCGATCTGCCGCGACTTCTCCTCGCTTATGTCCGATTCTCTTCAATCTCTTCGTGCCCGCCTCGACGGCGTCGATTCCCGTGTGATCGAGGCCCTGGCCGAGCGCCAGCAATTGGTGAGCGAAATCGCTTCGCTCAAAAACGACCCGAATCTTCCGCTGCACGACGCGCAACGCGAACGCGAGCTCCTCTCGCGCCTGAGCGCGCTGGCCCGCGACCACGGACTCGACAGCTATTTTGTCGAAACGATTTACCGAAAGATCCTGAACCACTCCGTTCGGTTCCAGGCCGAGCACCAGACACCGGCGAGAAGAAATGGAACCACTCGCGTGGCCTACCAGGGCGTTGACGCGTGTTACAGCCAGATCGCGGCGCGCAGTTTCTTTGCCCCATTCTCAACCAGCACAAGCCTGCACGGTTATCGCTCGTTCGCGGCCGCGATTGACGCGCTGGTGCGTGGTGACGCAGAGGTGGCCTTCCTGCCCATAGAAAATTCGCTCACGGGTTCGATCAACGAAACCTACGACCTTCTGCGCACGGCCAACCTCCACATCGTCGGCGAGGAAGTGCTGCGCATCGAGCATTGCCTGCTCGCGATTGATCCGGTCCCGCTCGGAATGATTCGGCGGATCAGTTCGCATCCGCAGGCGCTGGCGCAGTGCAACAGCTTCATCGAGTCGCTCGAGGAATGCCGGAAAGAGATCGCGGACGACACGGCCAAGGCCGCGATGGAGGTGGCCGAGTCGGGCGATTTATCGCGCGGGGCCATCGCCAGTGAGGAAGCGGCCACGCGCTATGGCCTCCAGGTGATCAAGCGAAACGTTTCGCAGCAGAAGGACAATTACACGCGGTTCGTAGCCATCGCGCGCGAATTCCGCCAGACCGATCACCGTTTGCCGCACAAGACATCCCTCCTGCTGACGACGAAGCACGAGAAGGGCGCGCTGGCACGCTGTCTCGATGCGCTGGCCCGCCATGACGTCAGCCTAACGAAACTGGAATCGCGCCCCAGCGCGGAGCAGCCGTGGCAATATCTCTTTTACATCGATCACGAGGGCGGCACGCATGAGCCGCAGGTAGGGCAGGCATTGGCGGAGGTAAAGGAGTACGCCGAAGACTTGCGCGTGCTCGGAAGCTATCCCCGCAGCGGGTCGGCCGTGACCGAGTCGTTCCTGATTCCACCCGCGACCGGTCGCGAGGACGTTCAACCAAAATCCAACGGCGCGGCCCGGCCGCCGGCGGCCGAGGAGTCGGCCTATCGACTCACTTCCCGCGCGCAGCGGACTTCCGATTCCACAATCAAGATCAACGGTGTCGAGATCGGCGGCGACGCGCCGTTCGCCTTGATGGCCGGGCCGTGCTCGGTCGAGTCGCGAGATCAGATCATGGCCTGCGCGCGCGCTGTTCACGAAGCGGGTGGCAAGCTTCTGCGTGGCGGCTGTTTCAAACCCCGGACCTCCACCTACGATTTCCAGGGGCTCGGCTTCGAAGGCCTGACCTTGCTGCACGAAGCGGCGCATGCTTACGGACTTGCCGTGGTGACCGAGGTGCTGCACCCGGCGGACGTCGACGCGGTGGCGCGCGAGTGCGACATGCTCCAGATCGGCGCGCGCAACATGCAGAATTTTGCGCTCCTGAAAACGGTCGGGAAAGCGCGGCTGCCGGTTTTGTTGAAGCGCGGCTTGATGGCATCGATCGCGGAGTGGCTGGCCGCGGCGGAATACATCATGGCGGAGGGGAACAAACGCGTGATTCTTTGCGAGCGCGGGATTCGCACATTCGAGACGGCGACGCGGAACACGCTCGATCTATCGTCGATCCCGGTGGTGCGCGAGCGCACGCATCTCCCCGTCATTGTCGACCCGAGTCATGCCGCCGGCCGGCGGGAGTGGGTTGCGCCGCTGGTCCGTGCAGCCCGCGCCGTGGGTGCGCACGGCGTCATGATCGAGATTCATCCGGAGCCGGAGAAAGCGCTGTCCGACGGCCGTCAGTCGTTAGACTTGGAAAGCTTCAAGGCCCTCAGCCGGGAGATCGCGGCTTAATCCTCGAGCGTGGCGCGGTAGGGCTGACGCTGCCGGTAATTTTTCAGGCGTCCTTCCATGCCCGAGCGCAAGCTCGGGGCGACGGGGAAGTGCAGGGCCTGCTCCTGGTGCTTGACCGCCTCACTGAAGTTGCCGGACTCTGCTTCCGCTGCAGCCAGGGTATCCAGCGCCGCGGCTGACTTCCAGGAGGTCAACTCACAGGCGCGGCGCGCATCGCTCACCGCCTGCGCGCCATTGCGCAGGCGATCATCGGGCCACGTCGCGCGAAACCAGGCCACGGCATTTCTCATTTCGCTTTCATCGTCAACGGACAGGCTTCGCAACGCGGTAAGCTCCTGCTCTGCGTCCTCCGCTCTTCCTCCGGCCGCGTGGGCCTTGATTAAATCGATGTGCGCGCGAACGGAAGTCGGATTGAACCCGATCACGGTCATGGCGTCGCCGCTCGCCCTGGCGAAATCCTTTTGCCGCAAAGACGCATCGGCTCGATCGAGGAAAGCTTTCCCGTCCGAGGGGCGCAGCTCAATCGCGCGGTCGAAATCGGCCAGCGCGCTCTTGTAATCGGCGAGGCGGGCGAAAGCCTGGCCCCGATCGCACAGGGTCACATAATGGTTCGGGTTCAGGCGGATCGCTTCTTCGTAATCCTTCAAGGCATCCTCGAATTCGCCTTTCTGTGTCAGGCCGAACCCTCGACGGGCATAAGCGTCGGCGTTCTCCGGGTCGAGCTTGATCGCTTCGTCGAAATCGGCCTCCGCTCGTTTCAAATCACCCAGGACGAGATAACAAATGCCGCGGTTCGACGTCGCGATGGACGCTTGCGCCGGGGTAATCGGAAGCCGCAGCGCGGCATTATAAAGGTCGACCGCGTGTTGAAAATCCCGCGCCTGTCCGGCTTCAAGGGCCTGTCGCAGGAGAAGCGGAAAATTGCCGGCACTGGCGGAGGTCGCGCCGGGACCGAACGAAGGCAGCGGCGCCACCGGGAGCTGGCTCGATCCCCCTAACGAGTTGAGCGAGCGAGAGGAGCGTCCATTCTGCCTGCGGGCGCTGGCGTTGGCCCGGAAGGCCAACTGCGCCGAATCGAGAAACGCGCGCTCGCTTTCACCCTGGCGACGGTAAATTTCCAGGCGACGCTCGCGGGCTTCCCTGTGTCCGGGCGAAAGACGGAGGACCGTTTCGAAACTGGCCAGGGCGCGATCCATGTCATCCTCGCTAAAGTAGCACCGCCCGAGCATGAAAAAGGCATGGGCGCTGTCCGGCCAGATCCGGGAGGCTTCGAGAAGGTCTGCCTCGGCTTTTTCGAGCTCGCCGTCATTGTAGAGGAGCGTGCCGCGATGAAGATGGGCGATGCCGAGATTCGGATCGAGCGAGATGGCGTGATCGAAATCGGCCAGGGCCTTTTCGTTTTCCTTCTTTTCTTCGAAAACCAGCCCGCGGCGTTCATACAGGTCACCCGACTTCGGCCGAAGCCGGATGGCGTAGCTGAGATCGGCAATGGCCGCGTCATATTGTTTCCGCGATTTTTCAGCGGAGGCGCGCCGCACGTATACCCAGTAGCGATTGTAACCGAGCAAAATGTGCCTGGTGGCCTCGGTTAGATTCTTGATCCCCTCGTCGTAGTGGCTTTTGCGCACATTCTCGTAGCCGAGCTGGGAGAGGCGCGTTCCTTCGTTGATGTCGCGGACCACGTAAACGGCCGCGGCCACCGTGAGCCCGAAGAGAAGCAGAACCCCGCCCGCGAAGGCCCAACATGCGATCTTTGCTCCTCTGGTCATGGCTCCCTTTCCTCTAACATCGATTGTGTTTGGCAAAGCAGGCAAGGAAAAGGAAACTTCGCCCGATGGAAGCGCGATATTTCGAGGACCTGGGCGCGGGCGCTCGCTTTGAGTCGGAAACTTTTGAGGTTCCGGGCAACGCCATTATCGAATTTGCGGAGAAGTTTGATCCGCAAAAGTTTCACCTGCACCCCGCCACGGCCGAGCGGTCCATCTTCAAGGGGCTGGTCGCGAGCGGCTGGCATACGGCCGCGATCACCATGCGGCTCTTTGTCCGGACACTGAATCTGGCGGAGGGGGCCATCGGGCTCGGGGTGGACGAATTGCGCTGGCCGGCCGCGGTTCGACCTAACGATGTTTTGCGGGTGTCGATTGAAGTTCTCGAAACACGTGATTCAAAATCCAAGCCCGGCTGCGGCATTGTGCGGATACGCAATGTGACGACGAATCAACGGGGGGAAGTGGTGCAAAGCATGTTCGCGCATGCCTTGGTGCCTAGGAGAGACCGTAGACCTTAGCTGCGGAAGGTTGCTGCTGTCGTTACCAGCAGGTTGGCACTCGCCGTGATGCGGCCGGGCAGGTGGGGTCTACGGTCAAAGGTCTTCGGTCTCTCCATCGCACTACGTGCGATTGAGAAGCTTCATCATCGCTTCGGGGTAACGCGAACCCGCGAAGGCATCGGCCGGCGCTGCTTCTTCGATGCGCTCGAGGTCTTCACCGGTTAGGCGAACGTCGATCGCGCCAATGTTCTCCTGGAGATATTTGCGCCGTTTCGTCCCGGGAATCGGCACGATGTCGCCGCCCTTCGCCAAAACCCAGGCCAAAGCGAGCTGTGCCGCCGTGCATTGTTTCTCCTGCGCGATGGCGTGGACCCGCTCGACCAGGTCCAGGTTCTTCTGAAAATTCTCTCCCTGGAATCGGGGAGTGGTCAGGCGGTAATCGTCACTCTCGAGATCCTGTGGCTTTTTGATCCGGCCGGTCAGGAAGCCGCGGCCGAGCGGGCTGTAGGGGACGAAACCGATCCCCAATTCCCGGCAGACCGGCAGGACCTCGTTTTCGGGGTCGCGCGTCCAGAGCGAATACTCCGATTGCAAAGCGGTGATCGGATGAGTGGCCTGGGCGCGCCGGATCGTGTCCGGTCCCGCTTCCGACAGGCCGAGGAACCGAACCTTTCCTTCCCTGACAAGTTCCGCCATGGCGCCGACCGTCTCCTCAATCGGCGTGTCAGGATCGACGCGGTGCAGATAATAAAGATCGATGCAATCCATTTGCAGCCGGCGAAGACTGCCTTCGCACGACTTTTTGACGTAATCCCGCTTGCCGCAGATCCCGCGGAAGCCGGGATTGTCCGCATCGCGCAGGATTCCGAATTTTGTCGCGACCACCACGCGCTCGCGGTGATCGTGCAGGGCGCGCCCAACGAGTGCTTCGTTCGTATGCGGGCCGTACACATCCGCCGTATCAAAAAAGGTAATGCCGAGTTCGAGTGCGCGCCGAATGGTGGCGAGCGATTCTTCCTCATTGCGATCGCCGTAGAAGTCGGACATACCCATGCAACCGAGGCCGATTGCCGACACGCATGGGCCGCCGCGCCCTAATTTACGCTGTTTCATAGCAACAATTTACGTCGGCCTTGGAAGGTTTGGAGTCTCTCTGGAGCGTGATGTGGGTGCCTGGAGCTTCAGACCTGGCCGATCCAGGTGCGCGGAGCGACTTCTTCCCAGCGGTGTCGAATGGCGTTGAAATCGTGTTCCGACAACGCACCCTCCTGCAGGAGGGCGGCGTTTTCACTCCAACGCTCGGGTTTGCTCGTGCCGGCAATCGCGGTATGAACGCCTGGCGCGGAGAGAGTGAAGCGGAGCGCGGTGGAAATGGTGTGCCCAAGATTGGCGTGATCGATGTGATCGAGAAACGGAAACTGGAGTTTGTGCAGGCGGTGCCAGTATTCGTGATGGTAGGAATCGATCGGTTTATGCCCGTGGCGCCAGGCCGCGTTGGCGATGGGCCGTTTCGCGATCACGCCGATCTGCGTTTCGCGCGCAATCGGCAGGGTCAGGTCGATCGCCTCCTGGTCGGCGATGTTGACCGAAGTTTGCAGGGTGTCGAACGCTCCGCAGGACACGGCGTAATGCGCGGCATGACTGTCACCGCTGTAACCGATATAGCGCGTGTGTCCGCGCTCGCGCGCGGTTTGGAGCGCGGCGATGGCGTCGCCCTTTTTCAATTCCGCTTCGGAGCAGCTGTGTAATTGGACGAGATCCACGTGATCCGTCTTCATGCGTTGCAGGCTTCGCTCGATACTCTGCAGAATGGAGTCAGGCGACCAGTTTTCCCGGCTCTCCACGCCATTGGGATGGCCGCACTTTGTGAAAAGGTAAAAGTCCTTTCGTCGATGCGCGACGGTCTGCCCGATTAATTCCTCGCTGTTGCGATAGCATTCGGCCGTGTCGATCACGTTCAGCCCGGCGTCCAGCGCGCTCTCGAGCAATCGTTTGACCTGCTCGGCTTCCACGTTTTCGAAACCGATCTCGGCGCCGCCGAAACCCAGGACCGAAACATCCATGTCGGTTTTACCGAGGCGTCGTTTTTCCATTTAATTAATTCAATCGCGGATTGCGCGGATTTACACGGATTTTTTCCCAAGGTCGTTTCCCTGAGCCGCGAAAATCCGCGGAATCAGCCGTTAAAACAAAAGCCTGGTTTTGCCCGTGCCGCGGACGATGCCGCCAATGACCTTCGCGCCGAGCTGACGCGCGATCGCGGCCGTATCCCGAGCCGAGACAATTGCGACCATCCCGATCCCCATGTTGAAGACCTGGAACATTTCCTCGCGGTTCACCCTTCCGTTTTCTTGCAGGAGTGAAAAAATTGCGGGGAGGCGCCAGCTGGCGGTGTCGATCACGGCATCGCAATTTGCCGGGAGGATTCGCGGGAGATTGTCAATCAGTCCGCCGCCCGTGATATGGGCCAAACCTTTCAAGCGCCCTGGCTTAACGCGGGCGAGGAGCGGCTGGTAGTTTCGATGCGTGCGCAAGAGCTCGGCCGCGACCGAGCGTGGCGATCCCGGCAACTTCGAGCCCGGCTTCAATTTCATTTTTTGAAAAATAATTTCGCGGGCGAGGGAATAACCGTTCGTGTGCAGCCCATTGGAAGGGAGGCCGAGGATGCCGTCACCGGGTTTGATCGCGCTTCCATCGATCATCCTGTTGCGATCGACCACGCCGACGATGCACCCGGCGACGTCGTATTCGCCTTTGGCGTAGAAGCCGGGCATCTGCGCGGTTTCGCCTCCGATCAGGGCGCAGCCGGCCGCGCGGCACGCGCGCGAGAATCCACGGAGCAGCTGCTCAAAAATCCGCGGCGATAATTGGCCGCATCCAATGTAATCCAAAAAAAACAGGGGCCGCGCGCCGACGACCGCGATGTCGTTCACGCAATGATTAACGAGGTCCGCGCCGACGGTGTCGTGTCGATCGGTCGCAAAAGCGATCTTCAGCTTGGTGCCGACTCCATCGATGCTCGAGACCAGGACCGGGTCGCGCATATCCTTGAAGCGCGCGGAAAACAGTCCTCCGAATCCTCCGATTTTGCCCAGGACGGACGGCCCATGCGTTTGCCTGACCAGCTTCTGGATTCCGCCCTTGAGCCGGTTCCCCAGGTCGACGTCGACGCCAGCTCGAGCGTAAGCTTTCTTCCGCGTCACTTCAGGTCGGCAAACAGCGTCGGATGATGTTCGTCCCCAGCCAGGGCGTGGGCGCGCTGCTCACGCTTTTCCATGATGAACTTGTCGAGGGCCGGGTCGACCGGCAGCGGATAATTCCCGGTGAAGCAGGCCAGACAGAATTCATTTACCTTCCGGCCGGTGGCTCGCACCATGCCCTCGACGTCGAGATAGCCCAGGCTGTCGACGCCAAGGTATTTGCAGATCTCCTCCATGCTCATCTGGTTGGCGATGAGCTTTTCCGGGTCCGGAAAATCGATGCCGTAGTGACAGGCGAACCGGTGGGGCGGACAGCTCACGCGCATGTGGACTTCCCGCGCGCCGGCTTCGCGAAGATTGACCACGCGGGCGCGGGCGGTCGTGCCGCGAACGATGGAGTCGTCGACCACCACGACGCGTTTGCCGGCGACCATCTCCTTGATCAGGTTCAGTTTCACGCGCACGTCGAAGTCGCGAATGAGCTGGCTCGGTTGGAGGAAGGTGCGGCCGATGTAGTGATTCCTAACGAACGCGTGCGCGTAGTGGATTCCCAGCTCCTCGGCGAAACCGAGCGCGGCATAGTTACCGGAGTCGGGCACCGGGACAACGATGTCTGCTTTGGCCGGAAACTTCCGCGCCAGCTCACGGCCCATTTCGGTTCGGACCCTGGCCACATTGACGCCGCCCATGATGCTGTCGGGGCGCGCAAAGTAAACGTATTCGAACATGCAGAAGGCCGGCTTCTCTTCCGGGAAGGGAAACTCCGAGCGCATGCCGTTTTCATCGATGATCAAAACTTCGCCGGGCAGGATTTCGCGGATGAAGTTCGCGTGGATCAGGTCGAGCGCGCACGTCTCGGAAGCGAGGACGTAGGCATCGTCGAGCTTGCCGAGCACGAGCGGGCGCCATCCGAACGGGTCGCGCACCGCGATCAGTTCGCGTTCGCTCATGATAAGCAGGGAAAACGCGCCCTGAATGCGTCGCAGTGCCGGCAGCACGTTGCCGCCGTTCTCGGAGGGCTGCGCCAGGAGATGCAGGATGATTTCGCTGTCGGTCGTGGTTTGGAAAATCGAGCCGCGGCGCTCCAGTTCGTCGCGGAGGACATCGGCATTGGTCAGATTGCCGTTGTGCGCGATGGCCATCTGTCCGCGGATGCAATCGACCACGAACGGTTGCGTGTTCTTGATCGTGCTTGTGCCGGTGGTGGAATAACGAGTGTGCCCGATCGCGCGCCGGCCCTTTAATTTCTCCAAGTCTTCCTGGCCGAAAACCTGCGAAACCAGTCCCATACCCTTGTGCGCCGTGAAACTCGTGCCGGGACCGTGGCTGGTGACGATGCCGGCGCTTTCCTGCCCACGGTGCTGGAGCGCAAACAGCCCGTAATAGGTCAGGACCGCCGCGTTCGGGTGCCCGAACACGCCGAAGAGTCCGCATTCGTGTTGCGGAAAATTCGTCTCGTCCGGCGCCTGGCTGCTGTCGATTGGCAGAACGGGCTTCACACCGAATAATTCACCACTTTGGAGCGCATTCAATGGTGTGAATCAAAGCGCAGGCAAACCTTCTGAGTAAGAATCACTTTCGATCGTTCGCGCGATCGAATTCCACCAAAGATCGTAAAGCGCGGCGAGATCCTGGTCGATTTCTCCGCCAGCGCCGATCAGCCGGAAACTCTGGGCGGTGACAGACCCGAGCCGGACCGCTTCGATGTTCTTTTGTCGAAAATGCGATTGCGCCTTCTCCAAATCATCCGGCGCCACCGAAATGACGATGCGCGATGGAGTTTCGTTAAAGAGGGTTGTCGTCAGATCGGGTGAACGCTGACGATCTGTGAGCGGTTTGAGATCGCACTCCGCTCCGAGCCGTCCGGCCGGATTGAAACACGACTCCGCCAGCGCCACAGCCAATCCGCCTTCGCTGCAATCGTGCGCGCTGCAAATGAAACCCGCCTTGATCGCGGCGCGCAGCGCCTGCTGCAGCCGCAGCTCGTCGCTGAGGTCAATCGAGGGGACCGGACCGCATTTGAGACCGTGGCACACCTTCAGGTAGCGCGACGCGCCGAGGTTGGGCTCGCGGAGCATGTCCGCAGGCGCAATGAGCAAAATCGCGTCACCGGCGTGTTTGAACCACTGGGTGGTGATGTGCGCTTCCTCCCGGATCAGCCCGACCATTCCCACGGTTGGGGTCGGATCGACCACGCCAGCGGGGCTCTCATTATATAGAGAGACATTTCCGCCGGTCACCGGCGTCCCGAAAAGCCGGCAGCCTTCGGCCAGTCCCTCGACCGCTTCGCGCAGCTGCCAGAAGTTTTCCGGCTTGTAAGGATTGCCGAAGTTCAGGTTATCGGTCACGGCCAGGGGAGTGGCCCCGGCACACGACAGATTGCGGGCCGCTTCGGCGATAGCCTGGCGGGCGCCCTCCCGCGGATCGATGCTGCAAAAAAGCGAATTGCAATCGGAGGTCGCGGCGAGAATTTTGTTGGCATAACGAACGTGAAAGACGGCCGCGTCCGAGCCGGGCTTGACCACCGTGCCGGTGCGAACGGTGTGATCGTATTGCCGATAGACCCAATTCTTCGAAGCGATAGTCGGGTCGCCCAGCAGCGATTTCAGCGCATCAATCGGGTTGATGTGCTTCATCGTTTTTGGCATGCCCGGTCTGGGCGCGCGCGGAGTGGCTTCGCGCGTGTAAAGCGGCGCTTCTTCGGCCAGCGGGCGGGCCGGGATCTCCGCCACGACCTCGCCCCCGTTCAGGACGCGCATCATGCCGTCCCCGGTAACCTCTCCGATTTCCGCACAGGGCACTTCCCATTTTGCGAAGATTTTCCGGACGATATCTTCCTTTCCTTTGCGCGCGATGATCAGCATGCGTTCCTGCGACTCGCTGAGAAGAATTTCATACGGATTCATGCCCGCTTCGCGTTTCGGGACTTTCGCGAGATCGATTTGCACGCCGCTTCCGCCGCGGCTGGCGGTTTCACAGGTTGAACAGGTCAGTCCGGCAGCCCCCATGTCCTGGATTCCCGCGACGGCGTCAGTCGCCAGGAGTTCGAGGCAGGCTTCGAGCAGTAACTTCTCCTTGAACGGATCGCCGACCTGGACAGCCGGACGATCTTCGCGCGATTCCTCGGTCAGCTCGCGCGACGCAAACGCGGCCCCCGCCAGTCCGTCGCGGCCGGTCTCGGCGCCGACGTAGAAAACGGGATTACCAACACCGCGCGCCGCGCCGCGAGCGAGCTGATCGTGGCGAAGAACGCCGAGACAAAAGACGTTAACGAGCGGGTTGCCTTCGAAGCTCTCGTCGAAATAGATCTCGCCGCCGATGGTCGGGATGCCGATGCAGTTGCCGTAGTGGGCGATGCCGCTGACGACGCCAGCGAACAACCTGCGATTGTTCTGAATTTCCGATTTCCGGTTTCCAATTTCCGATTTTGGCTCTGTAATGGGGCCGAAGCGGAGTGAGTTGAGGCAGAATTCCGGGCGCGCGCCCATGGTGAAGATGTCGCGGATGATACCGCCGACACCCGTGGCCGCCCCCTGAAATGGCTCGATTGCGCTCGGATGATTATGGCTCTCCATCTTGAACGCGACCGCCCAGCCGTCGCCAATGTCGACCACGCCCGCGTTTTCCTCGCCGGCCCGGACGAGAATGCCGGGGCCGCCCGTTGGGAACTTCTTCAGCTCGAGCCGCGAATTTTTGTAGGAGCAGTGCTCGCTCCACATGACCGAAAAGATCCCGAGCTCGGTGAAATTTGGTTCCCGTCCGAGGATGCGCTTGATCCGCGTGAATTCTTCCGGAGTCAGGCCGTGTTTCGCCACGACTTCCGGAGTGACGGCGGGTTGGTCGTAGCTGGCCATTCGGCAGGGCACGGTAGCTGTGCTTTTGCCGGGCGCAAAACACGACTTCTTCTTGTGAATAGGCCGCCGGCTGGCCTCGTCTAATCTAGAAAGGCGGCGAATACCCTCTTCCGGGTGGACGCTGCCGAATTAGTTAACAGGAGGGAAACAAATGAAACGTATAATCCTAACGACTGCATGTGCCCTGATTGCGCCTTTTGCTTTTGCGCAGACGAGCACAACCACCACTGAGCAAACCACCACCACGGTGCCGACGACGGCGACCACGACCGAAACCACGACAACTTACGAGGCCGGGACGGTGGATACCTACACGCCGGGCCGGACCATCGTGGTCAAGAGCCACGAGGGACCGGTAAGCTTTGCGCTCGGTACGACCGCTCGCATTGTCGACGGTGCGGGCCGAATCGTGACCGCCCCGTTGCGCTCCGGCCAGAAGGTCCGTGTTTATTACACGGGCCCTCGCGAGAAGCGCGTGGTGGAACGCGTCCAGGTGGACGATTAAACCTGGCCTAGCCAGATGACTTGAGAGCCGCAGGGCGGAATGCCCTGCGGCTTTTTTCTATCTGTGGCGGCCGGCCCGCCCAGTTGCTTTTCCGTCTCAAATCAGGGACCATTGGCCCATGGGTTTTGACCTGAAAGAGATCATCGCCGCGCGCCTGGGCGAGAATTACCAGCTGCATGAGCGGCACCTGAACCGCACCCTGGTGGCGGCGCAGCGGGTGATCGGTTTCGACAAGGTCTATGCGCGCGCGGAGGGGGCTTATCTCTACGACATGGATAACGCGGCCTACCTCGATTTTCTGAGCGGCTACAGCGTTTTCAACATTGGTCGCAATCATTCGGTGGTAAAGCAGGCCATTCGCGACGTGCTTGACCTGGATTTGCCTAACATGGTGCAAATGGATTGCTCGCTTTTGAGCGGGTTGCTGGCGGAAGCGGTCACCAAACGCACACCGGCGCATCTCGATGCGGTCTTCTTCTGCAATTCCGGCACGGAGGCGATGGAAGGCGCGCTCAAGTTCGCCCGGGCCGCGACCGGCCGAAAGCGCGTGCTCTCGCTTGAAAGCGCCTTTCATGGACTGAGCCTCGGGTCGCTCTCGCTCATGGGCTGCGAAAGCTTCACGGAAGGCTTCGGACCGCTCATGGACGAATGGGACACGCGAATCGCGCTTGATGATATCACGTCACTGGAAAAGGAACTAACGAAACGCGATGTCGCCGCCTTCGTGATCGAAACGGTCCAGGGCAAGGGATGCAAGACTCCGCAGGGCGATTTCTTTGTCAGGGCGCAGGAGCTCTGCCGGAAACACGGCACGCTTCTGATTTCGGATGAAGTGCAGACCGGACTCGGCCGAACCGGCAAAATGTTCGGCTTTCAGCACTGGAATCTCGAGCCGGACATCATCACGCTCGCGAAAACCTTGAGCGGCGGATACGTGCCGTGCGGCGCCATTGTTGCCCGGCGTGAAATTTACCAGAAGACTTTCAGCCGAATGGACCGCTGCGTGGTTCACTCGACCACCTTCGGGCGGAACAACCTGGCCATGGCCTGCGGACTGGCCTCGCTCGAAGTGATCGAGACCGAGAACCTGGTGGAAAACGCCGCGCGGATGGGCGCGTTGCTTATGCAAAGGGTGGAAGCGCTGCGCGAAAAGCACTCGTTCATCAAGGAAGTTCGCGGAAAAGGATTGATGATTGGAATCGAGTTTCACGAGCCGAGCGAATTCAAACTGAAGATGGCCTGGAAACTCCTGCACAAGGTCGACAAGGTTCTTTTCGCGCAAATGATCGTGACCCAGATGCTGAGCAAGCATCGCATCCTGACGCAGGTCGCCGGCCACGCCATGGATGTGATCAAAATTCTGCCGCCCCTGATGATCGGCGAGCCGGAAGTGGATAAATTCGTTAACGCGCTCGATGAGGTGCTGACCGAGTGCCGCAAGTTTCCCGGGCCGATGTGGGAGCTTGGACAAAACTTTGTCCGCCACGCGCTCGGCTCGAACAAAGCGGCTACACGCCAGCCGGTTTCCGCGTAAGCGGTTCGATCGCTGACCTGCCGGTCTCGCGCCTAACAAATGGAGCCGGTCCAAATCGACCAGACACGTTATGAGCGCATGCCGCGGCGCCGCTCCGGCCGCAGCGGGCTAATGCTCCCCGCGATTTCGTTAGGTGCCTGGGAGACATTTGGCGGATATCGGGGGGCCGAGATCGCCCGCGAATGCATCCGGGCCGCCTTCGACCTCGGTATCTATCATTTCGACCTGGCCAACAATTATGGGCGTCCGCCCGGCCAGGCCGAGACCGTGGTCGGTCCGATTTTGCGGGAACTGCCCCGCGAGGAGATCGTGGTTGCGACCAAATGCGGTTTTCTGATGTGGCCTGGGCCGTTCGGGCAGGGGTGCTCGCGCAAATCGCTCCTGGCCAGCTGCGATCAATCGCTCCAACGGCTCGGGCTCGATCACGTGGACATTTTTTACGCGCATCGTTTCGACCAGGAAACGCCGCTGGAGGAAACGCTGGGCGCGCTTGACCAGATTGTGCGCCAGGGGAAGGCGATCTATGCCGGAGTAAGCAATCATTCCGGGCAACAGCTCGAGCGCGCGCTGGAAATCGTCCGGCGGGACCGCCTCGCGCCAATCGTGATCGAACAGTCGAGCTACAGCCTCTTCAAACGCGGCCTCGAAACCGATCTGCTTCCGGTGGCGGGCCGGGCCGGCGTCGGAGTGATCGCATTTTCTCCCCTGGCCCAGGGCTTGATCAGCGAGAAATACCTCGCCGGGATCCCGGAGGATTCGCGCGCGGCCAGGATGTGGACGGACGAACAGCGGGCGATTCTCGGCCCCGAGCTGCGGACACGAATCTCTCGTCTGGTCGAAATCGCCCAGGCGCGGGGCCAGACCCTGCCGCAGATGGCGCTCGCATGGGTTTTGCGTCATTCCGAAATTACCACCGTGCTGATCGGCGCGTCCGATGTCGCCCAGATCAGAGAAAACGTGAAGGCCCTGGAGAACCTGCACTTCTCGAATGACGAGCTCTGGCGGCTGGGCGAGATCTGCCCTTTATAAGGGCTCGCACCAAAGCTACTGCGCTCTCTGCGTTCTCATCCGGCTTCCCGTTCTCTCCCGAGTATACGTGAGTCACGTATAGTGTGAGCGCGCGCGTGGCGATAGTAATTGCTTTTAGCTGAACTACTTATCGGCATCCTAAGCGGCTTACGACGCCTTGTTTTTCCGCTCCGAATGAGTGAGGTTTGTCGTCAAGCCGGTTTCGTGAGAGAATCCGGGCCCACAGCGTCTCGATGAAGCTTGTCGAAAAGATCAGCCGCGAGTTTTCCGGCTATAACATTCTTGAATCCGGTAAGCGGCTTTTCGATCAGAAGCCGCTCCAGTGCAGCCTCTACGTGACGGACCGCTGCAACCTGGATTGCGGCTATTGCACGGAGTACGACAACAGCCGGCCGCACCCGAAGCTGGAAGACCTGAAGAAGTGGATCAAAAAGATTCGGGATCTCGGCACCATGCGAATCGCGCTGGTTGGGGGCGAGCCGCTGGTCCATCCGGACATCGTCGAGATTGTGCGTTATTGCCGGGAACTTGGTTTTGCCACGAGCCTGACGACCAACGGATTCCTGCTCACGCGCGAGAAAGTGAAGCAGCTCGAAGAAGCCGGTCTCCAGGTCATGCAGATTTCAGTCGACCGGATGACGCCGAGCGCGATCACAAAGAAATCGTTCAAGACCGTTTTGCCCAAGCTCGACTTTTTCAAGGATTCGAAGATCAGCCTGCATATCACGGGCGTGATTTGCGCGGACACGCTTTCCGAATCCGAGGCCGTGCTGGAGACGGGGCTATCGCGCGGCATCCCGACCGAAGTGCGGCTGGTGCATGCCGATCCGCTGCAACGCTTCCGCGTGGCGAGGGGATCAAAGGAGGAACTGGAGAAGTTCATCGACTCCATGATTGAGCGGAAGCGCCGCGGCGAAAAGATCCACACGAACGAGGCCATTCTTCGTTACCAGAAGAGCCTGCTCCGGAACGAGCCGGTGGAATGGACCTGCGCGGCCGGCTACAAACTCTTTTTCGTTTCCGCCCAGGGAAAGTTCTGGGAATGCAGCATGAAGCATTCGGACAAGCACATCATGGATGTGACACCGGAGGATCTGCTGGCGAACTATCGGAAGAAACCGTGCCAGGAAGGCTGCGGCGTTTATTGCGCGGTCAGCACCTCGATGGTGGTGCAGAATCCCATCCGCGTTCTGGGCAACGAAATCCTGGCCCGCGCGAAACGCATCCCGCCCATGATCCGGTCGCGTTCAACTTCCGGGTCGGCGCCGGTGATTGGAAACGATCACAATGGAGCGAGCCACGTGAATGGCAGCGCTCAAGGCAGCCCAAATGGCGATCGCGCGGTAGGCATCAGCCCAGCCGCGGGAGATCCAGCCAAGGGCCAGCAGCCAGATGAAGATATTCCGTCGGGCAGCCACGAGGCGGAAAAAGCGATCGAACGGACTGAAGTCGTCCAGTAGCCGGCCGATCGCGAGCTTGGCGCGTTTTTTGGCGAACCGGTCAATAAGATCGGAGCCTAACAAGAGCCCGGCATAAACGAACGCCGCCGGCAACAGGCCGGCCTTGCGCAGCCCGAGGGCGAGCGCGATCCACCAGGAATATTCCAGGACAAAGTCGAGGCGATGTTCCCACTCGCCGCGCGCGGTCGTTTCAACTTTGACGCGCGCAATTTTGCCATCCAGTCCGTCGAGCACGCCGAAAATCAACGCGATGCACAGGCCGGCCAGAAAGTGACCGTTCAAGAACGACAGGGTGGCCAGCGCGCCGAAGAGAAACCCGAAAATTGTGATTTGGTTAGGCGTGATTTCGAACCGGCACAGGCGCGCGACGATGGCGGTCTCGATCGGCGCGTGCACGTAGGCGGGAAGATCGAGCGTGCCTTTCTGCGCCGAATCCAGCACCGCATGCTCAACCATCGCGCGCGATTCCGGTGTGACGCGCAGGCACATGGGCGGGATCTCCCGGCGCATCGATTTGATGTAAGCAGGCTGGGCCGCGCGATCGACGCCGGCGATCGTTCCGCTCTGGATCGCGCTCGCGATGACCTCGCTCACATCCTCGTCGTCCGGACTTCGGTCGAGAAAGGCGGCAGAAAGGCGCCACAATCCGCATGCGCTCGATTTTTCCCCGCTCGACGTGGTATCGACCAATGCGGCATCGCCGTCATTCGCTATCAGCGCGGTCAGCAGCCGGCTGTCGCAATAGATGTCGCCAGGAATAACGAGTAAATCAGCGGCGCCGGGCTGGATGGAAAGATCACCGACGGTCAATGGGCCGGCCTGACGGCTTTTCACCTCGACCGAGACACCGGCCCGGGCCCACGAAGGCCGAGCCAGCTCTCCCCGGATCGCCTCGGGCGTGGCCGAAAGAATGACCGCTTGTCGAAAGGCAAGCCGCTCCGCCTGGCGGAGCAGACGCTCCAGCAGGCTGATGCCGCAGATTTCGGCCAGGGCAGAGGGAGCATCCGCCACGATAACGAGCTGAGGTTTGCCTGCGTCCACTGCGCGCGAACCTAGCGAGGCGGCAGGCCGGTGCCAAGTCGCCGCGCGACTTTCCAATTGTCGCCCCGCCGATCGGGCTTACGGTGAACAAACCGAAGGAGTGAACTTATGAGCGCTGTCGTTGAACAAGAGAAGAAAGCCGCCGCCGGGACCAATCAGCTCGATCAACTGAAGGAATTTACCAAGGTCGTGGCCGACACGGCCGACTTCGAAAACATCCGCGACTTTAAACCCCAGGATGCGACGACGAATCCAAGCCTGGTTTACGCGGCGACGCAAAAGGAACAGTACGGAGAGCTCATTGATCGGGTGCTGAAGGATCGCGCCAAATCGGGTCTGAAGGGCCAGGCGCAGATCGAGGACATTTGTGATCATCTGCTGGTCCAGTTCGGGACCGACATTCTCGGAATCGTCCCCGGACGCGTCTCGACCGAAACCGATGCGCGCCTGTCCTACGACGTCGAAGGCTCGATCAAGAAGGCGCGGCAACTGATCAAGCTCTATGAAGAGCGGAAAATTTCGCGCGAAAGAGTGTTGATCAAGATTGCCTCGACCTGGGAAGGTCTGGCTGCGGCCGAGCAGCTTCAGAAAGAGGGAATTCGCTGCAATCTCACCCTGATGTTTTCGCTGCCGCAGGCGATTCGCGCGGCGGAAGCGAAAGTGCAGCTGATCTCGCCCTTCGTTGGCCGCATCTATGATTGGTACAAAGCGCACGAGAAGCGCGATTACACCGGCGCAGAAGACCCGGGAGTGCAATCGGTCACGGAGATTTACAACTATTACAAGAAGTTCGGCATCCCGACCGAGGTCATGGGCGCGAGCTTCCGCAACACCGGGCAGATTCTCGAGCTGGCCGGCTGCGATTGCCTGACCATCAGTCCGGAATTAATGGAGGAGCTTTCCAAGTCGAAGGAACCGATCGCGCGCAAGCTGATCCCGGAAACGGCCAAAGCGGCCAGGATCGAGAAGATCGATCTCGACGAAAAGAAGTTCCGCTGGATGCTGAACGACGATGCCATGGCTTACGAGAAAACGGGCGAAGGGATCCGGAAATTCGCGGCCGATGTGGTGAAGCTGGAGAAATTCGTCGCCGGCAAACTGTGACCGGGACTGGAGTGGTGGAGTGATGGAGTAGTGGAGTAATGGCAAAAGCGCTGTACCCATTACCCCATCGCAAGCCTTCAACACTCCACTCCGTTTCACGTCGTTCTGGTCGAGCCGGAGATCCCGCCGAACACCGGCAACGTCGGCCGGCTCTGCCTCGCGACCGATTCGCACCTGCACCTGGTTAAGCCGCTGGGCTTTTCGCTGGCCGATCGAGAGTTACGCCGCGCGGGACTGGACTACTGGGCGGAGGTCAAAGTGTCGGTGTGGGATTCACTGGAGCAGCTGCGAACTGCGCAGGCGCCAGGCACGCGATTTTTCTTCCTAACTACCAAGGCGCAACGGCCTTACTACGAAGTTTCGTTTCAGCCGGGTGATTTTCTCGTCTTCGGCCGCGAGACCAAAGGCTTGCCGGAAAAGATTTTGCGCGAGAACGCTCCGCAATGCCTGACCATCCCGATGCAGGGCACGCGCAGTCTCAACCTCGCGACCTCCGTCGGCATCGTTCTTTTCGAAGCGGTGCGGCAGCAGGCGATTCGCTGAGGGCCCCGGAAGAGGTATCAGGCCGCGCCTGACGCAACTCGGACATTTGGCCGGGGTTGAATAAGCGAAGGGAAAAGACAGTCCAATAGATGAAAGGGAGTAAATCTATGACCAAAACAACGATAGTTTTCTGTTCGATGCTGGCGGTCTCGGCGGTTCATGCGCAGGTGGTTGAAGAAGCGTTGCCTAACAAGCACGTGAAGGTTCAGCCGGTGCAGCAAAATGTGCGTGTGCAAAAAACGACGACGACACATGTCCAGCAGCAGAACCACCCGGCATTTTACCGCCGGAGCAGCAACTACAATCCGACCATGCAGGATCGATTGCACAATAACGGGTTGAACCAGAGGCACGTTTACACGCGCGGACAGGTTCAGCATTTCAACCTGAATGCGAAGGCCAATCCGAGGATCCAGAGCGCGAAGTTCGTGGCGGGCGCTCGCGTAAACGGCGCCCAGCGCTGGCAGGGAAATAATTATTCCGCGTTTCGCAACTACAACGCGCAATGGCACGACCGAAACTGGTGGCATCATCATCACAACCGCATCGTGCTGATCGGCGGCGGTTATTATTACTGGGACGCCGGCTTTTGGTATCCGGCCTGGGGCTACGATTCGGCCTACTCCTATTACCCGTATGACGGGCCGATCTACGCCTATAACGATCTGCCACCGGACCAGGTGATCGCGAATGTGCAGGCGGCGTTGCAGTCGGAAGGTTATTACCAGGGCGAAGTTGACGGCATGCTTGGTCCGTTAACCCGTTCCGCTTTGGCCGCCTATCAGGCCGACCATGGTCTTTACACGACGGCTGCGATCGATGAGCCGACGTTGAATTCGCTGGGCATGGGCTAAACTGGGAACCCAGAGAACGGAAGCCGCCACGACCGATGCGTGGCGGCTTTCTTGTGTACGGATGGTGCGAGAGGGTCGTGGCCATACGACAGGACGGCCATGTTGGTTGCCGTTTTCGGCGGTTGGCGGCGAAGATCGCCGCCCTGCATTCCGTCCGCGCTCTGGGTCACATGGGATTCGCAAATAGGAAACAATCCTGTAATCGTTGGCCCATGCCGGAAAGCACCAATGGGCAGGCGCAACTCGTGGCGCGCGATCTTTCCCGCTCCTTTACCATTGGCAGGCGCCACATCGATGTGTTGCGCGGCGTTTCCCTGGAAATCCGACGGGGCGAAGCGGTCTTTCTTTGCGGCGCTTCGGGGGCGGGCAAGACCACGCTGCTTTACACCCTCTCCGGCCTGGAGCGGCCCGACGCGGGCTCGGTTGAGTTTGAAGGCACCGCGCTTTATCGCGGCAGCTCGCGCGCGCAGGCGCGTTTTCGCAACAGCAGAATGGGTTTCGTTTTCCAGGGTTACTTCCTGCTCTCGGAACTGACGGCGCTGGAGAATGTTTCGTTACCGGCCATGATCGGAGGGAAAGTAGAGCGTGACGCCGCCGAGCACAGCCTCGCCGCGGTTGGGCTGGCCGATCGCATGCACCATCTCCCGGCGGAACTCTCGGGAGGCGAACAGCAGCGCGTGGCCATCGCGCGCGCCCTAACGAACAATCCGCAGATCATCTTTGCCGACGAGCCGACCGGCAATCTCGATTCGAAAACGGGGGACATCATCATCGAGTTGCTCCTGCGACTCGCGCGCGAGCGCCAGAAGACGCTCATGGTGGTGACGCACGACGCGCGGCTGGCCGATCGCGGCGACCGCCGTTTGCAGATGATTGACGGGCAGCTGCAGTAGCCGCTTTGGGCCACCCTCACCGGGACCGGCCACTTTTGCTTGAATTGCGCGGGAAAGGCCCGAATTTTCTTCGGCCTATGAAGACATCTGCGGACGCCATGGTGCTGGACGAACCGAAAAAGCCAAGCGGCGGGTCGAAGCCGGTCGTTAAACCGGCCGTGGACACGGCGGAGGGGAAGGGCGTCTCCGCGAAAGAATCGAAGATTTACATCGACGGCGAATTTTTTGCCGAGAGCGACGCAAAGATATCGGTCTTCGATCACGGGTTGCTTTACGGCGACGGCGTCTTTGAAGGGATTCGTTTTTATAATGGGCGAGTGTTCCGGCTGGAGGAGCATCTCGAGCGTTTGTGGGACTCGGCTCGCTCCATCTGCCTGGAGATCCCGGTTTCGATCAAAGAGATGACGGAGGCGCTGCTCGAAACCATTCGTCAGAACGACCTGCGCGAGGGTTACATCCGCCTCATTGTTACCCGGGGGGTAGGGAATCTCGGTTTGAATCCCACGCAGTGCCGGCGGCCGAGCATCATCATCATCACGGCGGCGATCGCGCTTTACCCGAAAGAAATGTACGAAAAGGGGCTTTCGGTGGTGACGTGCGCGACGCGGCGTGTCAACCCGGCCGCGTTGAACCCGGCGGTGAAGTCGCTGAACTATCTTAATAATGTCATGGCGCGGATCGAGGCCAACCTGGCCGGCGCCGACGAGGCTTTGATGTTGAATGACCAGGGGAACGTGGCGGAATGCACGGCCGACAACCTTTTCATCATCAAACACGGGCAGATCTTCACGCCGCCGATTTCGGCCGGCGCGTTGCGTGGCATCACCCGTGCCGTAGCGTTTGAGATCGCGACGGAACTGGGAGTTCGCATCGCGGAGACTGAGATCACCCGGCACGACGTGTTTACCGCGGACGAGTGTTTCCTAACCGGCACGGCGGCGGAAGTCGTCCCGGTGGTCCGGGCCGACGGCCGCCCGATTGGCGACGGCAAGCCGGGACCGATCAGCACCCGCATGACCGCGCGATTCCGGGAAATTACGCGCGAAACCGGCACGCCGATCTACTGCTGAAAGATTGGCCGAGTCAGTGAGCGTTTCGGATGGTTGAATTATTGCTTAGAAAACAGGTCTAACGTTTAAGACAGATGCTGTGCGACGTTTGCAAATGCAATGATGCCACGGTCTTCCTGACCCAGATCCTGGAAGGGAAGATGCAGAAGGTGAATCTTTGCGACGCCTGCTCGAAAGAGAAGGGCGTGCAGGACCCGACCGGCTTCGCCCTGGCCGACCTCCTCCTGGGGATCGGCGCAGCGGAAGAGATCGAGAAGGGCGCCAACACTCAGAAATGCCCGGTTTGCGGCTATACCCAGGCCGACTTCAAGAAGACCGGCCGGCTTGGGTGCAGCACATGCTACCACACTTTCCTGGAAGGACTGACGACCCTCTTGAAGGCGATGCACAAAGGCACCGAGCATGTGGGAAAACTGCCGCAGCACGCCCATCGCACGATCGAGCTAAGCGATCGGATGAAGAATTTGACCGCGAGCCTGGAAAAGGCCGTGGCGGAGGAAAACTACGAAACGGCCGCGACCCTGCGCGATCAGATCAAGCAGCTCGAGATGGAGATGGCGGATTAGCGGAGGAAGACGGATGAAATTTGCCAACGTCATGAGCACCGCGGGCGAATGGTTGCGCGGTGAGGGTCCGCATCACCAGATCGTGATCAGCAGCCGGGTCCGGCTGGCCAGGAACGTGCGCAACCGCGCCTTCCCGGGCTGGGGCAAAAAGCCGGCGCGCATCGAAGTGCTGGAAATGATTCGTCCGCGCGTGGAAGAACTTCCCGAAATGCAGGATTCGTTTTCGGAATTGCTGCAGGATCTTTCCGCGCTCGAGAAGCAGGTGCTGGTCGAACGACACCTGATCAGCCGCGAGCACGCCGCCAAGGGTGTCGGCAGCGCGGTGGTGATGAATCGAAAGCAGACGTTGAGCATCATGATCAACGAAGAGGATCATCTGCGCATGCAGTCGATCCGATCCGGCTTGCAATTGAAGCAGGCGTTCAAGCTGGTGGACAAGGTGGACACCGCGCTCGAACAGAAGCTCGAGTTTGCCTACGACCACAAGCTTGGCTACCTGACGGCCTGCCCAACGAATGTGGGAACCGGCATGCGCGCTTCAGCCATGTTGCATCTCCCGGGTTTGGTTTTGAGCGAGCTGATCAACCAGGTGATACAGGCCGTGAGCAAAATCGGCCTGGCCGTGCGCGGGCTTTACGGCGAAGGCACGGAAGCGATGGGCAATCTTTTTCAGATTTCGAATCAGACCACGCTCGGCGAGAAAGAGGACGAGATCATTTCGCGCCTGAGCAAAGTGATTGAGACCATCATCGAGAAGGAACACGACGCGCGTCAGGTCCTGATCCAGAAACGATCCAACACGCTCTGGGATCAGATTGGCCGCGCCTACGGAATTTTGACCTACGCGCATGCCATGACTTCAAAAGAAGCTTTGAATCTTCTCTCGATCATGAAACTGGGGGTCGATCTCGGCGCGTTCCCGGAGGATCGCCGGCTGCCGATCGATGAATTGTTCATCGATACGCAACCGGCTCACTTGCAAAAGAGCTCACAACGCAAGCTCAACGCGGAAGAGCGCGACCATCTGCGGGCGCAGATTATCCGTGAGCGTTTGAAAGTCTTCCCTAAACCTGATATTAGTAAACTTGTGAGGGAGTCGGGCAACGGTGCCGCTTCCCCGCCCGACAATGATGAATAATTTCACTCCTCGCGCCCAGCAGGTGCTGGCGCTCGCCCGTAAGGAAGCCGACCGGTTCAACCACAACTACGTCGGAACCGAGCACCTTTTGCTCGGCCTGATCAAGCTCGGCCAGGGCGTGGCGGTTAACGTTCTCCAGAAGATGGGACTCGATCTCGAGACCGTCCGCATGGAAGTGGAGAAGCAGGTTGGCTCCGGCCCCGAAACCAAGATGGTGGGCAATATCCCGTACACGCCGCGCGTCAAAAAGGTCCTCGCGCTCGCGGGCAAGGAAGCGAAGGCGCTCAATCATTCTTATGTCGGGACCGAGCACATCCTGCTCGGACTGTTGCGCGAAGGCGAAGGCGTGGCCGCTCGCGTTTTGAAGAGCCTGGAAGTCGATATCGAGCGCACGCGTAACGAGATTTTGAAGGAACTCGATCCGAATTTCACGCCGCCGGAAGCGGAAGGTGAACCGGGCGAACCGACCCCGGGCGGCAAGAAGGACGTCAAGACACCGGCCTTGCGCGCGTTTGGCCGCGACCTGACCGAGCTGGCCAAGAAGGGCGAGCTCGACCCGGTGATCGGCCGACGCAACGAAATCGAGCGCGTCATCCAGGTTCTCTGCCGCCGGACCAAGAACAACCCGGTGCTGATCGGCGAGGCCGGCGTGGGCAAGACTGCGATCGCCGAAGGTTTGGCGCAGGAAATCGCGAGTGGCAATGTGCCGGAGCTTTTGCGCGAGAAGCGCGTGATCACGCTCGATCTTGCGCTCATGGTCGCGGGCACGAAATACCGCGGTCAGTTCGAAGAGCGAATCAAAGCCGTCATGGACGAGATTCGCCGCTCCAAGAATGTCATCCTGTTCATCGACGAGCTGCACACGATTGTTGGCGCGGGCTCGGCCGAAGGCGCCATGGACGCCTCCAACATCATCAAGCCGGCTCTGAGCCGCGGCGAACTGCAATGCGTCGGCGCGACGACCATGAACGAGTATCGCAAGTACATCGAAAAGGATGCAGCGCTCGAACGCCGCTTCCAGACGGTGAAAGTCGATGCGCCCACGATCGAGGAAGCGATCGAGATCCTGAAAGGACTGCGCCCAAAATACGAGGCGCACCACAAGGCCAAGCTGACGGACGAAGCGCTCGAGACGGCCGTAAAATTTTCCGAGCGGTATATCACCGGGCGTTTCCTGCCCGACAAAGCGATCG
>JADMIO010835375.1_pt1 | contig 42933 bp, 37 predicted proteins | sample 8958161 | NCBI WGS metagenome assembly JADMIO01 (sample SAMN16585339, study PRJNA669376) | soil metagenome | isolation source: Crop rotation soil | place: USA: Cullars Rotation, Alabama | collected 2011
CTTTCCCCGCCGGGGTAGGGGTTGCCGCCGGGGTAGGGGTTGCCGCCGGGGTAGGGGCTGCCGCCGGCGTGCCCGAACAGGACGTGGTTGGGCTGAGCCACGAGGCCGGCCGATCGGATCACGTCGACCGCCGCCAGCGGGTCGGCGACACCCATCACCAACATCAGCTGGTCGTCACTTCCATCACGATCCGGGCCGATCGGGCGCACGAGCAGGCGACCCTCGCGGTCGCGCCCGATCCGATCCTCGATCAACCGCAACGCGGCGCGCACGGTGATCAGCTGGTTCGGCCGATACGAGAACATGCCGCGTTCGTCATCGGCGCGAAACTGGACACGTGCATCCCACGGTCCGGTCGGCGGCCGCGGCCCCGACGGCGGCGGCGTCTCTTGCTGTGCTTTCTTGGGCATGGCCGTCCCTTCGCGAGTCGTCGATCCCGCCGGCGAAGAAGGATGCCACGTGACGACCGCCGGCACGTCCGATTTGTCGCTCACCGACGAGCTGACGCGGAAGATCCAGGAGAACCCACGCAACGCGGTGCAGTTCGCGGCTGAGCTGCTGCGCGCCCGGGACCGCACCGATCGGGATCGGGCGGTCGCTGCGTCGGCCCTGGCGCGTGGCCTGCTCGACATGGGCGAGCAGTCACGCGCAGCCTCGATCGCCAGCCAGGCTGTGTCGCTGTCGGTCGACTGCGGCGACGACGCCGTGGCGTTCCGCGTGCGGCTCGGTGCGGCGGTCGTGCTGGCCGAGAGCGGACACGTCAACGAGGCGCTCAAGGCGCTGGACGACGAGACCGGTCCGATGGCCGACGCCGATCGCGGGCGGCTGGCGATCCAGCGCGCATACGTGCTCCATCACGCCGGCCACCTCGGCGAAGCACTCGACTCGCTGGCCGAAGCGGACGCCTTGCTCGGTCCCGACTGCGCCGTCGACGACCGCATCCGGCTGCTCCAGAACAGGGCCCTCGTCCTGCTCCAGCAGGCCGAGTTCCAGGCTGCCGAGGCCGACCTCCGCGAAGCCGAGCGGCTCGGCGAGGGCGCCGGGTACCACTCTGCGAGCGCGTTGAGTGCCTCCAACCTCGGGGTGTTGTACGGCCGGATCCGCCGCATCCCCGAGTCGACGCGGTGCTTCGACGCCGCCATCGCCCGTTTCGAGCTGGCCGGGAACCCGGTCCGGATGCTGGCGATCATGCACCTCGACCGGGCCGAGACGCTGATGCACACCGGGCTCGTCGTCGATGCCGTCGACGCCGCCGCGACGGCCGTGCGCTACGTCGCGCCGACCGGCAATCGTGTGCTGCTCGGCGACGCCCACCTGTTGCACGCCCGCACGCTGCTGGCGGCACGGATGTACACGCGCGCACAACGCGTCGCGCTCCTGGCCGGTGACGTCCTGCGCGAGACCGGCCGTGAGCGGATGGTCACCCACGCCGAGGTCGTCGGCGCGCTGGCGACGCTCGAGAACACGCCCGCAGTCGCCTACCTCGACGAGTCGTCGGACTCGGCACGGCTCGTCGCCCAATGCGCGGTCGACGGCTGGTCCTCGATGGCAGATCTCCTGCGGCTCGCCCGCATCCGCGCCGCGCGGCGGATCGGTGAGGTCGAGCTCGTCGCCGAGGACATCGCCTATCTCCGCCTCGGCACGTTCAGCGAGCAACGCGATCTGGCGCTCGCTGGTTGGTACTCGGAGGCGATCGCGCGGGCGTCGGCGGGCGACATGATCGCCGGACTCGTCGCCTGCCGCGCCGGCTTCGATCTGCTCGACGACATCGTCGCCGAGGCCGAGTCACTCGAACAGCGGTCGGCGGCGCTGCGCTTGGGCAGCGACCTCACCGGGCTGGCGATCGAGTTCGCGATCAGGCTCGGCCGCGCCGAGATCGTGCTCGCCGCCGCCGAAGGAACGCGAGCTCGCGCCTTGCACGACGAGATGGCGCAGCAGCGCAAGCACCGCCCGCTGACCCCCGACGGTTCCTTCCACCTGCGACGTGAGCTGCGCACCCGGCTCGCAGGGGGCGCGCTCGTCGAATGGGTGATCAGCGGCGACCAGGTCTGGGGCGTCGTGTTCTACGAGGGCCGGGCGCGCGTCACGCACGTCGGTTCCTTGGCCGAGGTGCTGCGGGCTCGCGACCGGGTGCTGGTGTGGCTCGACAGGGCGGTCGAAGAACCGAACTCGTCGAGCGACGGCGCCAATCGCGCGATCGCGATGCTCGACGACCTGCTGCTCAAGCCACTCGGCCTGCCGCCGGTGCCCCGGCTCGTGCTCGTGCCGGTCGGTGGATTGCACGCGATCCCCTGGTCGGGACTACCGAGCCTTGCCGGGCGCTCGGTGACGCTGTCGCCGAGCGCTCAGCTGTGGCTGCAAGCCGACCGTCGTGCCGAGGATGCAGCGCGGACTGTCGGCTTGATCGTCGGCCCCGACGTCACGACGGCGGGAATCGAATGGGCCGCGATCGAGACGCTCTACAAGCGCGTCGAGATCGGCGCCGCGAGCAGCGCCGTCGCCGCCACCGTGCGCTCGATGTTCGCCCGCCTCGATCTCGTGCACGTAGCCGCCCACGGGACGTTCCGGTCCGATCATCCGCTGCTGTCGACGCTGCGCCTGCGCGACGGTGAGACGACGCTCTACGACACCGTGCCCGCCCGCGTCCAAGCACGGCTCGTGGTGCTGTCGAGCTGCGAGGGCGGGGCGCACGGCGCCGCCGACGGCAGCGAGGTGCTGGGCCTGGCCGCGGTGATGCTGGCGCGTGGCGCCGGTGCCGTGCTGGCGCCGTTGACGGTCGTGCGCGAGTTGGAGTGCGCCGATTTCGTCGCCGAGGTTCACGCCGGTCTGGCCGCGGGACAGGGGTTCGGCGACGCGGTCGCGGCAACGCGCCAGCGTTGGCTGGGTGACGACGACCTCAGCCGATGGGCGGTCGCCAGCTCGTTTACCTGCTTCGGGTCGGGCCGGGTGGCGGTCGCCGCCTGACGGGACGATCAGAACTGGCCGTGCCGTCCGGCGCCGGACGCGAACCGGGCCGCCCCAGCGAGCGTTTCTCCGCTGCGGATCACGTCGAGCCCGAGGCTCGTCTCGTTGGCCAACGCCGCATCGAGTGACAGGTCCCACTGCTCGAAGCTCGACCGTCGGTCGGAGCGCATGCACCCTTGAGGGAAGCCGGCGATCTGATGTGCAAGCTCGCGCGCGGCGGCGAGCGCCCCATCCTTCGGCGTCAGGCGGTTGGCGAGGCCCATCATCCGCGCCTCCTCGCCGCTCACGCCTCGGCCGGTGAGGATCATGTCGAGTGCGTGGCTCTGCCCGATCAGTCGCGGGAGGCGGATCGTCCCACCGTCGATCAGTGGCACGCCCCAGCGCCGGCAGTAGATGCCGAACACTGCGTCCTCGGCCGCCACGCGCAGGTCGCACATCACGGCCAGCTCGAGCCCACCCGCCACGGCGAAGCCCTCGACGGCGGCGATCACGGGCTTGTTGAACACCATGCGGGTCGGCCCCATCGGACCGTCGCGGGTCATGTCCGACTCGACGCGGTTGCCGCGTCCTACGGCGACCGCCTTGAGGTCGGCGCCCGCACAGAACGTGCCGGCGGCGCCGGTGAGGATCGCAACCGAGAGCGAATCGTCGGCCTCGAACCTCCGGAATGCCTCCGACAGCGCGCGCTGCGTCGGTCCGTCGACGGCATTGCGCGCGTGCGGTCGGTCGATCGTGACCACGCAGATCGCGCCGTCGACCTCGAAGTGCACGGTCTCGTGGTGCTGCTCGGTGTTCATCGGCCGACCGTACCGCTCTCGCGCGACGGGGTGACAGGCCTAAATTCGGACCGTGACTACGACTGCGCACCCCTCCTGGCTGGTCGACAGCGACTACGACGTCGACGCCTTCCGCGACCTCGTCAGCAGCAAGACCGATCACGCCGACGTGCCACTGGCAATGGCGATCGAGCGCAACGTGCCGATCTACGACGGCGAGGCGCTCTACGACATAGCCCGCGACCCGGCGCGTCGCCGCGACCTGATCGGCGAGCTGGCGTGGGTGCTCGGTCAGGGCCCTGGCGTGCTCGCCGTGCAGCGCGGCCTGACCGAGGCCAATCGGCTGTCCGAAGCGACCGACATCTTCAACGAGATCATCGCCGAGCAGCACGCCGCCGGCCGCGCCGTGGGTGACCATTTCGCCAAGCCTGGCTCCAACGACCGCGTCTGGAACTCGCACGAGAAGCTCGCCGAACGGGCGCCCGACGTGTTCGCCGCCTACTACTCGGCGGACGCCATCGCGCTGGGTTGCGAAGCGTGGCTCGGACCGCACTACCAGATCAGCGCCCAGGTCAATCGCGTCAATCCGGGAGGCACAGCCCAGTCGCCGCACCGCGACTACCACGTCGGCTTCTACACCCCTGAGGAGATGGAACGCTTCCCGCGCCACGTGCATCTCATGTCGCAGGCGTTGACGCTCCAGGGTGCTGTGGCCCACACCGACATGCCGCTCGAGTCGGGTCCGACGATGCTGCTGCCGTTCTCGCAGCTGTCGCACGCCGGCTTCATCGCCTCGCTGCGCGACGACTTCCGCGAGGTGTTCCACGAGTTCAAGGTGCAAATGCCGATGAAGGCCGGCGACGTGGCGTTCTTCAACCCGGCGTTGTTCCACGGGGCGGGTGCCAACGTCACGAGCGACTTCCAGCGCATGAACAACCTGCTCCAGGTGTCGTCTGCATTCGGGCGCACGATGGAGACGATGAACCCTGACCTCACCGCACTCGCGGTGTATCCGTACTTGCTCGAGATCGAGGACGAGCAAGCTCGCGAGAACGTGATCGCTGCTGCCTGTGAGGGCTACGCGTTCCCGACCAACCTCGACAAGGATCCGCCGATCGGTGGCCTCGCCCCTGCGAGCCAGTCCGACCTGGTGCGCACTGCCGTCGCCGAACGTTGGCCGATCGAACGCTTGCGCTCCGAGTTCGACGCCCGTAACACGCGCAGGGCAGGTCTCGGCCAGTAATGCCCGAGGGCGACACGCTTCGGCGTCTCGCAAACCGCATCGATGAGCGCTTTGCAGGACAGCGCGTGCTGCGATCGGTCACACGTGACCCGCGGATCGCGACCGTCGACTTCAGTGGGCGGGTGCTGCTCGACGCCGATGCCTACGGCAAGCACCTGTTCGTGCGCTTCGACGACGGGCGCACGTTGCACGCCCATCTCCTGCTGACCGGCAGCTTCGACGTCGGGCGCCCGTCTCGCGACCCGGAGTGGAAGCGACGGGTCGAGCTGTGGCTCGAATCAGGACGGCTGACCGGGGTGTCGGTGCCGCTGCTCGATGTGATCGCCACCACCGACGAGCACGACATCACCGACCACCTCGGCCCGGACCTATGCGCCGTCGCAGGTCCGCCCGACATCGACGAGGTCGTCGTCCGTCTCGGGCGCGACCCGGATGCTCCGCTCGCTGGCGCGCTGCTCGACCAACGCAACGTGGCCGGCTTCGGCAACGTGTACGCCAACGACCTTCCGTTCATCGCCGGGATCGACCCGTACCAGCCGATCGGCACGATCGATGGGCTTGCCGGCCTGGTTGCGATCGGAACGGCGCTGATCCGGCTGAACGTCGCCAACGGCGCGATCAACACGACCGGGCGCAAGCTCGGGACCGGCGATCACTGGGTGCACGGGCTCGGCCGTGGCCGCTGCCCGGTGTGCGGAGCGCCGCTCAGCTATCGCGACGGCGATTCGACTCCGTGGCAGCGGTCGATCACCTGGTGCCCATCGTGCCAACCACCGACGCCGGTGGGAGCTTCGGTCGACCTCGCACGGGCGCGCAAGCTCGTCGCCCTCCATCCGGCGACGCGTGAGCCGTACTTCCCGCGGGCGCGGTGATCAGGCAGCGCTGCGAGCCCAGGCGACCGTGATCGTGCTGTGCGGCGCCACTGCCCACCGCGCCAGCAACGGATGACTGCTCCCGATCGACAGCGCCAGACCGGCGAGCGTGTCGCCGTCGTCCACCGTCACGCGTCCATCGAGACGACGGGCGACCAAGTCGAACAACGACATCGTGAGCGCGTCGTCCGCTGTGCCTGAGGCCAGCAACTCCTGGCCGAGGCGCAACCGGCCGTTGCCGATGTAGCGGTATCCCAGGTCGATTCGCCGCGCCAGCTCCGGATCGTCGGTCAGCGGCGCAGGTATCGCCAGCGGCGAGGATCCGGTGAGATCGAGGATCAACGCCCGATGTTCGAGGTTGGGCACGAGCAGTTGGCGATCGTCGACGGTCACGCGGCGCGCCCCGATCGCGCCGAACGGTTGGCCGGCGTCGGCAACGATGTCGCTCGTCGCTGCGACCGTGCCGTCAGCCGTGATCAGCACCACCGTTGCGGCGCGCGCGTCGGGCAAACCCGGGAGCAAGCGTCGCGGCACGAATCCGGGGCGGGCCCACGCCATTGCCAGCAGCGAGGACGGCGCCGGCCACGCCGGGGTGTCGCCTCCGACGTCGACCAACCCGTCGGCGTCGGCCTCCAGCTCGAGTCGCCCCGCGAAGTGGCGCATCGCTGGTTCGATCGGCGGAGCGCTCAGCCGGACGTCTTCGCCGAAGTCGGCGACGACCCGCCGTCTGAGCGTTGGGCCGTCGCGTCCGTCCGGTGCCGTGACGCGCACGACAACTGTCGTCGACTGCCCGACGTCGGGGGCCACGGCGCCGACCCCCTCCAGTCGCGTGCCGTCCGCAAGACCGATGCCGACAGCCAGCGCCGCGTCCGGCGCTCGGAACGTCGTCGGTCCAGGGGCCGCCGGCGGTGCGGCGTCGGCGCCACGCACCTGATGAGTCGGTACGAAGGCGATGTCGAGCGCCGAGTCGGCGTAGGCGGCGAGTGGCCATCGTCGCCGCTCGGGCGTGAACCCGTCGGCGGTTGCCACGACGATGTAGTCGCGCGGGATAAGCGAGACGGTCGCCGGTCCTGGGGCTGCCCATGCCACCGTCTGCTCGTCTGGCGGATCGTGCACCACGACGCTCGCCGACTGCACCTCGTCAGGGTGCACCCGCAGTTCGACGGTGATCGCCGGGAAGTGTTCGGCCGGAAAATTCGCCAAATCCGGATCCCCGACATCACGTTCGCCGAGTTGCCGCGGCAGGCGATCGTCGCCCACGGTGCTGCGTAACGCGCTCGTGACGTACTCGAACATCTGGTCCCAGCGCACCACATACGCGTTGACGTCCTCGTCCCAGACCTTCGCCGTGCCCTCACCGGCGAGGGCGCGCATGAGACAACCCGAGAACGATGCCTCTTCGGCATCGGCTCCGTCGGACGTGCGATTGAGCGCCGTCGTGGCGAGCGCACAGAACTGCTGGGTCACTCCGGGTACGCGATCGAACGGCCGCGAGATCCGGCCCGCCCGCAACCGACCCTCGAACGGGATGTTGCGGCAGGCGTCGAACACCAGGATCTGCTCGCCGAACCCGGTGAACGAGAGCTCGCTCAAGAGGTCGGTGACGACGATGGAATTGTCGGTGCGGTTGCGGTCGAAGTCGGCCAGCGCGATCGCGCCCTGCACGGTGAAGTCGTCGTCGACCGAGAAGCCGTGGCCGGCGAAGTACACGTAGAGCCGTTCGCGTTGCTCGCCGGCGTCGCGCACGACCTCGTGCAGCGCGATCTCGAACGACGCCTTGTCGGCGGCGCCGTAGGTGACGTCGGCGGGCACCGCGACCCCCTTGTCGGACGGCGCGAGCAACAACCTCCGCGCGTTGGGCTCGGTGACGCCACCGCCTGCCGGGTCGCAGACCCAATCCCAGAACGCGAGCGCGTCGCGAACGGCACCTGCCAGTGATGCGTTGGCCGAGCCGTAGCCGTCGCAGCCGACGACGACCGCCGCCCGCACGTCGGTGCTCTAGTCCTCGTCGTCCCCGTCGGAGCCGTCGAGGAACGGATCGTCGTCCGCGACCTGTTCGGCGTCGACCGTGCGTTCCTCCTCGGGCAGCTGTTCGGGGTCGACGTCGAACGACCGCACTCCGGCCGGTCCGATCCCGCCGATCTTCAATTTCACGGCCTTGAACATCGGCGAGATCTGGCCTTGGCCGACGAAGTCGTCGCTGCCGGACGAATCGCCGACGCGGGTGAAGCCGCTGGCGAGGTCGGCAAGGGTGACGCCGCCGGGGGCGACCGAACCGTTCGCCTTCAGTTCGACCTGCGACGACCCCGAACCCGACATCAGGAACGTCCCCGATCCGGCCCGCAAGACCTCGCTCACGACCAGCCACCCGGTGTCCCAGCTGTCGAAGAACTTGAAGAACTGCTTGCGCAGCTGGGGTCCGAGGGCGCGGGTGTTCTCCATCCGCTGCATCGTCACGTCGCTCAGGCTGATGACGTACGAATCCTTCTCGGTGAACTTCACGATCGCGCCGGCGTCGGCCTGGGCGAGGTTCTTGAGCACGATGCCGTCAGGCGTCTTGCCTTCGAACTTGGTCGAGATGTCGACACCGCGCTCCGACTTGGCGGTCCAGCTGCCGCGCTTCTCGGACTCGGGATCTTCCTTCCACTCGATGCCCCAGTCGGTGAGCGTGCCGACCAGTTGCGGCACGCCCTTGTGGACCTTGTAGATCTCGCCGAGCTCGACCTGGGAGATCGGGATCCACGCCGCCACGTGACGCGTCTGGTCCCACACCGAACGGACGTATGACCGTGCACTACCCATCGCCGCCGTCCTCCATTCCGAGAGCTGTCGCGACACTAGCGAAGGGATCGGTGCCAGGCTCCCGAAAGGGTGCCTGTGGCACCGTGGCGCGCCGACGTGCTGTCAGACGGCGGCGGTTCGCAATGCGCGGCGGGCGCGCTTGACCTGGTACATCGCGTCGTCGGCGGCGGCCAGGAGTTTCGTGGCGCTGGCGCCCACGATGCGTGTGTCGGCGGTGCCGATGCTCGCCGGACACGACACGGTCGTCCCCGCCGAGATCTCGATCGGATCGAGCAATGCTTCGTCGATGCGGTCGACGAGCCGATCGGAGTTGGGGTCCTTCGGCTCGTAGACGACGACGAACTCGTCACCGCCCAACCGTGCGACCACGTCGGCGCCGCGGACGAGCTCGACCAGCCGGCGGGCGGTCTCGCACAGCACGATGTCGCCGGCGTCGTGGCCGTAGGTGTCGTTGACCTGCTTGAGGCCGTCGAGGTCGATGTACGCCAATGCCAGCGGCACCTCGCTGCGCTGCGTGCGCGCCAGCTCGGCGTCCAACAGCTCGTCGAGCAGGCGTCGGTTCGCCAGTCCGGTCAGCGGATCGCGCAGGGCGAGCGCCGACAACCGGTCCTGGAGCCGGCGCAGCTCGGTCACGTCCCGCGTGACACCCTGCACCGCGTTGCCGACGACGGTGGTGAGCGTCTCACCGATCACGATCGATCCGTCGGCGTGGCGCAGGCAGAAGTCCATCCGGCCCAACGGGCGCTCGCCAGTCAGTGCGAGGTCGATCGCGCGGCGACCGTTCTCGTCGAGGATGTCGAGCACGCGCTTGTAGTCCGCCACGAAGTAGTCGGGTGGGTAGCCGAGGATGTTCTCCACCGACGGGCTCACGTAGTCGAAGCGCGGCGTCGGCTCGGCGGTGATGTGCCACACGATGTCGGATGACTTGTCGGCGAGGTCGCGGAAGCGGCTCTCGCTGTCCGCCAGAAGTTGCTCGGCGACATGACGCTCGGTGACGTCACGGCCGACCGACAGCACCTCCGGCCCATCGGGGCCGATCAGATAGCGGTCGACCCACGCCAACCACTGACCTGGAGCGTTGGGCACTTCGCGCGCCACTTCGTCGACGAGGATCGGGTTGTCGGGGCCGATCACGGCGAGCGCAGAATGCAACCCGTCCATCTCGTCGGCGGAGAGGAACTCGTCGAGCGTGCGGCCGATCGCTTCCACCGGATCGACGCCGTACTGGGCGGCCCACGCCGCGTTGCAATACGTGATCGCGTGGTCGCAGATCCGGTAGCGGTTGACCCGCTCGGCGAGCGCGTCGAGCATGGCGGCTGCGTCCCAGGTGTGTGGGATGGCGTCGGCAGTGGTGGTCATGTCAGGGTCGTCGGTTCGTGCAGTCCCCGGAGCCGAGCCGCGGTGGTGTCATCGCACCACGGTGTCGCTGCGGTATCGCTGGATCTATCGGTTCGCAGGCTGAAATTGTTGAGCCGGACGAAGCCGAATTGCCTACGAGCGGTCGCGCAGCAGGCGGCGCAGGATCTTGCCGCTCGGCGACTTGGGGATCTCGTCGACGAACTCGACCTGACGGATTCGCTTGTACGAACTGACGTGCTCGGAGACGAAGTCCTGGAGCTCTTCGGCGGTGACGCCCGACCCTGGCGCAGCGACGACGAACGCCTTGGGCAACTCGCCGGCCTCGACGTCGGGGACGCCGATCACCGCCACGTCGAGCACCTTCGGGTGGCTGACGATCAGCGCCTCGAGCTCCGCCGGCGGGACCTGGAAGCCCTTGTACTTGATGAGCTCCTTGACGCGGTCGACGATCGAGACGTGAGCGTCCTCGTCGAGGATCGCGACGTCGCCCGTGTGCAGCCAGCCGTCGTCGTCGATCGTGTTGCGCGTCGCTTGGTCGTTGTTGAGGTAGCCCTTCATCACCTGCGGGCCGCGCACCCACAGCTCGCCCTCCTGGCCGACGTCGAGGTCGTCCCCCGTGGCGGGATCGACGAGGCGGATCTCGGTGTTGGGGACCGTGATGCCCGACGTGCCGGGCTTGAACATCCCCTCCGGCGTGCCATGGCTGACGGGGCTGAGCTCGGTCATGCCGTAGCCCTGGACCACCTCGCACTTGACGCGCGCCGCCGCTTCTGCGGCGAGGTCGGCGCCGAGCGGCGCAGCGCCCGAGAAGACCTGGATGACGCTCGACATGTCGTACTGCTCGACGAGCGGGTGCTTGGCGAGCGCCAACACCACCGGTGGGACGGCGAAGAAGCGGGTCACCTTGTAGGTCTGCACCAGCTCGAGCGCCTGCTGCAGGTCGAAGCGCGGCATCGTGACGATCGTGGCGCCTTGCGCGAGGCCGTAGTTCATCAGCACCTGCATGCCGTAGATGTGGAAGAACGGCAGGAAGGCGAGGATCACTTCCTCCTGCTTGCCCGTCATGAAGACCGGTTCCAGCTGGGCGATGTTGGAGACCAGGTTGAAGTGCGTGAGCATCACGCCTTTCGGCAGGCCGGTCGTGCCCGACGAATAGGGGAGCACGACGACCGCGTCGTGGACGTCGACGGGAACCTGGTCGATCGGATCGGCGGTGCACAACGCCATCGCGTTCTCGGTGCCCTCGGCGCCGTCGAGCGTCAGGATGTCGGTGATCTGCGTGCCCTCGATCGCCTTGCGTGCGGTCTCGGCGAACATGCCGATCGTGACGAGCATGGTGGCGCCGGCGTCGAGCAGTTGGAAGCGCACCTCCTCGGCTCCGTATGTCGGGTTGACGGTTGTCACCGTGCCCCCGGCGACGGCGACACCGTGGAAGACGACTGCGTACTCCGGCAGGTTGGGAGCCATCAGCCCGAGCGTGTCGCCGGGCTTGAAACCCCGCGCCACCAGCCCGCCCGCGAAGCGATGGACGACGTCGCGCAGCTGGGCGAACGAGTAGGTGCGACCGCTCGGTCCGTCGATCAGCGCCGGCCGGTCTGGATGCGTGTCGGCGGGCCGCAGCACGTACTCGGTGATCGGTACCTCAGGAAGCTCGACGTCCGGGAACGGACTGCGATGGATGATCATGGCCGCGGATCATATGAGACCTAGCCAGGCACCTGCGGAGCCTGGCACCAACCACGCAGTTAGGCCCGTGAGGTGTGTCCAATCGACCTGGGATGGTTTCGGGATCGGGAGCCACGCTCGTCGCTCGCAGCGGCGTCGTGGGTCTGATTCCCCGTTGGCACCTCACGGACCTGCACGCAGTATCGCGCACCTTCGCGACCCGTGTCAGGGGCCAAAGCCCTATATAACGATGTTCACCATTCGGCCGGCGATGAAGATGACCTTCTTGGGTGTCGCCCCGTCGAGATTGGCGATCACCTTCTCGTCCGCCATCGCCGCCGCCTCGACCGTCGCCTGGTCGGCGTCGGACGCGACGACGATGTGGCTGCGCACTTTGCCGTTGATCTGAACGGGATACTCGATCGTCTCGTCGACCAAGTACTGCGCGTCGGCAACCGGAAACTCGACGTACGTCACCGTCTCGTCGTGGCCGAGCTTGCGCCACAGCTCCTCGGCGACGTGCGGTGCCAGCGGCGCGACCATCAGCACCAGTGCCTCGGCGACCTCGCGCGGCGTGGCCTCGAGCTTGGTGACGGCGTTGTTGAGCTCGATCAGCTTGGCGATCGCGGTGTTGAACCGGAGCGCGTCCATCTCGGTGCGAACGACGTCGATCGTGCGGTGCATCGCCCGTGTGGTGTCGTCGTCGAGCGGCGTGTCGACGACGGTCACCGCGCCGGTCTCCTCGTCGACGATGTTGCGCCACAACCGCTGCAGGAACCGGTACATGCCGATCACGTCGCGGGTCTCCCACGGTCGTGACGCGTCCATCGGTCCGGTCGCCATCAGGTACAGCCGGAGCGTGTCGGCGCCATACGACTCGTACATCACGTCGGGCGACACGCCGTTCTTCAGGCTCTTGCCCATCTTGCCCATCTCGCGCGTGACCGGCTCGCCCTCGAAGAAGTACCTGCCGTCGCGCTCCTCGATCGAGAACGCGTCGACGTAGATCTCGCGCTGGTCCTTGTACGCGGCGGCGAGCACGTATCCCTGGTTGAACAGCCGGGCGTACGGTTCCTTCGACGACAAGTAGCCGAGGTCGTACAGCACCTTGTGCCAGAAGCGGGCGTAGAGCAGGTGCAGCACGGCGTGCTCGACACCGCCGACGTACAGATCGACGCCGCCGGGATGATTCGGTCGGACGTCAATGCGCGGCCCGGTCCAGTAGGCCTCGACCGCGGGATCGACGAACGCCTTCTCGTTCGTCGGATCGAGGTAGCGCAGCTGGTACCAGCACGAGCCCGCCCACTGGGGCATCACGTTGGTGTCGCGTCGGTACACCTGCGGACCGTCGCCCAGATCGAGCGTGATCTCGACCCAATCGGCGAGGCGATCGAGCGGGCTCTCGGGATTGGAGAACTCGTCGTCGGCGTCGAACGTGCGCGGCGAGAACGAGTCGGTCTCGGGTAGTTCGACAGGCAGCATCGAGTCGGGCAGCGCGTGCGGGTTGCCGTCGACGTCGTACACGATCGGGAACGGCTCGCCCCAGTAGCGCTGGCGGCTGAACAGCCAGTCGCGCAGCTTGTAGGTGATCGTCGCTTGGCCCTTGCCGTGCTGCTCCAGCCATTCATTGGTGATGGCGACACCCTCGGCCTTGTTGTCGATCCCGTTCAGATCCAGGCCGTCATTGGACGAGTTGACGTACGGCGCGTCGCCGACGAACGAGCACGGCCACGTCGACGTGTCGAGCGACGGCTCGATGCCCTGCCCCGCGAACCACTCGGCGGGCGGCATCTGGATCGCAGGGATCGCCAGCCCGAACTTGCGGGCGAACTCGAAGTCGCGCTGGTCGCCGCACGGCACGGCCATGATCGCCCCGCTGCCGTAACCCATCAGCACGTAATCGGCGATCCAGACCGGGATCTGCTCGCCGTTGACCGGGTTGACCGCGTACGAGCCGGTGAACACGCCGGTCTTCTCGCGGTTCTCGTCCTGGCGGTCGACGTCCTTCTTGGCGGCTGCCTGTCGCCGGTAGCCGGCGACCGTCTCCGCCTGCTCGGGGGTCGTGAGGACGTCGACGAACGGGTGCTCGGGGGCGAGCACCATGAACGTCGCCCCGAACAGCGTGTCGGGACGGGTCGTGAACACGACGATCTCGCCGGCCGGGCTGGGGAAGTGCACCCATGCGCCCGGGCTGCGACCGATCCAGTTGCGCTGCATCGTCTTGATCGCGTCGGACCAGTCGAGCAGATCGAGGTCATCGATCAGCCGATCGGCATAGGCGGTGATGCGCATCATCCACTGGCGCATGTTGCGCTTGAACACCGGGAAGTTGCCGCGATCGGAGCGCCCGTCGGCGGTGACCTCCTCGTTGGCGACGACCGTTCCCAAGCCGGGACACCAGTTGACGGGTGCGTCGCTGACGTAGGCCAGGCGGTGCGAGTCGATCAGCTCGGTCCGCTCTTGCTCGGACAGATCGGCCCACGCGCGACCGTCGGCGGCCTTGCGTGCACCCGACTCGAGCGCGGCGACCAGCTCGCTGATCGGGCGCGCCTTGTCCTGGTCGGTGTCGTACCACGCCTCGAAGATCTGGTTGAAGATCCACTGCGTCCACCGGTAGTAGGTCGGGTCGGTGGTCGAGATGCTGCGGCGCGGATCGTGCCCCAAACCCAGCCGGCGCAGCTGGCGGCGGTAGTTGGCGACGTTCTGGTCGGTGGTGATGCGCGGGTGCTGGCCGGTCTCGACCGCGTACTGCTCGGCGGGCAGGCCGAAGGCGTCGAACCCCATCGTGTGCAGCACGTTGTGATGCGTCATGCGCTTGAAGCGGGCGTACACGTCGGTGCCGATGAACCCCAACGGGTGACCCACGTGCAGGCCGCTTCCGGACGGGTACGGGAACATGTCGAGCACGAACAGCTTCTCGCCGCGCTTGGCCGCCAACTCGGGGTCGCCCAGGATGCCCGACGGGTTGGGGGTCTCGAACGTGTGGTGCGCGTCCCACCACTCCTGCCAGCGGGTTTCGATGTCCTGAGCGAGGGCCGCCGTGTAGCGGAAGGGAGGGGTGTCGGACGCCGTGTCGGATGCCTGCTCAGTGGTGCTCATACCGGCCGACCAGCCTACGGGAGGTCAGCGCCGCTCCGAGTTGCGGAATCCCAGGCTCCGAAGGTGCCCAGGCACCCTATGGGAGCCTCGCACCTGTCCACTGCTCGACGATTGCGTCCAGGCCGTCGTGGGTGAGGCCGAAGTTGAAGTTGGCGAGGGTGTCCATCGGCATCGTGCCGAGCAGCGCGACGAAGTGCTCGTCGTTCCATATCGGGTTGCGGAGCCGCTCGTCGAGCAATTGCTTGCCGGTCGGGTCGGCGCGCCACTCGTGCAGCGTCGACATCTGCGTCAGCGGCTCGCTCAGCGAGGGCGCCTCGATCATGATGAGCTGCGACAGCGGCAGGTCGCGCGAACTGGTGCCGGCGAAGATCGTGAAATCGCCGGCCTCGACGCTCCAGGTGCGGCGCTTGCTCGACCAGAACGCGAACGCCCGCTGGTCGAGCGTGATCGTCGCCCGCTCTGACAGGCCGGCGTCGAGGTGGACCTTGGCGAAGCCCTTCAGCTCGCGAACCGGACGCACGACCGACGACTGGTTGTCGCTCACGTAGACCTGCACCACTTGCGACCCCGCCCGATTGCCCGTGTTCGTCACGGTGACCGAGACGGTCGCGCGCAGATCACCGTCCGCGACTCGACCGCCCTGCTCGACGGTGAGATCGGTCAGTTCGAACGTCGTGTACGAGAGGCCGTGTCCGAACGGGAACGTCACCTGTTGTGCGAGCCGATCATGGGCGCGGTATCCGATGAAGAGACCTTCGCCGTAGCGCACGTGCTGCGCGTCGCCGGGGAAATTGAGCGTCGACGGGATGTCCTCGAGCGCCACCGGGATCGTCTCCGCCAGCCGGCCGCCCGGCTCACTGGCGCCGGTCAGCACGTCGGCGATCGCCCCACCCGCAGCCTGGCCACCGAGCCAGCACTCCACGATCGCGGGTACGTTGCCGGCCCACTCGGACATGCGCACGACCGACCCGTTGACGAGCACGACGACGAGGTTCGGGTTGGCGGCCATTACCGCCGTCAGCAGGCGTGTCTGGTTGGCGGGGAGCTCGATGTGGGTGCGGTCGTATCCCTCCGACTCGTAGACGGCCGGCAGACCCAGCACGCACACCACGACGCCGGCCGCGCCGGCGGTCGACACCGCTTCCCCGAGCAGCGTGTCGTCGTTCGACGTGTCATCGATCCCGTACCCGGCCGCGAAGGAGACTCGGTGCTCGCCGAGCATCGCCGTCAGCTCGTCGAGCAAGACGTCGACGCGTGTCGGATTGACCTGTGAGCTGCCCGCCCCCTGGAACCGCGGCGTGCGCGCGAACTCACCGATCACCGCGGCCGTGCCCTCGGCTGCGAGCGGCAGGACGTTGCCGTCGTTCTTCAGCAGCACGATCGATGCCGCCGACGCTCGTCGCGACAACGCGTGATGAGCGTCGAAGGTCGGCTCGTCGTTGGTGTCGTGGACGACCGCGCCGCGCGAGATCAGCGTCAGCATCCGGCGCACACTCGTGTCGAGCACGGCCGGTTCGAGCTGGCCGGACAGGATCGCCTCCTCGACGGCCGCCGGGCTGCGCTCGAGGTTGGGCGGCATCTCCCAATCGAGCCCACCGCGGAGCGCAGCGACGCGGTCGTGGACAGCGCCCCAATCACTCACGACGACGCCGTCCCACCCCCATTCATCGCGGAGAACCTCGGTCAGCAGCCAGTGGTTCTCCGAGCAGTAGACGCCGTTGACCTTGTTGTAGCCGCACATCACGGTCCAGGGCGCGCCTGCTTTGGCGATCCGCTCGAACGCCGGCAGGTAGATCTCGCGCAATGTCCGCTCGTCGACGTCGGAGCTCACTCGCAGCCGGTCGTCCTCCTGGTTGTTGGCGGCGTAGTGCTTCATCGACGTGCCGACGCCCTGCGACTGGACGCCCTCGACCAACGCCAGCCCCAACTCGCCGGCGAGGTACGGATCCTCCGACAGGTATTCGAAGTTGCGTCCGCACAGCGGCGAGCGCTTCATGTTGACGCCCGGTCCGAGCACGACCGACACGTTGAAGTGCCGTGCTTCGCGCCCGATCGCGCCGCCGACCTCGCGGATCAGCTCTGCGTCCCACGAAGACGCGATCGCCGACGCTGTGGGGAAGCACGTGGCGGGTTGGCTGGCGAGCAGGCCGCCGTGGTCCTGGCCTTCGAGCTGGGCACGCAGGCCGTGCGGACCATCCGAGCACATGATCGCCGGCACGCCGAGTCGCTCGACGGCGACGGTGTGCCAGAGGTCGGCGCCGGAGACCAGCGCCGCCTTCTCCGCCAGCGTCAGCTGGGAGAGGACATGGTCGACGTCGAACGTCATCGCTTCGCCAGTCGCTCGAGGATGTCTGGCGGGACGAAGTTGGCGAGCTCGGTCGTATCGGCCTCCACCAACTCGACGTAACGGGCGACGACCTCGTCGGGATCCAGCTGCCCGACCGTGATCCGGTTGCGAAGGTTCTCCATGATCGCCACGTCCTCGGGTGCCGCCGTCGCCGGGTCGAACCACGGGCCGGGGTCGTTCGCCATGCGGTCGTTGAAACCGGTCGCGTACGGGCCCGGGTTGATCAGTGCCACGTCGACACCGAACGGCGCCAGCTCGTTGCGAAGCACGCCGCCCATCGCCTGCATCGCGTGCTTGGTCATCGAGTACGGGCCAGATCCGGATCCGGCGCGCACGCCGGCGATCGACGACACGAGGAGGATCCGACCGGACCGCTTGCGGCGCATCTGCATCGCCACCTGCTGGGCCACGGCCAACGCACCGAACACGTTGACCTCGAACACGCGCCGAATCCTGTCCATCGGGATCGTGCTCAGCGGGCCGGTCTGACCGAGGCCCGCGTTCCCTATGTAGACGTCGAGATCCCACTCGTCGACGACCGACAGGTCGGCGGGATCGGTGACATCGAGCTTGGCGACGGTCAGCTCTGGATGCGCCGCCGCCAGCTCGGCTACCTGCGCCGCGTTCTCGACGGTGGCGATCACGTTGTGGCCGCGCCCGGCGAGGGCGACGGCCGCGCTGCGACCGAACCCGCTGCCGGCGCCGGTGATCAGAACGGTCTTGGACATGGTGCTCCTCTTCGTTGATCAGCCGATGTGGACGTCGAGCACGGCTTGGCGCCCGTCGTCGACCTCGGCGAGCGCGCGCTGCAGTGCGTCGGGTAGCTCACCCGGATCGGTGACGGTTTCCGCCCACGCCCGGCACGACTCGGCGACGAGCTTGAAGTTCGGGCTGGGGGAGAGCGACGTCAGCGGCACGACGTCGGCCTTGGCGGCGTAGCCGGTCGGGTACAGGCCGGTGACCGACTGCTGTACAGCGGCGTACCCGGCGTTGTTGAGGATGACGGTGAGGACGGCGATGCCGTGCGCCTCTGCCACATGGTGGGCGGCGACCGGATTCGAGAACAGGTACGAACCGTCGCCCATGGTTGCCACCACGAGCCGGTCGGGGTCGGCGAGCTTGATGCCGAGCGCGCACGGCAGCCCCCAGCCGAGACCGCCCGAGTGCGGCTCCTGGCGCCAGGTGTCGTGCTCGGTGAGGCCGAGCTCGTCGAGCGTCGCTCCCAGCTCGGAGATCACCGTCGCCCGCCGGCCGCGGATCGCAGCTCCGATCGCGCTCGCGACCGTGGCCTTCGTCATCGCCGGTGCGATCGGGCGCTCGCGGCGCGCGGAGTTGTAGGCGTCGATCGCGGCGCGCGTGTCGGCGGCGGCGTCGCTGCGACCGGCGGCGCCCATCGCGGCCGCGAGCGCGACCAGACCCGGGCCGGTCTCGGTGGCGATCGAGATGTCGGACCGGAAGTTGCGCACCGGGAACCGGCTGTACAGCGGGTTGGGCCCGAGTTGGATCACGCGGCAATCGTCGCCCAGCTGATGGACGTCTGGCATCCACGGCGCAAGGCTGTCGATCACGAGCACGACGTCGGCGTCGGCGAGCCACGGGCCCGGATCCTGACCGACGTACATCGGGTGTTCGGACGAGATCGCGTTCGCCACCGCCCACCATTGGCACACCGGGATCGACCATTGCTCGGCGAGCTCGGCGAGCGCCGCGAAACCCTCCGGCGAGCCGGCGCCGCGCTGAGCGATGATCAGCGGGCGGCGCGCGCCGGCAAGCAATTCTGCGGCGTGCGCGAGATCGTCGGGGTTGGGCGTGAGCAGCGCGGCCGCCATCGCCGGCGGCGCTTCGAGCGCCTCCGCCGGGCACGCTTCGCACAACACCTCGCGCGGCAGGCTGAGGTAGACCGGCCCCTTGGGCGTGCTCGTGGCGATTGCAACGGCGCGATCGAGCAGTTCGGGTATCTGCTCGGGGAACCGCACCTCGTACTCCCACTTGCACGCCTCGCGAACCAGGGCCGCCTGGTCGCGCATCTCCTGGCCCCACCCGATGGGCACGGTGCGCGAGCCGAAGCGACCGCCCTCGGTCGTGGGCGTGCGGCCCGACATCAGGATCATCGGGACGTGATCGGTGGCGGCGTTGATGGCGCCGATCGCCCCGTTGGCGAGCCCGACGTTGGTGTGCAGGATGACGGCCGCGGGACGGCCGGTGGCGAAGAAGTGGCCGTGCGCCATCGACATTGCAATGTGCTCGTGGGGGACGACGATCGATCGCGGCAACGCGGCGCCGTGCGCTTCGCCCTCGGCGAGACCCTCGATGATCGGTGGGAAGTCGGTGCCGGAGTTGACGAACACGGTGTCGACGCCGAGCTGGTGGAGACGCCGGAAGATCGCCCCACCTGCCGTCACTGGGAGCGAGTCGGTCACGTCGGCAGACGATAGACGTCGAGCCGTGAGGGGTACCGTTCGAACGTGGCCGACGCCGAACGCCGACCGCTGCGCAACGGACAGCACGGCTACGGGGTCGTCACCAAGACGCTGCATTGGCTGATGGTGCTGGCGATCCTCACCCAATTCACGATCGGCTTCGCGATGGACGCCGGCGGCAGTGGTCGCGGTCGCGGTCGAGGTCGCGGTGAGGGTCCCGGCCGCGGGCGTGGCCGTGGTGGTGGCTACGAACCGTTTGGCAGCAACCACCTGCTGACCGTGCACGTGATCCTCGGCAGCATCATCCTCACGCTGGCGGTGATCCGCTTGACGTGGCGGCTGACGACCCCGTTGCCGCCGTGGGCGAGCACGCTCACCGCCGGCGAGCGCACACTCGCACATTGGACGGAGCGGGCGCTGTACGTGCTGATGTTTGCGATCCCGCTCACCGGTCTGTGGCTCGTCATCGCCGACGATGACGACGCCCGCTGGCCGCACGTCTTCACGCACATCGCCTTCTTCGTCGTGTTCGTGCTCCACATCAGTCTCGTACTCAAGCATCAACTGCTCGACCGGGATCGTTTGCTGCGGCGAATGCTCTGACCGTCTAAGGTGCCCGTCGTGGCACCCGCCTGAACCTCGAACTCGTCCTGTTCAACACGATCGTTCTGGAGGTTCAACATGTCCGTTTCTGCGTCTTCACTCCCGTTGTCCGGGCGCGTCGCCATCGTCACCGGCGCCAATCACGGCATCGGGGCCGCGACCGCACAGCGGCTCGCCGAGCTCGGCGCCGATGTGCTCGTCACCTACCTGCGCAACACCAACCCGGCGAGCGGCGACGTGCCGGCCGAGTACACGACACAACGTGCGTCCGACGCCGGCACCGTGGTCGCTGCCGTCGAATCGCTCGGCTGCCGTGCGATCGCGGTCGAGGCCGACCTCGCCGACCCGGCCACGATCCCGACGCTGTTCGACCAGGCCGAGGCGTCGCTCGGTCCCGTCGACATCGTGATCAACAACGCCAGCGGCTGGATCGGCGACACGTTCCGAGCCACCGAGAAGGACGACCTCGACCGTGACGTGGCGCCGATCACGGCGGCCACGATCGACCGTGTGATGGCGGTCGACGGCCGTGCGTCGGCACTGATGATCGGCGAGTTCGCGCGACGGCTTGCCGGCCGCGGAGGTACCTGGGGGCGGATCGTCGGGCTCACGTCCGGTGGTGCGTCAGGCTTCCCCGGCGAGGTCACCTACGGAGCGGCCAAAGCAGCGCAGGTGAACTACACGATGTCGGCCGCGACCGAGCTGGCGGGACTGGGCGTCACCGCCAACATCGTCCATCCGCCGGTCACCGACACGGGTTGGGTGAACGACGGTGTGCGCGAGTTCGTCGAACGCAGCCAGGAGCTGACGCACGTGGCGACACCTGGCGAGGTGGCCGAGGTCATCGGCTGGCTGTGCACCGACGAGGCCAAGCTCGTGTCGGGAACCGTGATGGCGTTGCGCTGAATCGCCGCTGCCGCGCTCACGCCGAGACGAGCAGCAGCACTCCGAACACCGCGAACAGGGCGGCCGACGCGATCTTCACGACGTCAGGCTTGAGCCGCGCGCCCAACTTGGCGCCGAAGAAGGCGCCGATCGAGGCCGCCAGCACCTCGCCGCCGGTGGCGCCGATCCAGACCGCGAACGGGTTGGAGCGCGCCGCCAGCGTTGCCGTCGTCAACTGCGTCTTGTCGCCGAGCTCGCCGAGGACGATCGTCAGCGCGATCGACAGCACGACGTTGCGCGTGTGCACGACGTGATCCATCTCCTCCTCGACGGTCTCGCCCGCACGTCCGACGCCGCGCAACGTCAACACCGCGAAGACCAGGAAGAGGATCCCGCCCACGATCGCGATCGGCCTCGCCGGAAGCGCCGCTCCCAGCACTCCGCCGACGATCGCAGCGACGGCGCCGGCGGCGGCGAAGCCGAGCGTGAGGCCGATCAGGACGGTCCGCATCGGGTAGCGGGCGCCGAACCCCATCGCCAGCAGCTGCGTCTTGTCGCCGACTTCGGCGAGGAACACGAGACCGAACGCCGAGGCAATCGTCCCGATCAGTTCCCACATGGTCAGGCCAGGATGCCAGGGCCTGCGCGGAAGCGCCTAACCTCCGCGCGGTGACTTCCATCGCACGCCTCTATCTGGACGCGCAGTCCTCGTTGGTCGATCTGTTCTCGTCGCTCGACGACGACGAGATGGCGACGCCCGTCCCTTGCACGCCGTTGTGGACAGTTCGCGATGTGCTGTCGCACGTCGCCGGCGTCACCGACGACATCGCCAACGGTCGCACCGAGGGCGCTGCAAGCGATCCGTGGACGGCGTCACAAGTCGCGCGCTGGCGCGAGGCCGATCCGGCGGAACTGATCGCGCAATGGAACGGTCAGATCGGCGGCATCGCCAACCTGCTCGAGCACGTCGGCGAGATGCGGCCGCCGATCGACTGCTGGACGCACGAGCAGGACGTGCGTCACGCCCTCGGCCGCGAAGCGGTGATGCGACCGGAGGTGGCCGAGCTCGCCGTCACCCGCTTCGGCACGATCCCGATCGGCGCACCGGTCAACCTCACCTTCGTCGACGGCGCGACGGCGACGATTCCGGGCGACGGCGAGCCCGTGTCGCTGAGCGGCATCTCGCAGTACGAGTTCGTCCGGTCACGGCTCGGACGCAGGACGCGCGACCAGGTCGCGAGCTACGACTGGTCGCAAGCTCCCAGCGACGAGATGCTCACGAACTGGTTCGCCTTCGGCCCCTCAGACATCCCGATCGTCGAAGCCGCGTCGAAGTGGGGCTGAGGCGCTCAGCGGAGCGCCCGCTGTAGGTCGGCGACGAGGTCGTCGGGGTCTTCGAGGCCCAAAGACATCCGCACGAGACCCGGCGTGACGCCGGCGATCGCTTGTTCCTCGGCCGTGAGACTCACGTGCGTGGTCGTCATCGGATGGCAGACGAGCGTCTCCGGACCACCCAGCGACGTCGCGCAACGCGCCAACTGCATCGTGTCGAACATCCGTCGCACCGCTTCCTGCCCGCCGGCGAGGTCGAACGCCAACACTGTGCCGAACTGCCGCATCTGGCGCTTGGCGAGATCATGCTGCGGATGCGAGGCGAGGCCGGGGTAATGCACGCCGGCGACGGCCGGATGCTGTTCGAACCACTCCGCCAGCCGTTGCGCGGTGGCCGCCTGGTGAGCGGTGCGGATGGCGAGGGTGCGGATGCCGCGCAAGGCGTTGAGGGCGTCGAACGGCGAGGCCGTCGCACCGTGCAGCACGCCGTACAGCCAGATCGCGTCGAGCAGCTCGCGCTCACCGGCGACGACGCCGAGCGTGGCGTCGTTGTGCCCGGCGATGCCCTTCGTCGCCGAGTGCAGCACGAGGTCGACGCCGTGCGCCAACGGCTGCTGACCGAGCGGCGTGGCGAATGTCGAATCGACGACGGTGAACGGTCCGGAGATCGACCCGATCTCGTCGAGGTCGCAGAGCTCGAGTCGCGGATTCGACGGCGTCTCGGCGAGCACGAGCGTGGTGCGTCCCGGCTGCACGGCCTCGGTGAACGCGCCCGGCTGAGTGCCGTCGACGAGCGTGGTCTCGATGCCGAACCGTGCGCAATGGCCCTGCAGGAACGCCAGCGTCCCCGCGTACAACTGCCGCGGCGCCACGATGTGCGAGCCCGCCGAACAGAACGTGAGCACGGTGGTTGCCAGCGCCCCCATCCCGGAGGCGAACGCCATCGCTTCCTCGGCGCCCTCGAGCTCGGCGATCGCCTCTTCGAACGACCGCACCGTCGGGTTGGCGTAGCGGCCGTAGAACTGGCCGGGCCGCATCGACGTCGCCCGCTGGTTGGCGTCGTCCATGCAGGTCGACTGCCACACGCTCGAACCCCACAACGCCGGCGCGAGCGACGATCCGCTCGCCTCGCGTCCTGCGGTGATCGCCGTGCTGGCCGGCTTCAGATGCTGTTCGTCACGTGACACAGAACTCGTTCCCTTCCGGGTCGCCCATCACCATCCACCACTGCCCGTTCTCGTCCACGCGCCGAATCGCTGTCGCGCCGGCCTGTGTGAGCTCGGTGATCTTCGCCTCTCGCACCTCGTCGGTCTTGCCGCTGCGCAGGTCGAAGTGAAGCCTGTTCTTGACGCGCTTCTCCTCCGGAACCCGGAGGAACAGCACGCGCGGGCCGACCCCATCGGGGTCGACGATGGCGCCGATCGATCCGGGAGGAGGAATCGTGATGTCGTTGGCACGCAGGAAGTCCTCCCACGACAGGTAGCCGGCAGGCGGCGGCTCCTCGACGTAACCGAGGGCGATCGACCAGAACCGACACATCACGTCGGCGTCGACACAGTCGACCGTGATCTGGAACGGCGTCGCCATCCCGTTCAACGGTAGCCCCACCGGGCGCGGTCTGCCGTGGCTGTTGTTCGCCACAGGGTGCCGGTCAGCGACTGAGTGCTGAGATGACCTCGGAGTGGAGGAGGCCGTTGCTGCTGATCGCCGTGTCGTGCTCGTGGGTGACGACACCGTTGCGATCGGTGAACGTCCCGCCCGCCTCCTCGACGATCACCTTCACTGCTGCAAGGTCGTAGGGCTTGATCCCGACGGCGTCGATGGCGACGTCGACCGCGCCCTCGGCCACGAGGCAGTGCTGCCAGAAGTCGCCGAACCCACGCGCCCGGCGAGCCTGGCTCAGCAGCTTGACGAGCGCCTCCATCAGACCGAGCTGCTCCCACCCCGGACTGAAGGTCACACACAGCTGAGCGTCGGCAAGTTCGCCGACCTCGCTCACGCGACAGCGTCGCCCATCGGCAAACGCACCGAGCCCGTGGGCAGCCCACCAACGGCGACTCAGCGCCGGCGCCGACACGACGCCGACCACGGCGCCACGTTCGCGGTGGGTCAGCGCGATCAGCGTCGCCCACACGGGGATCCCGCGCACGAACCCTGATGTGCCGTCGATCGGGTCGACCACCCAACACCAGTCCGATCCCGACGCCCCCTGCATCCCGTGCTCCTCACCGAAGAGCGCATGGTCGGGGCGTTCGGCGAGGATCCGTTCCGCGAGCAGGGTCTCGGTACCGCGATCTGCCTCGGTGACCTCGGTCCGATCGTCCTTCCAGCCGAGCGCGAAGTCCTGGTTCTCGAAGCGCGGCAAGGTGAACGCATCGGCGAGTGCGGCGAGTTCGAGCGCGAAGTCGAGCTCGCGTTGCAGGTCGAGCATGGCCGGGGCGGTTAGGCGAGGTGCTCGCGGATGGTGCGCTCGACGCCGTCGGCGTCGAGCCCGAGCTGGGCGATGATGTGCGGTGCCTCGCCATGCGGGATGAAGCGGCACGGTAGACCGAGCGACACGACACGCGTGCCGGGAGCAGCTGCCCAGACACGGTCGGCGATCGCCAAACCGATGCCGCCGTCGCGCACGCCGTCCTCGATCGTGATGACGAGGTCGTGCGTGGCGGCGGCGGTGATCATCACGTCGTCGAGCGGAACGCAGGAACGCACGTCCCAGACCTCGACCGGTGTGCCGCGCTCACTCAGACGCTCGGCCGCCTTGGTGGCGGCCTCGACCATCTTGCCGATCGCCAGGACGCACACCCGCCCGTTGCCCTCGACGATTCGCCGCGCCGACAGGCCGTGACCGACCTCGTGCTCGGCGACCTGACGGGCGGCGCCGCGCGGATAGCGGATCGCGACTGGGCCGTCGTCGGCGAGCGACAACGCGTCGAGCATCATCTGCTGTAGTTCCTGCGCACTCGACGGTGCCAGCACACGCATGCCGGGCACGCGCGCCAGCATCGCCATGTCGTACACGCCGTGATGTGACGGACCGTCGGGACCGGTGATGCCGGCCCGATCGAGAGCGAAGATCACCGGCAGCCGGTGGAGGGCGACGTCGTAGACGACTTGATCCCACGCCCGGTTGAGGAACGTCGAGTAGATCGCGACGACCGGCCGCAGTCCGCACATCGCCATGCCGGCGGCGGCCGTCACGGCGTGCTGCTCGGCGATGCCGACGTCGAAGAAGCGGTCCGGGAAGTGCTGCTGGAACGGGATCAGTCCTGTCGGCCCTGGCATCGCAGCGGTGATCGCGACGACTCGCGAGTCGACCTCGGCGGCCTTGATCACCGCCTCGGCGAAGGCTTGCGTGTATCCGGTCGGAACCGCCTTGGGCGGGCCTTGCAGAGGGTCGAACACGGGCGCGTCGTGAAGGTGCTTCTCATCGTCGTCCTCGGCGGGCGGATAGCCGCGGCCCTTCTGCGTCAGCACGTGGACCACGATCGGTCCCTCGACCGACAGCTCCTCGGCGTTGCGCAACGCCTCCTCGAGCTCGCAGATGTTGTGGCCGTCGATCGGGCCCGTGTAACGCACACCGAGCGCTTCGAAGAACGACGGCGGCTGGAGGAACTCGCGCACGCCGGCTTTGAACGCCTCCATCGCCCGTTCCGCTTGCGGGCCGACGCCGGGAAGGTTCTGCAGGAAGTCCTCGAGGCGGCGCTGGCGACGGACGTACACCGGGTTGAGCCGGATGTCGGTCAGCGCGCTCGACAGCTTCCCGGTGACTCGCGAAGGCAGGCTGGGGTGGTTGGCGCGCTCGTCACGGCCCTGCCAGCTTGCCGACAGGTTCGACACCGTCGGCGCATAGCTGCGGCCGTTGTCGTTGAGCACGATGATCACCCGGCGCTTGCTGTGGCCGAGGTTGTTGAGCGCCTCGTACGCCATGCCACCGGTCATCGCCCCGTCGCCGATCACGGCGATGATGTGGCGGTGATGGTCGACGCCGGCGTCACGGGCGACCGCCATCCCGTAGGCGTAGCTCAGGATCGTCGAGGCGTGGCTGTTCTCGACGAAGTCGTGGCGGCTCTCCTCACGACTGGGATAGCCCGACATGCCGCCCGCCTGGCGGAGCTGGGCGAACTGCTTGCGGCGCCCAGTGAGGATCTTGTGCACGTAGGCCTGATGGCCCGTGTCCCAGAGGATCGCGTCGGTCGGCGAATCGAACACTCGGTGCAGGGCCAGTGAGAGCTCGACGGCGCCGAGGTTCGAGCCGAGGTGCCCCGCGTGCTCGGCGACGGCTTCGACGATCACGTCGCGGATCTCGCCGGCGAGCTCGTCGAGTTGCTCGTACGACAGACCCTTGATGTCGGTCGGATCGTTGATCTCTTCGAGCAACATGGCACCCCGACGCTATCGCTCGACGACGGTCAAGGGGTGACGGTCCGACCGCGCACGGCGCGACCGGTCACATCGTGTGAGTCGGCGTCGATCGCCGAGTAGGGGAGGCGCGCGAAGAACTCGTCGGCGTTACGGGCGAGGGCGCGGATCGCGGCGAAGTTGGCGGCGGCCCCGATGCAGGCGCCGATTCCGAGCGGGATCATCCTGCCGACAGCGGCGGCACCGCGACGCGTCCCGTACCGACGGAACATCGCCTTCGCCATCACGCCGTTGGCGAGCTGGATGACGCCGAGCGGGAGCATTCGCTCGGGACCGACCGTCGCCATGCCGGTCGATGCTTCATTGACCGCTCGGGCGAACTCGTCACGGGCCGAGCCGCCGTAGATCAGCAGCGCCAGCAGCCACGCGCGTCGTTCGTCCACTGTCGGGGCGGGTCGGCCGTGGAGGGCGGCGATCGTGAGCACCAGGTCGCCGGCGCGGGCGGTGAACCAGGCGAGCTCTGCGGTGGTGGTGAGCAGTGTGGCGGTCGTGCCGAACGCCGGTGAGGCGGCGACCACTCCGGCGGCCGCGCCGGCCGCGGTGAGCTCGCGTGTGAACGAGTCGGTCAGCGCCTTCAACTTCTCGGGACGGATGTGTCCGGGCTGCGCGGCGGCCCGCTTGACGGCAGCGTCCCAACGGTTGCTCGACACCTCGTCGATCGTGCCGAGCATGCCCGCCGCCAATCGCTCGAGCTCGGCCGGGTCGACCCGCGCCGCGATCCGCGACGCCCAACGGGCTGTGCGTTCTGCGTACGTCACCACACCAGTATCTAGCGCGGGCGTGCCTACTGTCTTGGCATGCCCCACGTCGACGGTCATGCCGGTCATCAGACGATCGCCGCCCTCGGCGAGTTCGGCATCGACACGATGTTCACGCTCAACGGTGGCCACGTCTGGCCGCTCTACGAAGCGGCGCGCGAACGCGGCATGCGGATCGTCGACACTCGACACGAGCAGTCGGCGACGTTCGCCGCCGAGGCCTACGCAAAGTTGACGCGCAAGCCGGGTCTGGCGGTGCTGACAGCCGGCCCGGGCGTCACCAACGGCATCTCGGCCGTCACCTCAGCGCACTTCAACGGCTCGCCCCTGGTCGTGCTCGGCGGTCGTGCGCCGTCGGGTCGGTGGGGCGCCGGATCGCTGCAAGAGCTCGACCAGCCGCCGATCCTGGCGCCGATCACGAAGCTGGCGGCGACCGTCGGCGACGCAGCGTCGGCCGGCGCCCAGGTGCATGCGGCGACGATCCTCGCTGCGCAACCGCATCGCGGGCCGGTGTTCCTCGACTTCCCGCTCGACGTGTTCGGTCCGTCGGCCGGCGATGTTCCCGACGGCACGGGTGTCGCGCATGACCGTGCGCCCGACCCCGACGCCGTCGCTTCGTTGGGGAAGTCGATCGCGCATGCCGAGCGCCCTGCGTTCCTCGTCGGCAGCGACGCGTATTGGGACGGCGCTTGGGACGAGTTGGAAGCGGTCGCCGAGCTGCTCGGCGTGCCGTGCTTCTTCAACGGCCTCGGGCGCGGGTTGTTGCCCGCCGACCACCCGCTGGCGTTCCTGCGCACGCGCGGCGCCCTCAAGCAGCGCGCCGATCTGGTCGTCGTGATCGGCACACCGCTCGACTTCCGCGTCGGCTTCGGCCGGTTCGGTGCGGCCAGCGTCGTCCATGTCGTCGATGCCGAGTCGCGGACGGCGGCGCATGTCGATGTGCCGACGGTTGCCGGCGACATCGCCGCGACGCTGCGGGCGCTTGCGGACTACACCGGTCATCGGCTCGATCACAGCGAATGGCTTACGGAGCTGCGCGAGGCGGAGCGAGCACAAGCGGCATCGGAGCAGCCACTACTCGCAGCCGATGACGATCCGATCAAGCCGTCACGTGTGTACGGCGAGCTGCGCAAGCGACTCGCACGCGACGCGGTCGTGATCTGCGACGGTGGCGACTTCGCGTCCTACGCGGGCAAGTACGTCGAGGTCCATCAGCCCGGGGGTTGGCTCGACACCGGCCCGTACGGGTGCCTCGGCAACGGGCTCGGCTACGCGATCGCGGCGCGAGTCGTGCGACCCGATGCGCAGATCGTCGTGATGCTCGGCGATGGGGCGGCGGGCTTCTCGCTGATGGACGTCGACACGCTCGTGCGCCACAAGCTGCCGGTCGTGATGATCGTCGGCAACAACGGCATGTGGGGGCTCGAAAAGCACCCGATGCAGTTCATCTACGGCTGGGACGTGGCATGCGACCTGCAGCCGGAGACGAGGTACGACGAGGTCGTGCGCAGCCTGGGCGGGGCAGGTGAGATCGTGAAGCAACCTGGAGAGATCGGCCCCGCCCTCGATCGTGCCTTCGCCAGCGGTGTGCCCTACCTGGTCAACGTGATGACCGACCCCAGCGACGTCTACCCGAGGACGAGCAATCTGGCGTAGCGGCAGGTCGGCTCAGCCGAGGTCGACGCCCTCGCAGGGTCCGCCGGCGACGGCGACGACGGTGCCGTTGACGAGGTCGACCTGGTCGGAGATGACGCGAATCATTTGTGCGGCCAGAAGGTCAGCTTGCGTCGGTTCTGCGGTCGTTTGGGTCATCGCGAAGTACGCCTCACGGGCGACCTCGAGCGTCTTCGCGTCGGACTGGCATCGCGCCGCCGCATCCTGTGGCGAGTCCTGGAGGGCTACGCATCCCGAGTTCGGCGCCGGGACGAGGGCATCGTTCTCGACCAGCCACAGGTCGATCGTCTGGTCGAGATAGCCGGCGAGATCGTCGAGCGACGCGGGGTCCTGGCCTTGTGCCGCGACGTAGTTCTGGGAGGCGACGAAGATCGACGCCAGCTCACCGGCGCATTCCTGGCCGCCGACCTCGGCGATCTCGTCGGGCGTGAACTGGGCGAGCATGGCTTGGGCGGTGAGCGGCGGGTCGGTCGACGTGACGATCTCGCCGAGGTCGGTTGCCGGTGCCGTCATCGGCGCCGATCCGCTGGGCGTCGTGGCGGGCGGCGCTCCTGTTCCACCGCAGTCGACGGCAACAGGCACGATCTGCCCGTCGACGACGTCGTGCAACTTCGACCGCTCGCGAAGGTATCCAGCTGCCACGAGTGCCGCCTGGTCAGGTGGCGCGTCACCCTCGAGTTCGGTGTAGATGTCGATCGCCTTGCTCAGCACGTCGGCGTCGGAGCTGCACGCGAGTGCTGAGGCTTGCTCCATGGCGGTGATACCTGGTCGCACCACGTTGTTCTCGATCGGGCGGCTTCCCTTGCCGCACGCGGCGAGGCCGACCACTGCGGCCAGGCCGGCGCCGAGCGCCAGGATCACTCGGCCTTGCAGCATTTGCTCATGAATCTGTTCACGTCGACCACCACTCGCGTCACCTTCCCGGCGGCAACGAGACCGCCCGAGTCGGAGGCCGTGACGGTGAACGTGATCCGCCGCCCCTCGATCTTGTCGAGATAGGCCTCGGCAAGCACTTCGGCACCGATCGGCGTCGGCTGAAGGTGATCGATCTGGACCCGCATCCCGACGGTCGTCGCTCCGGCGTCGAGACAACCGTCGACTGCGTCGAGCGTGGCCCGTTCCAGGAGGGCGAGCAGCCGCGGTGTGCCGAGCACTTCCACATCGCCCGATCCCAACGCCCGCGCCGTATCGCCGTCGCCAACAACCAATCGGGCTTCGCCCTTGAGCCCCGCTGCCAATTTCACGGGTCGACACGCTAACGGGGTGGACCGAATAGTTCGTAGGCTTCGCCTTGTGATCGACCACGACGTGATCGAGCGGACACTCGGTACTGCCCTCCGGACCGGAGCGGACTTCGCCGAGATCTACGCCGAGGACAAGCGCAGCACCTCCGTGGGGCTCGACGACGGACGCATCGAACAGGTGACTTCAGGTCGCGACCGTGGTGCCGGAATCCGAGTCATCAAGGGCGAGACCACGGGGTTTGCTCACACCAGCGACCTCAGCGAGGCGGGGCTCGAGGTTGCGGCACGGGCCGCCGCCGAGGCGGCCAGTCGGGGCGACGGTGGTGTTCGCAGCATCGCACTCACGGAGCGCGCCCGGTACCGCGCGAACACGGTCGAGCAGGCGCCGGAAGAGCTGCCGAAGTCGGCCAAGGTGGCGCTGCTCACACGCATCGACGACGCCGCCCGGGCCGCCGGCCCGGAGATCCTGCAGGTGTCGGCGGGGTACGCCGACAGCCGCAAACGGGTGCTCGTCGCCAACTCCGACGGCCTGCTGGCGGACGACGACATCACCAGAGTGCTGACGCGAATCAGCGTCGTCGCCAATGGTGACACCGGTATGCAGACCGGGTTCCAGTCGATGGGCCACACGATCGGCTGGGAGGTCTTCGATCCGAGTTCCGACTTGTACGTCGACGTCGAGGAGCTCGCTCGCGACGCTGCCCGCCAGGCGCTGGTGAAGCTCAAGGCGCGTCCGGCCCCGTCGGGCGCGATGCCGGTCGTCATCCGCAACGGCACCGGCGGCGTGCTGTTCCACGAGGCGTGCGGGCACGGGCTCGAGGCCGACCACATCCAGAAGGGCGCGTCGGTGTACGCCGGCAAGGTCGGCGAGCTCGTCGCGTCGCCGCTCGTGACGCTCGTCGACGACGGCACGTTGGCGGGAGAGTGGGGCACGTTGTCGATCGACGACGAAGGCCACCGCACGCAGCGCAACGTGCTGATCGAGGACGGCGTCCTGACCGACTACATGTGGGACTACTTGCGCTCCCGCAAGGAAGGCCGCCGCCCGTCCGGCAACGGACGCCGCCAGAGCTACATGCACCTGCCGATGGTGCGGATGACGAACACGTTCGTGCTGGACGGCCCCGACGATCCCGACGACATCGTCGCCGCCACCGACCACGGCGTCTACGTCGCCGAGCTCGGCGGTGGGAGTGTCAACACCGCCAATGGTGACTTCGTGTTCGGCATGCGCGAGGCCTATCTGATCGAGAACGGCCGGATCACCGAGCCGCTGCGCGAAGGGAACCTGATCGGCAATGGCCCGCAGGTGCTGCGCGACATCGATCTGCTGGGAAACGACTTCAAGATGGGCAACCCCGGCACGTGCGGCAAGGACGGGCAGGGAGTGCCGGTCGGTGACGGCCAGCCGACGTTGCGGGTCAAGTCGTTGACGATCGGTGGGACTGCGGCGTGACCCATTCTGAGGACGGCGCCGACCTGTTGGCGATCGTCGACCGGGTGGTCGCCCAGGCGGCACCGGGCGAGCAGGTCGAGGCCTTCGTGTCGCGTGGCGGCGAGACCGAGGTGCGGATCTACGAGGGTGAGGTCGAGCACTTCGTCAGTGCTCAGGCGGAGGGGATCGGCATTCGCGTCATCCGCGACGGCCGCACCGGATTCGCGTATGCCGGCACCCTCGACGAGTCGGCCGTGGCGGAGGTGCTCGCCGAGGCGCGTGACAACGTCACGTTCGGCACGGTCGACGAATGGGCCGGGCTGGCCGAGCCCGACGGCGTCGCGCCCACCGACCAACCGTTGTGGAACGACGACCTGGCGGCGTTCCCCACCGAACGCAAGATCGACCTCGCCAAGGAGCTCGAGCAGCTGACGCTGGCGGCCGATACGCGGGTCCGGGTCGACGACTCCAACTACGCCGACGCGTACGGCGAGGCGGCGGTCGCGACCACGTCGGGCATCCGTCAATGGGGCCGCGAGAACGGTTGCTACGTGAGTGTCTCGACGCTCGCTGACGACGGCGGCGAGACCCAGACCGGATTCGGGTTCAGTGTCGGTCGTTCGCCGCAGATGTTCGATTTGCCGCGGGCGGCGCGTGAAGCCGCCGAACGCGCGACACGGCTGCTCGGTGCCGTCAAGCCACCGTCGCGTCGCACCACGGTCGTGTTCGACCCGTTCGTGACCGCTCAGTTGTTGGGGGTCATCGCCTCGACGCTCAACGGCGAGGCGGTGGTGAAGGGTCGCAGCTTGTTCAAGGACCGCCTCGGCGATCAGGTCGCGCCGGACTTCGTCTCGCTCGTCGACGATCCGACCAACCCGCTCGCCTACACCGCGACCGACGTCGACGGCGAAGGGCTCGCCGCCCGCCGCAACATGCTGATCGACGGCGGCGTGCTGCAGATGTTCGTGCACAACTCGTACTCGGCGCGGCGGGCGAGCACGGTCTCCACCGGCAATGCCGTCCGCGGCGGGTTCTCGGGCACGCCCGGCGTCGGCTCGTTGGCGCTCCATCTGGCGCCCGGGACGCGCTCCCAGGCGGAACTGATCGCCGGGATCGACGACGGCCTGCTGATCCAGAGCGTGCAGGGCATCCACTCCGGTGTGAATTCGATCAGTGGCGACTTCTCGACCGGCGCTGCCGGGCTGCTGATCCGCAACGGTCAGGTGGCCGAGCCGGTGCGCGAGTTCACGATCGCGTCGACGCTGCAGCGCATGTTGCTCGACATCGTCGAGGTCGGTGGTGACGTCGACTGGCTGCCGATGCGCGCCGCCGGAGTCAGCCTCGTCGTCAACGACGTGACGATGTCCGGCGCGTAGCTGCCGGCGCGCTCAGATTTCCGCCGGGAGACGGCGGGTGTGGGCGCCGATCAGCAGCGTGATGCCGACAATGATCAGCATGTTCCTGTCGGTGACGGCGAGATTCAGCGACCCGCGGGGTTCTCACGCACGATTCGCGCCAGGTTGCCGAGCGTGACGGTCATCGAATCGCGGTTGTGGGTCAGGCGATCCTTGACGCCGGACGACACGAAGCCGGCCTGCTTGGCCATCCAGCCGCGCATGTCGTCCCACGTCTCGGTGACCTTGGTGCCGCCCTCGACAGGCTCGAACCGGTAGGCCCAGCGGGCGACCTTCACCGGGCCGACGTGGACCCTGAACGCGAACTCTCGACCGCGGTCGGCACGCTCGACGACCGCCGACGTTGCCCAGTGCTTGGTGCCGCGGCTGTTCGTGCCGCGGAACTCGGCGCCGACCTCGGGGCCGGTGGCGCCGTTGACCCACATCCCGCCGGTGTTCTCCGGAGAGAGCTCGCCCATGCGGCGCAGATCACTGACGATGTCGTACAGCGCTTCGGGCGAGGCGGCGATGACGCGTGATACCTCGATGTCGCTCATGCGCCCATCACATCACGCCTGAGCACGGCACGGGCAGTCATCTCGGCGATCCAATTCTCGACCTGATCGACATCGAATCCGTGGTCGTCGATCAGGATCAGCGCCATCCGGAAGTCGGCGATCGCGGCGATCGCAGTGGCGGCATCCTCGATCGATCGTTCGGGATCGAGGGCACCGAGCGCAGCGAGTCGTTCCGTCACGGCCCGCGCCCCGGCCCGATGGCGGCGGCCGCCCTCTTCGATGACGAATGCAAGATCGGGTTCGGCGCGCGCCGCCTCGAGGCCCGTGCGCAGGATGTCGCTGCAGCGCTCGACGATCCGACGCGTGATCCGGGCTGGCATCCGGGCGACGGCATCGGGGTCGGTCTCGGCCCCCAGCGTCATCGCGATCTCGAACACCCGGGCCTCGGAGTCGATCAAGTCGTTGAGGCGGCGGACGAGATCGGCCTTCGATCCGACGCTGTCATACAGCGTCTGGACCGACACCCCCGCGTCGCGGGCGATGTCCTTGACGCTCGTGGCGGCGTAGCCCTGCGACGCGAACAGCCTGCGTGCGGCGCCGATGATCTCGATTCGGGTCTGTTCCGCCTGGAGCGCGCGCCGAGTCGGGGGACTGTCCGGCGCAGATTCTGGAAGATTTCGCTTGACCATCGTTCAACTCACTTGTATAACGTTCAAGTCATTGGAACTAAGTTCCAGTAAACCACATCCAAGCCAAACCACAACCCCAAGGAGGGACATCATGAACCACACACTCACCGCCCCGGTCGCCGGACTCACCGCCGAGCGCACCACCACCAAGCTCCGTCCGGGACTGCTCGGCGGCATCGGCGGACTCGTCTTCGCCGGCACCGTCATCGCCCAGAACGCGATCCGCTCCAACTTCCCGATGAACGACGCCGCCACCCAGGAGGTGATGCAGTACTACGCCGATCACCGCAGCGCGACGATCGCACTCTCGGTGCTGTTCCCGATCGGGCTGGTGGGTCTCGTCACGTTCCTCGGCACCGTCGTCGCACGGGTCGCGCACGGGGCGGGGCGTGCGGCCGCCTTCGCCGGAGCTTTCGGCGCAGCGGCGATCATCGCCACGTTCACGCTCGTCACCTCGGCAGATGTGGCGATCGCCGCCTACGTCCACCGCGGGTCGGCCGACGCGTCTGTTGTCGAGGGGCTGTGGGTCCTCCACAACTCCGTGTTCAGCTTCCTCGAGGCGGCGATCGGCATCGCGCTCGCCGGGCTCGCCACGGCCGCCGCCAAGACCGGACTGTTGTCGAAGCGGTGGGCGGTCGCCGCCCCGGTGGGCGCTGCCCTGATGGTCGGCTCGGCGATGACGACACCCGCTGTCGTCGACGGCAGCCCGATGTTCTTCGTCGGCGTCACCGGATTCGTCGTGTGGCTCGCCTTCGTGGTCCGTACCGCGGTGGCGCTGCTCCGCAGCCGGGAAGTCTGAGGGCCGGCCATGAACGATCCACGTCAACCAGCCGAGACCTTCTTCGCCGCGATCGAGTCGGCGTGGAACACCGCTGACGGCGCGCGCTACGGCGCCGAGTTCGCCGACGTCACCGACTTCGTCAACATCCGCGGCGAACACCATCACGGAGACGGCAACTACATCGGTGCCGCCCACCAAGGCATCTTCGACACCATCTACAAGGGCAGCACGGTCCGTTACGACGTCGACGAGGCCCGCGAGTTGGCATCGGGAGTGGTCGTCGCCCACGCGACGTCGACGCTCGACGCGCCGTCGGGCCCGCTGCACGGCACACACAACTCGAAGATGACCGTCGTGCTCGTCGAGGAAGGAGGCAGCTGGAAGGCCACCGCCTTCCACAACACGCTCGTCCTCAACTGATCGATCCCAACCTGCGCCACGCCACGGCCGCACCCTCGGGTGCGGCCGTGGCGCGTGATCAAGCGGCGCCGGTCACGGGATGTACGTGACTCGGTCGAGCGGACCGGCGACGTACGGGGAGTGGGCCTCGAGGAAGTTGGCGAAGGCGTCGATGTCGAGTCCGCCGAAGTAGACGTTGGTACCGCCGGCAAACGCTGGGAAGCCATCGCCGCCGCCTGCGAGGAAGTTGTTCGTCACGATCCGATACGTCGCGGCCGGGTCGATGGCGACACCGCCGATCTCGACGTCCGAGACGGTCACCCGGTTGTGTGTGTAGGTCAGGCCGGCGCTGGACGCGAGCACGTAGGGACGAGTCGGCGCACCACTCGAGTTGATGAACTGCTGGTTGAGGACATTGATGATCTGTGCACCCGTGAGGTCCATCGAGACGAGGAAGTTGTTGAACGGCTGCACGGTGAACGCGGCGCCGAAGGTGACGTTCCCGGCCGCGTCTTCGACGAGGTCGGCGCGGATTCCGCCGGCGTTCATGAACGCCACGACCGGGACGGTTCCACCCGGCGGGATGACCGACGGGTCGGCCAGCTGAGCATCGGCGATCAGATCGCCGAGCGGCGACTCACCCGCTGGGTTCGCTGTGCGGCTCAGCGTCGTGCCATCGAGCTGCCCGAGCACCGTGTTGGCGATCGGCGCGACGAGCGCTGTGTACTTCGCGATCAGCGCCGTTTGCACCGGATCCTTCGGGACGTCGCGGGTGACGAGCTCGTTGACCGAGTCGGCGAGCGTCGGACGCACCAGGTCCTGCGTCCGACGGTCGTACTTGACGTTGGTCTCGGTGATCAGGCGACCGAACGACGACGCCGAGGTCACGAGCCGCGGCTTGCCCGCGGGATCGGGAATGTTGCAGATGTACGGCTGATGCGTGTGGCCGGAGATCACCATGTCGATCGCTGGGTCGAGGTTCTTGGCGATGTCGACGATGGGACCGGTAAGCGTGCCACCCCGGCCGCATGTGTAGTCGAACGGCTGGCCGCCGGTCGGCGACCCACCCTCGTGGACGAGGACGATGATGGCGTTGACGCCCTTGGCCTTGAGCTGTGGCACGAGCGCGTTGGCGGTCTCGACCTCGTCCTTGAACTGGAGGCCGGCGACACCGGACGCGGTGACGATCGCCGGCGTGCCCTCGAGCGTCATGCCGATGAAGGCGATCTTGGCGCCGTTGACGTTCTTGATCGCGTAGGCCGGGAGGATCGTCTTGCCGGTGGCCTGCTCGACGACGTTGGCGGCAAGGATGTCGAAGTCGGCGCCGGTGAACGTGCCGGCGGCGCAGGAGTTCTGGTTGTTCTGTCCGTCGCCGTCGTCGATGCATCCGCCGTTGGCGAGCCGTTGCAGCTCCTTGTACCCCTCGTCGAACTCGTGGTTGCCCACTGATGTGACGTCGAGCCCGAGCGCGTTCATCGCTTCGATGGTGGGCTCGTCGTGGAACGCCGCCGACAGCAGCGGCGAGGCGCCAACGATGTCGCCTGCAGCAACGGTCAACGTGTTGCGGTGGCCGGCGCGGGCCTGGGCGAGATGCGTCGCGAGGTATTCGACGCCGCCCGCGGCACGCATGTTCACGGTCTCGGCGGTGTTCCCGTCGCGGTCGACGTCCTCGAAGTCGACATATGGGTCGACCTGGAGGCGCCCGCTCGAGCTGGTCGACGGAATCGGCTCGAGATTGCCATGGAAGTCGTTGAACGACAGGATCTGGAGATCCATGAGCGGGCCTTGTGGATTGCCCTTGCCCTGGCCACCTGGGGCGGCGAAGGCGGGTGCGGCGAGCGCTGCCAAGCAGATTCCTGCGACGGCAGCGCCAGCGAGACGACGAGTGGAACGAGACATGTCTTTCCCCTTCTCAGCGTGTGGTCACGCGCGTTGGACGGACGCGGCCGGACGTTAATTGCCCGGTGTGACGCCAGGGTCAAGTCGCGGTGAAGAACGGGCGAAGCTTCGACGCCCAACACCGCAACGGGCTACACGTTGAAGCGGAACTCCATCACGTCGCCGTCTTGGGCGACGTAGTCCTTGCCCTCCACCCGCAGCTTGCCGACCTCCTTGGCCTTGGTCCACGAGCCGAGCTCGAGCAACTCGTCCCATTGGATGACCTCGGCACGGATGAAGCCGCGTTGGAAATCGGTGTGGATGCGGCCGGCGCACACGGGCGCTGTCGAACCCTCGTAGAACGTCCAGGCCCGCGACTCCTTGTCGCCGGTCGTCAGGAAAGTCCGTAGGCCGAGCAGGTGGTACGCCGAGCGCACCATGCGGAACAGCGCACCCTCGCCGAGACCGAAGCCCTCGAGCATCTCGGCCCGCTCATCGGGGTCGACGATCGCCGCCGCCTCGGCCTCGAGTTGGATGCACATGCCGATCACCTCGACGTTGTCGCCAGCGTCGTTGAACTCGGCGGCGACCATGGCCTCGACCTCGGGGATGCGATCGAGGTCGTCCTCACCGACGTTGACGACCGCCAGCACGCGCCGGTTGGTCAGCAGGAAGTACTCGGCCAATGCTTCACGATGCGATGGCTTGAGCCCGGCGCGGTAGAGCGGATGGCCCTCTGACAGGGCGGCGTTGGCAGCGCGCAGCGCGTCGAGCTGTTCACCGAGGCCCTTGTCGAGCTTGGAGCGCCGCTCGACGTCGGCGAGCCGCTTCTCGACGGTCTCGAGGTCGGCGAGCGCCAGCTCGAGCTCGACGATGCGAAGGTGTTCGAGCGGGTCGCTGGGCCCGGTGACGTCGTCGTCCTCGAAGGCCCGCAGCACGAGCACGATGGCGTCGACCTCGCGGATGTTGGCGAGAAAGCGGTTGCCGAGGCCCTCGCCCTTCGACGCCCCTTCCACGAGACCGCCGATGTCGACGACTTGGATCGCGGCGTGCACGACGTTGCGTGACTTCGACATCTCAGCCAGCCGGTCGAGCCGTGAGTCGGGCACCTTGGCGACACCGATGTTCGGGTCCTTGGTGGCGAACGCGTACGGGGCGGCGAGGGCACCGCCGCCGGTCAGCGCGTTGTAGAGCGAGGATTTGCCGGCATTGGGCAACCCGACGAGACCGAACCGTTCCATGAAGCAGTCGAGGCTACGCGGAACACCTCGTGTCCGACACCCGAAGCGGGTTCGAACACGAGGTGTTCGGTGGGGGGAGAACTAGTGGGCGGGCTGGTCTTCGACTTGCTTGCGGACCTCGTCCATGTCGAGCTCGCGAACCTGGCGCAGGAGGTCGTCGAGCGCCGACTTGGGGAGCGAGCCCGGCCGGTTGAAGAGTTGGATGCCGTCGCGGAAGATCATCAGCGTCGGGATCGACATGATGTTGAGCGCACCCGCGAGGCGCTGCTCGGCTTCGGTGTCGACCTTGGCGAACGTCACGTCGGGGTTCTCTTCGGCGGTGGCCTCGAAGATCGGACCGAACTGGCGACACGGACCGCACCACGACGCCCAGAAGTCGACGAGCGTGATGCCGTCCGCCTTCACCGTGTCTTCGAAGTTGTCGAACGTGAGCGTGCTGGTAGCCAATGCGATCTCCTGTGTTCTGCCGCCGGGTCGGCGGCAGGTAATGAAACAGTGCACGCCGGGTCGCTATTCCCTGGTGCGAGTAGCGTCGCCGGCGTGACGCCGACCGCTCCGATGACACCCGAAGCGGCGCTGCTACGGGCAATCCACTGTCTCGACCGGGTGCACGAGCAGGGGTTCAAGGTCAAGGCGTTCCTGCGGGCGCTCGAGACGGTCCGCAACACCGATCCGGGCGAGCTCGAGCAGCGTGCCGACGAGGAGACGCTCACCGATCTCGAGGGAATCGGCGACAGCACGGCACGCCTGATCACGGAGGCGCTCGCCGGCGGCTACCCGTCGTATCTCGAGAAGATCGAGGCCGAGACTCCGGTGCCGATCACCGATGCCGGTTCCGAGTACCGGGCGGCGCTGCGCGGCGACTGCCACACGCACTCGCGCTGGAGCGACGGCGGGTACGAGATCGAGCAGATGGCGGCGACCGCGATCGACCTCGGTCACGAGTACATGGTGCTGACCGACCACTCCGGCCGGCTCACGATCGCGCACGGGCTCGACGAGCAACGTCTGGCGCGACAACTCGACGAGGTGGCGCGCATCAACGACGAGATCGCCAGCGCCGGGCACGACTTCAGGATCCTCACGGGGATGGAGGTCGACATTCTCGAGGACGGCACGCTCGACCTCGCCGACTCGATGCTGGCCCGGCTCGACATCGTGGTGGCGAGCGTCCACTCCAAGCTGCGGATGGAGCGGATGGCGATGACGGAGCGGATGGTGCTCGCGGTGTCGAGCCCGCACGTCGACATCCTCGGGCACTGCACTGGTCGATTGATCGGCAAGCGTCCCGAGTCGCAGTTCGACGCCGACTTCGTGTTCGCCGCCTGCGCCCAGTTCGGCACTGCGGTCGAGATCAACTCGCGTCCTGAACGGCTCGACCCGCCGCGCGAACTGATGCAGGTCGCGCTCGACTACGAGTGCTGGTTCTCGATCGACTCCGACGCTCACGCCACCGGACAACTCGAATGGCAACCGCACGGGTGCGATCGGGCGGCCGAGGTCGGGGTGCCGATCGACAAGATCATCAACACGATGCCCGCCGACGAGCTTGTCGCCTGGGCGGCGGCGTGACGCCGGGGGCGTTGCTCGCCAAGGGTCGTTCGGCTGACATCTTCGAGTACGGCGACGGCAAGGTGCTGCGTCGCCTGCGCGATGGCCGTGCCGTGCCGGCCCACGAACCGGCTGTCATGCGTGCAGTGCGCGCCGCCGGCTATCCCGTCCCCGAGGTGTACGAGGTCGACGGCGGCGACATGGTCATGGAACGTGTCGCCGGCGTCGACATGGTGAAGGACATCGAACGCCGGCCATGGCGTGCAGGACGCTACGGGGCGATGCTCGCCGACCTGCATCGGCAGCTGGCTGCGATTCCGGTCGATCCCGTCGTGCTGGCGAGCGGCGACGTACCGGTCGGCCACGGCGCGCCGGAGGCGTATGTCCACGGCGACCTGCACCCGATGAACGTGATCCTCACCGCGCAGGGGCCGGTGGTGATCGACTGGGAGGGCGCTCGGATCGGACCACGCGACGCCGACGTGGCGATGACGTGGCTGTTGCTCGAGATCGGTGAGCTCGACGACGTGCCGCGATATCTGAGGCCGATCGTCGGGCGCGTCCGGCACCAACTCCTGAAGCGGTTTCGTGCCGGTGCGCCGGCGCCGAGCGCGGCGACGATCCAGGCCGTCTGCGACTACCGCCTCACACGCGACCGCAACATGCGCCCGATCGAACAAGAGCGGATCCGCGAGTTCATGGCAGTGCACGGCTGACACATCGGTCACGTCGCGACGGAATTCGCGGACGTGGTGCGGTAGAGAGGCATGGGGGCCGAGTGGTCTGCGGAATTCAGCTCGCGGACCGAGTGCTTCCCCGCCAACCAGGCGTACGTGAACGGCCTGGTCTACGACCGGTGCGGCGACGTCTCGATCGCCGAGGAGGTCACGGCCCAGACCTTCGACCTACGGCAACAGCTTCGAGGCGCTGCGGATCACGGCTGCCACGTAGTTGGTCGCGTCGTCGATCGAGAACCTGGCCAATGGCTTGCGCATCGGGTCGCGGGGATCGTCGAACTTTCCCGGTCCGTTGGAATCGACGTAGACCGCCGTTTCGCCACCCCGCGGGAAAATCGGGGAGAACGAGCAGCTGGCCGGGGCGTCAGGGCGCTCCTGGAAGCGGATCTCGAACTCGACGGTGCGCTTGACGCGCGTGACGCCGGCCTGGTGGCCGTGGGCGATGGCAGCGTCGGCGACCGGCTGCAAAGCGGCCATCAACTCGTCGAGGAACCGCTCCCAGGCGAGGTGGCGCTCGGCGTCGGCGTCGTCGACGGCGCGTTGCTGGCGATCATCGGTACCCATCTCACGGGCGTGGTCAGCGAACAGATCGTCGAAGTCGGAGCTCATCGTCGGGGATTGTTGCATCTCGACGCTCCTGGAACATTCCACCCGCAGTCGGCGGGAGGGGCGGAAGAGCCGGACCGCTAGGATCGAACGCCTATGTCCAAGAAGACCAAGAAGCGCAAGGCGCGCATGCGCCGCAGCAAGGCGAACCACGGCAAGCGCCCGAACATGGGCCGCGGCTGACCATCTCGTATGACACCACCGCACACCCGACGTGAGGCGGTGGTCGACACGCTGCACGGCGTCCCCGTTTCCGACCCATACCGCTGGTTGGAGGCAGGTGACGACCCCGAGGTGCAGCACTGGGTGGCCGAGCAGAATCGGCACACCCGTACGGCGCTCGATGCCCTTCCCGAGCGGGGAGCATGGCACGAGCGCCTCGTCGCGTTGATGAGCCTGCCGCTGGTGCAGGCGGTGCAGATCCGCGGCGATCGCTTGATCCTGCTCGAGCGCGAGGCGGGGGCACAGCAGTCGCGCCTCGTCGTTCGTTCGCTCGCCGACCCGACCGGGGGCGCGATCGTGCTCGCCGATCCAGCCGCCGGAGCGGCGGATGCTGCCTCTGCGGTCGACTGGTTCTACGCATGCCCGAATGGTGAGCTGGTCGCGTTCGGTGTGAGCGAGGGCGGCACCGAGAACTCCGTGCTGCGGGTCGTGCGCACCGCCGACGGTTCGCTGCTCGCCGACGAGATCCCGAACTGCCGGGCATGCAGCGTCGGGTGGGAACCTGACGCCGATGGCTTCTACTACACCCGGTATCCGGAGGGCGACGAGTACCACCGCACCGTGCACCATCACGCGCTCGGCGACGACTGGCACGACGACCCCGTCGTTTGGAGTGACCACGACCATCCCCAGTCATGGCCCAGCGTGCACGTGTCGCCGGCAGGCCGGTTCGCGCTCGTCGACGTGGAGGTCGGGCGCGGGCAGACCGATCTCCAGGTGCTCGACCGCGCGAGCGGCCGATGGCGCACGCTGATCTCTGGGGTCGAGGCGCAGAACGAGTTCTTCGACTTCAGCGACGAGTTCACCCTCGTCGGCGTGACGTCGCTCGACGCGCCTCACCGCCGAGTCGTCTCGATCGATCTTCGTGCCGACGACGTCGGTCCGGAGGCGTGGACGACTGTCGTCGCCGAGGGCGACGACGTGCTCGGCCCGGTCGAACCTGTGCCGGGCGGCATGTACCTCGTCCTTTCCAGCACATTGGGATCCTAAGCTTAGAATTCCACGTGGACAAGTTGTCGC